>Ga0194132_10001303_pt1 | contig 50418 bp, 46 predicted proteins | sample TA2KigOf80mmetaG_FD_148612 | JGI IMG/M metagenome (GOLD analysis project Ga0194132, IMG submission 148612) | Freshwater microbial communities from Lake Tanganyika, Tanzania - TA2015054 Kigoma Offshore 80m | ecosystem: Environmental > Aquatic > Freshwater > Lake | place: Tanzania: Lake...
GCCCCTGACCGCCGGTCAGGCGTCGCCGTGTGCGAATGCGGCGATCACCGACAGGCAATCGTCTGGCACGTAGTTCCACGTGGCGAACACGTAGCGTTCGATGCCGTGAGCCTGCATGACCCGGAGGATGCCTCGAAGCTCGTTGGGGGTGAGGTGAGTCCCGGTGTGCTCGAGGGCGACCACCGGGGCGGTCCTGGCCGGTCCGCCGCACGCCTCAACCATCTTGCGCGTCTGGTCGTCGACCGCGGTCTCGAACCAGGCCGGCGGGGCCTCGTCGTGATTAACCTTGGTGTTCGCAAGCGTAATGTCCGCGGTCTGCATGCCCCCCCCTCCTCGTTCCGTTTTCAGCAAGAAAAACGACATTTGCTTGACAATCCCATCGGCTCGTGGCTAAATCTGGCCGTCCAAAAGGGGTATTCAAGCGACCCTGATACGAAATGGCTTCGGGAGGCGACTGCATGTTGCTGCCACGTTTTTCTGCCAGTCGGTGGATCGTCGTGCTATTGCTGAGCGGCGCCACAGTTTTGGTCGCGTGTGGCGGCGGCGAGAAGGTCGTCGAAGTCACCAAGGTCGTCGAGAGGCCGGTTGCTCAGACGGTCGTCGTCGAGAAGCCGGTGGCGATCGAGAAGGTCGTTCAGCAGACGGTCGTCGTAGAGAAGCAGGTCGAGAAGGTCGTTGAGAAAGTCGTCGTCCAAACCGCGATTCCTCAGCCCGCGGCGACTGTCACCCCGCTTCCCAAGCCCGTTGGCCGGTTCGTGATCGCCGATCAGCGCGTAATCCCTGTGATCTTCGTCCACGCACTCGCCGCTACCGGGCAGGAATGGAAGATCATCGGCTATGGCATTGCCGAGCACATGATGCGCGTCGACAAGACCAACGCATATGACCCGAAGCAGAGCATTGCCGAGTCATTCACCCTCGCTCCAGACCAGAGTTCGATCACTTTCAAGATCAGGAAGGGAGTCAAGTTCCACGGCGGCGGACAATGGGGTGAGGTGACCGCCGATGACGTCGCCTGGAGCTTCAACAACGCGATGCGCGAAGGCTCCATCTTCTATCGCGTGGGCTCGCTGCAGCCATACATGAAGGGCATGACGGTAGTCGATGCCAACACGGTGAGGCTCGATTGGAAGCCGGGCCAGTTCTTGCCGTGGTGGGACCTCAACTTCTCGCAGGTGCGCTCGGCGTCGGCCTGGATAACCTCGAAGAAGATCGTGGACCAGCTGGGGGAGCAGAAGGCGAGTGAGATGCCGATCGCGACCGGTCCGTTCGAAGTGGTCAGATGGAATTCCGGCGAACGTATCGAGCTCAAGGCTGTCGTTCCGCACTGGCGCCAGAACGCGGGAGCGGAGAGCTACACGATCATCGAGATGCGCGAGCCGCTCGCGATGGCGGCCGCGTTCCGGACCGGTGAAGTCGACTTTGCGCCGCTGCCCAACAGCATTCTGCTCTCAACGATCAACAAAGTGGCCGGGGCACGCCGTATCCCGGTGGGGTTCCCGCAGGCGGCTTGCGTCAACTTCACAGGAAACTACTGGGCGCAGAAGGACAAGGACGGGAATCAGATCTTCCCGCGGCCGGGGTTCAAGCCCGAGCACCCCTGGGTAGGAGACCCGCGGAACGCGGCCGACATGGAACAGGCACGCAAGGTTCGCGTCGCACTGGCGACCGCGATCGACCGCGAGGCCATCCTCGACAAGGTTTTTGGCGGTCTCGGATTCACGCAGGCCGTCGAAGCGGGCATCGGCTTCTGGCCTGAAGGGCCCGTCTGGAAGAAGCAGTGGGAAGTCGGCTACGACCCGGCAGGCGCCAAGAAACTGCTCGCGGACGCAGGGCTCGCGAGCGGGTTCACGATGCCGTTCTACGTGGCCCCGGATCAACCTCGTATCAACTTGGAGGCGGGCCAGGCAGTGGCGCAGTACTGGCGGGACATCGGGGTCAAGGTGGAGGTCGACACCACGGCCTACGCCGCACGTCGGCCGAAGCGGTTCGGCGGTGTCGACGACGTCCCGTGGTACCACTGCGGCACGACCGGCACGAACCTGGACAGGCCATACGACGGAGGCATGGGCCCCGAGAACACATTCAGAGGGTTCGAAGTGGAGAACGACCTGTACCCGCTTTACTTCGACAACTTCAAGGAGCCGTCGCGAGACAAGCGAATAGCCAACAACGTGAAGATCGCTGACTACGTGACCAAGTGGATGCTGCAGACGGTCTTCGCAGTTGTGGACCAGCACATTGCAGTCGGTCCGAAGGTGGAATCCTGGGAACCCGGCGAGATAGACGCGCCGATCATGACCAACGTCGAGTCGATCCGGATGAAGCGGTAAGGTTCGGCCCGTAGTCGAAGCCATCTGGTGGGCGGGGCTCTCGAACGCCCCGCCCTGATAGGCAGCGAATGGCAAAATTCGTCCTGCGCCGCCTGGTCTACGCCGTCGCCATGCTCGTGGCGGTTAGCGTGTTCCTGTTCAGCCTGACACGTGCCGCCGGAGACCCACGATTCCTGTACTTGAACGAGTACACGACCAAGGAACAGTGGGACTCCTGGGGGAAGGCGATGGGGCTCGAAAAGCCGCTGGTCGTCCAGTACGCGGTTTGGGCCTCGAAGGCCGTAAAGGGCGACTTCGGAAGGTCATTGCGTGATCAGCGTCCCGCGCTATCCGTGGTGAAAGAGCGCATTCCGGCGACACTTCAGCTCGGAACCGCGGCTTTCATCATCGCGGTGATGGTCGCGGTCCCGCTGGGCGTAATGTCTGCGGTCAAGAAGGGAACGGGCTGGGACTACTTTGGGCGGACTTTCGCATTGTTCGGCCAGGCCATGCCGTCGTTCTGGCTTGGCCTGATGCTGATCATTATTTTCGCAGTCCAGCTGCGGCTCTTGCCGACTGGCCAACGAGGCGGGCCGGATCATTTCATACTCCCGGCGATCACGCTCGGCTGGATCAGCGCAGCCGGCCTGCTACGGCTCGTTCGGTCCGCCGTGCTCGAAGTCCTGGACTCAGAATTCATCAAACTTGCGCGCGCCAAGGGCGTCGGCGAACGAGAAATCATCTGGAAGCACGCGCTCAAGAACGCGCTGATTCCGCCACTGACTTACAGCGGCATCATCTTCGCCGCATTCATTACCGGATCAGTCGTCACCGAAACCGTGTTCGGTTGGCCAGGTCTTGGCCGCCTGGGCATAGACGCGGTCAACAACAACGACTTCCCGGTAATGGTTGCCGTCGTCTCCTTTCTCACCCTCATCTACGTCGGGGTAGCGCTGTTTGTCGACGTCGCCTACGCCTTTGTAGATCCGCGGATCCGTTACTAGAGCTGTTCAGGGCAAGAGCATGGCTGAGCGGATAACCAAACGGGCATTGCCTCGCGCAGGAGCTGCGCAAGCGGGCGCTGTCGTTTATCCGGCGCTGGCCCGCAGGACCGGCGTACGCAAATGGTGGGCGGAGTTCCGCCGCTGGCCAGTGGTACCCGTCGCACTCGTGGTTCTTCTGTTAGTCACTGCTGTCTTCTCGCCACTGTTGGCACCCCACGATCCTACGAAGGGATCGCTGCGCGACCGGAACATTCCGCCGGCATGGAGCGCGGAAGGTACGTCGAAGCACCTGCTTGGGACCGATCCGCTAGGCCGCGACCTCCTTAGCAGAGTGATATACGGGTCGCGGATCTCACTGATGGTCGCGATGGTCGTACTCACCCTTGGGGCAATCGGCGGCACGACGCTTGGCCTCATCTCGGGATGGTTCGGAGGTCAGGTCGACGAAGTGGCGATGCGATTCGTCGACTTCACGTTCGCGATCCCCTTCATCCTGGTCGCACTCGTGGTCGTCATCGTCCTTGGCCAGAGCCTCGCGGTGATCATTGCACTGCTCGTGGTCTTCAGCTGGAACTCGTTCGCAAGGCAGGTCCGCGGCGAGACCCTGAAACTCAAGACCGAGGCCTACGTCGACATTGCCCGTATCGCGGGTGCTTCGACGCCGCATATCCTGTGGCGTCATCTGCTGCCGGGCGTCGTGAACACCGTGCTTGTGCTGACCTCACTGAAGGTCGGATCGCTGATCCTGACCGAGTCGGTGTTGAGCTTCCTGGGGGTCGGGGTGCCGCCCCCCACTCCGGCCTGGGGGCTAATGGTCTCCGACGGCCGCGACTACATCGACACGGCCTGGTGGGTAACGGCGTTCCCAGGCGGGGCAATCCTCCTCACCGTTCTCGCCTTCAATTTCCTTGGTGACTGGCTGCGCGACCACTTCGACCCACGGCTGCGCCAGTCGATGTAGGGGAGGCTCTCACTCGGCCTTCGGCCACCCTCTACCTGGAGAGGTGAGGAGATCTGGAAGGAAAGCCCCTCACCCACGGGGAGGGGGATCAGGAAAGGACCCGACGATGCGCCAGGTTCCACACACGGAGTACAGCGGATATCGCGGCGTTGGGATAAGGCTCATGGAGCCGATTCTGTCTGATCTCCACGCCGACGCGTCAGTCGGCCGCGACCGTCAGCTGCTGAAGGGATATCACTGGTTCGACAAGGCTCACATCGTGATGCTAGGCGAGGAGGGGCTCATACCGCGCGCCGATGCGGTGACCCTGCTCAAGGCGCTGCGCGAGATGGAAGCCCAGGGCTACGAAGAGGCCCGGATCAAGATGGGCTGGGGCCTCCATTCGGGCGAGCAGTACCTCATCCAGCGCTTCGGGTACGAAGCTGGCGGCCGGATCCACCTCGCGCGTTCCTCGGGTGACCTCATCGCGGTAGCCAGGCGAGTCACGGTACGTGACCAGATCATTCGAACGATGAAGGGCATCCTCGAGTTGCGCCAGGCACTACTCCCCTTTGCCGTGAAGACCGCCGACGCCGTGATGCCCGGATACACCCACGGGATGCACGCGCAGCCGACAACTCTTGGCGCGCAGATCGTGAGCTGGCTGGCGCGTCTCGAACGGGATTTCCAGCGCTTCGCGGCCGCTTACGCCCGCACGAACGAAAGCCCGGCCGGCGCGGCGATCATGACCGGCTCACCCTTTGCGGTGAACCGCGAAAGCACCGCTCGCTACCTCGGCTTCGATTCCGTCCTTTACAGCACATTCGACGCGATCGTGGGCGCCTCTGACTATTTCCTCGAGTCGTTCAGCGCGGTCGCCATTGTCAACGGGCACCTCGGCAAGTGGGCAGAAGACATCGCGGGCTGGTACAGCAACGAGAGCGAGATGGTCGATATCCCGGACCGCTTCTGTCATACCAGCAGCATCATGACCCACAAGAAGAACCCGGTCGCCCTCGAACAGATCCGTGGCAGCGCGGCCGACGTAGTGGGCGGCCTTGCCTCGGCTTTTGTCGCGAACAAGAGCAAGAGCGGCGGCGCGGACGGCGGAGGCGGTTCCTTCTTCGCACTGTTCGACGGGTTCGACCTCATCGTCCGGGACATGCACTGGCTGGCGCTCATGGTCCCGCAAATGGAGGTCAGGCGCGCACGGATGCTCGAGCTCGCGAGCTCGCACTGGGCGGTGGCGCCCGACATCGCCAGCGCGCTCGTCATGGAAAAGGGATTGTCTTGGCGCGTCGCGCACCAGATCGTGGGGATCATGGTCAGGCTATCCCGCGAACGCGCGATCGCTCCTCTGCAGGCGACGCCCGCCCTGCTTGACGAGGCGGCCGTCGAATACCTCGGGAAGCCTGCAGGCCTGAGCGCGGAGTCCCTCAGGAAAGCGCTATCGCCGGTCGAAGCGGTGAACGCTCGCAAGCTGTACGGCGGGCCAGCCCCCGAGCAGACCCGCGCGCGTGCTGCCGAGTGCCAGGAACGGATTCGTACCGACCGCGCAGTGGTCGAATCGATGGAATCCCGGCTCGCGGCTGCAGAGAAGCTGCTCGAGTACCGGATCGACGCGCTTCTCGCGGCGCCTTCAGCGCGCGCGACCGAGAAGGCCCGCGCCTAGCTTCCACAGGGCGGGTATCAGGTTCGCCGCGAGGGCCGCACCGGCCACGGCTGTGATACGCGCGTGCTGGGTCTTGATGTCGACATCGTAGAGAACCGCCGCGTACCCGAGCCCGCCCCACGCGCCTAACATGCCGCCAGCCAGACCCAACAGCAGGGTGGGGAGGTTTCTGAGCTTCGACCGGTCAAGGTCGACCCATCCAAGGAACGATCCCAGGCCCGCGCCTGTTCCAATACCCGTAGAGAAGCTTGCGATCCCTGCGCTGAGGCTGGCAACGGGAGGCAGGACGCCAACGGCTGCGAAGTAGCCGACAATCGCGCCGGTGGCCCCGAAACCGACGCCGATCACCGCTCGGATAAGAACGCTGCCCAGCAACCTCGACATCAATATCAGTTCAGCATGGGATCGAGATGAAGTTCGGGCGGGTCAACTTCGTCGGCGCGCAGGACCCTGCACAGCTTCCGATATACCTGGATCCGATGCCGCCCGGCGTCGAGGATGAACACCAGCCCGTCCCCGTTTGTCTTGACAGCCGTCGGGAACTTGAAACGCTTTTCCCGATCAAGATTGGACACATTGTCTCGCTGACGGAGCATGTTAGGGTTCCCCATCAGCCGCTGGATCCCCTGTTCGTTCAGGGTGGCGTCGCCGATGAACGTCTCGACGAAGACCCCGCGCCGGTTGAACAACAAGACGCGGTGGTTGTTACGATCGGCGACGTAGATATCGCTGTGGTTGTCGACGGTAACTCCGCTGGGACGGTTGAGTTCACCAGGCCCGCTCCCGGAACTGCCGAAGCAAGCGAGGACCTTGCCTTCACGCGAAAACCGCTGGATACGGTCGTTGCGCCAGTCGGCAACCACCAGGGTTCCGTCAATGGGATCGATAGCGATGCCCCATGGGAAGCTCATCTGGCCGGGCTGGTCGCCGTGTTCTCCCCATGCTGAGATGAACCTGCCGTCACGGGTGAAGTGCTGGACGCGATGGTTCCTCGAATCGGCTATCCACAGAGTGTTGTCAATATCGAGGGCGATACCAGCCGGACCGTCGAGTTGGCCAGGGGCGGCCCCGGTTTCGCCCCAGAACCCTGCGGGCTCGCCGGTGATCCTGAACATGTTCACCGTATTTGCCTTCTCGTCGGTGACATGGAACACGCCTTCGGCGTCGAGAGCCCCCATGACCGGTGCGGTCGACGAGCCCTTTTGAGGCGCAGCCGGGGTCTTCTCGGGATCAGGCGCGACTTCCCGGTCGTAGCCCTCGTCCTTCACATTGAGGCGGACGATGCGAAGGCGTGCGTGCGCGGGCAGCTCGCTGCCCCGATTGAGCACGTAGATCCATCCGTCTTTACCGACGATGAGGTCTACGGCTCCCCGCAGCCTGCCCAGCGCGTTTAGCTGGCCAAGCGTCGTCTCGTACCGATGCCCGAGCCGAAGAAGGGTCGGGTAAGTGCCCCCTGCGGGCCTTGCCGGTGCGACCTGCGGCTGCGTGAGCGTCATCGGGGTCTCCTTGCGATCGAAACGGGCGGAATCGGGCTGGGCGGCGTGGGCTGTCCGTCAGGCCGCGGCCGCGCGCAGCATGCCCTCAAACTTTTCGAACGTTCCGTTCACGATCGAAGAGGCCGGCATGCCGAAGTGGTCCTCGAGAACCGTCGTGTAGAGCGTCCGGAAGTCGTTGTTGAACCGGAGGTCGCCATTCAGCTGTTTCGAAGGTTCCAGAGACGGGTATTCGGCGTACACGCCGCCATTGACTCTTTCGCCGATCAGGAACGCGCCACCGCCGGAACCGTGGTCGGTACCGTTGCCGTTGTCGCGCACACGCCGTCCGAACTCGGAAAACACGAGCATGACGACCTCGTCCGCAGAATCGTGCACCCTCAAATCCGAGAAGAAGTCGCTGATCGCCTTCGATACCATGCCCCAGAGCTTCGCCTGGGTTGCCACTTCGTTCCCGTGGACGTCGAAGCCGCCGATCTCTGCATAGAAGACGCGCGTGCCAAGGCCGGCCAGATGCACCTGGGCGACGCCCTTCAGGCTCTGCGCCAGGGGATCGGCCGCATACTCGATTGAGGACTGATAGCGCGCCGGGGCCACCTTGAGCATGTCGACGGCCGCGAGGGCGTCACGGCCGGTCTGGCCGAGGTGGTTGAAGATCATGGCCGCTTCGTCGAACTCGACCGGCATGTACATGCGGGTGAACGCCTTGAGCGCCTGGCGCTGGCGCGCACCTGCGAGCGACGTCATCAGCCCGTAGCCTTCGAGCTGCGACACGGACGTAGCTGGCGTACCGGGCAGGTACATCGCCCTGGGCAGGCCAGACCCGAAGCTGACGCCGGTAAGCACGTTCTCTTTCTTCGGGTCGAGCTCTCGGATCGTCCTGCCGAGCCAGCCCTCAGAGATGTACTTCGTCGACTCGGCAGTGTGCCAGATGTCCATCGAGCGGAAATGCGAGCGGTCGGGCTCTGGGTACCCGACGCCGGGAATCACGGCTACTTTGCCTTCGTCAAACAGGCTCTTGATCGGCCCCATCGCCGGATGGAGGCCCAGGAGGTTGTTCAGCCTGAGCACCTGGCCTTCAGCGATCCCGACGGTCTTCCGTAAGTCGAAGTAGAGCGGGTCAGCGTAGGGAATGACCGTGTTGAGAAAGTCGTTTCCACCCGACAGCTGGAGAACGACCAGGACGGGAAGCTTACCCCTCCTGGCCCCGTTCATCCTCTTCCCATCTTCGGTCGGCATTGCGGTCCTCCCATGTCGCAGGCGCGGTCAGGCAAGTTGGAATTCACGTGAGCTTGCGATGAGCCGAAGTACGTCTGCGGTGACCTCGCCGAATTTCTCGCGTCCGGTCCGAGAGCAGTCCAGCGGCCCGGTCAGTTCGAGTTCGCTCTTTATCGACTCTTTGGTGGTGTCAAGCGCTTCGAGGGCGCCAAGCTCGTAGAGGCACGCTTCGATCAGGTCGTAAGGATCGATCGAGGTGCGGCCGGAAACGATCCGGTCGATCAGCGAGCCAATTCCTGGATTGCCTGGGTTCCCCAGCCGGTCCGAGGCGAAGTTGATTCGCTGGACCAGGAACGACGAGTCGATCCACTCCCGGCCGGTGTGCCATCCCTCAACAGTCGGTGGGTTCAGAAGCTGCTGACCCATGAGGCCGGTCGCCTCTGAGAGGCCGTCAAGCCCGGACTCGTGAGGTTCGCGGTGCGTCCCGGCCAGCCGCTCCGTGCCGACCACGAATTCTGCAGGGCTCTTGACCCGCTTGAACCGGGCCCGTTTGAAGGCCTCCGACCGGAAGATGTAGCCGAGCATAGGCCGGATTTCGCATCCCGATTCCCGGAACACACGCGCGATCTCGGCTATGAACGCGTGGTCGGGCTGGTCCGACACAAAGAAATCGTGGACCTTGCGGGCAACGAAGTTCGCGGTAACCGGCTGCTCGGCAATGATGTCGATGATGTCATCGCCGTTCCAGTCGCCGGTCTTCCCAAGGAAGGTCTTGAGCCCGTGGTCGTGGTCCTCTTCCAGGTAGACGAACTTGGCCGGGTAATAGCCGTGCGGGTAGCGCGGAATCACCTGGTCCAATGTCCAGCCCGTGAACGCCCGGGCACATGCGCGGACATCGTCCTCGGTGTAGTTCCCACGGCCCATGCTGAAGAGTTCGAGCAGCTCGCGCCCGTAGTTTTCGTTGACGGCGGTCGCGTGGTTCGTCTGCTGGTCGAGCCAGAAGACCATCCCGGGGTCGCGCGATAGCTGCTGCAGCAGGACCCTGAAGTTACCTAGGCCATGATCGCGCAGCATCTCGTAGTGGGAATTCATTGAGGGCGGGTTGATCACCTTCGCGGCGCCGGTCGCAAAGATACCGTGCCACATCAGGGCGACCTTCTCTTCGAGCGGCCGCGGGCTGTTGATCATCCGGTACAGCCAGCGGGACGAGGTCCACTGGTATGAGAGGTCGCCAGCGTGCTCGGTGTGGTAGCGCTCGAGCAGGTCCTCTTCGAGCCGGGGATGGCGTTCGGGGTGCAGCAGGTCGTCGACCGTGGCGTCGTAGCCTTTGCTGGCGAGCGCCTCGAGTTCCGCTAGGGGGGCGCCGAAGGCGGCACGGCGCATGAGGTGGCCAATAAGGCCGAGATCCGTGGACGCGGCGATAGCCAACCGGGACCTCCGATTGGTGGCCCCGGGGCGGGATCCCGGACCTGGGGCTGTTGTCGGCAGATACCGGCCGCAATCTAGCACAGCGCCGCGCCAGCGTCAAAGTCTCACACGATAGCCGCGCCTCACAGGGGCGGGACAAACACATCCGCCGACGAACCGGGGAGAGGCTGCGATAGGATTCGCCTGCGAGGAAGCGCACGTGAAGATCACCTCGATCGAAGCTACATCGATCTCGATTCCATACCGCGTCCCGTGGCGCAACCGGCATACGGAAGAGGCCGGGCGCCCGATGACGCATCTAGAGACGACGCTCCTCCGAGTGAAAACCGACGAGGGGATCGAGGGCCTCGGGGAGGCGCGTGGCGTAGATGTAGCGAAGACGATCAGGGACAGGTTCGAACCGTTCCTGGATGGTCGCGATCCGGCGCAGATATCCCGACTCGTGCCCGAGATGGAATCCGAGTTCGGCATTTCGACGGTCGTCGCCGGCATCGACTTCGCCCTCCATGACATCAAGGGCAAGGCACTCGGCGTCCCTGTTTACGAGCTCCTTGGCGGCCGGTGCAGGGACCGCGTGCCGCTCGTATGGACATTGCCTTACCTCTCCATCGAGGACCAGGTCACCGAGGCGACTGCGCGCGTGGCCGAAGGCTTCACGCATGCGATGAAGATGAAAGTCGGCGTGCCGGGCGATCTGCCGCATATCGTGGCTGTAGCAAAGGCGGTCGATCCCGTGCCTGTGAGGCCAGATAGCAACATGGGGCATTCGTTCGAGGAGGCGCTCGACCAGTACGGGCAATTGCTGCGCGAGGGCGTCCGGTTCGAACTCGTCGAAGATCCGTGCCCGCTCGACTGGGACGACTACCAGGCGCTGTCGGACAGGCTCGGAATCACTCTCTCAGTGCACGGCGGATGGTCCAGCTTCGAAGACCTGACCGGGCTTGTTCGAGAGGCAGGGCCAGGGATCAAATGCGTCAACGTCATGCCATCGCATTGGGGGATCTACCGCACGGCCCAGATCGTGGCGGCTCTCGAGTGTGCCAGAATCGGCTGGACGATGGGCACGAGTCACGATTCGGGGATCAAGATCGCGGCCAGCTTTCACCTTGGGGTCGCGTTGCCGAACCACCTCTACCCGGCCGACCTGCTCGGACCCCGGCTGCACGCAGCAGACGTCGTGGGCGGAGCGGCGAGGATCGAAGGCGGATACGGCTACGTGCCGGATGGGTCCGGGCTGGGGGTATCGCTCGACGAGGACGTCCTGGAGCGGTATCGCGTGCGCGGCTAGACCTGGTCCGTTTATGTCATGCTGAAGGCGAAAAGGCTGATGTGTTCGGGGCGCAGGCCGAAGTACCTGCCGGACATTGCAAGGGCGAGGGGTTGAGCAGATGATGCCAGTGCTTCCCGGCGAAGGCCGGGTACCGTATACGCCTCTGCCGCGGAAGATTCCCGCGTACACGGGCCGGATCGTAGTGCCGCGCGAGGAAGGGATCCTCGAGAAGCACGAATCGGGATCGTTTCTCAAGCTGCTTTGTAAAGAGACAACGGGCGACGATACGTTCACGCTGGGCGAACGGACATACGCTCCCGGGACGAGAGCCAGCGTGGTCGACGGTGGTCCGAGCGAGGCGATCCACATCCTGGAAGGCACCGGCATTCTGCGAGCGTGGCTAAGCGGAGACGCCCGGCGCCGACCGACCGAAATCCCTCTCTCGCCCGGGCTCGAAGTGATCGTGACACAGAACCTGCGCCATTCGATCGAAGTGCACGGAGAGGTCCCGGTTGTAGGCGTGGTCACGATATGTCACGCCGATTACCCGGCCTACCCCCACCACTACCCCGCGATCTTCGAGCCGGGCAAAGGCAACACGCTGCATATGCACGACAACCGGATCGAAGGCTTCTACATCGTCTCAGGACCCGGCTCAATCGCGATCGCCGATCCGGACAACACCCGGGTGCGTGATTTCGTGGTCCCGCCGCGCGGCGCGGCCTACAAACCGATGTACGTGTACCACCGTCAGTACAACCACGAACCTAACGGGGAGCCGTGCTACTGGATCCATAGCATGGTCGTTTACACGCATCGAGGAAGCCGCATGCCGCAGCTGCACGTGCGCCAGCACGGCGCCGATGGCAAGACGCCGATCTGGGAGCGTCCCGGCAACTGACGCTAATCGGTCTGGCGCGCGAAGCTGGCTGTCACCTGGTCAGGGTGATCGCCGAGCGTGAGCGCCCGGCGAGGCCGCGGATATCCCGGTATTGAGCCCCTGACCGCCGGTCAGGCGTCGCCGTGTGCGAATGCGGCGATCACCGACAGGCAATCGTCTGGCACGTAGTTCCACGTGGCGAACACGTAGCGTTCGATGCCGTGAGCCTGCATGACCCGGAGGATGCCTCGAAGCTCGTTGGGGGTGAGGTGAGTCCCGGTGTGCTCGAGGGCGACCACCGGGGCGGTCCTGGCCGGTCCGCCGCACGCCTCAACCATCTTGCGCGTCTGGTCGTCGACCGCGGTCTCGAACCAGGCCGGCGGGGCCTCGTCGTGATACCGCTCAACGGGATATCCGGGCGTCAGAGGATAGTCGAATGCGGCGCTGTACCAGCGAGCAGCCTGCCCGGGCGACAGGCCTCGATTCCACTCAACAAGCGTGTCGACCCAGTTGATCACGGTCCCTTTCTGACCGGCGAACCCGCCTGCCCACCAGTATTCCTTCGGCATCTGGAAGTCCGAATATGCCTGGACCGCCCGCGGGAGGTATCCGGAGAGCAACGTGATCGCCGGCATGCGCCACATCACCCCGAATTGCAGGTTGGGTCGATGGCGCTTCACGGCGGTGTACGCGGTCGACAGAAACGAGCTTACGGCGGTGGACTTGAACCTGAGCCATTCGACGACATCGGGTTCTTCGAGCCACCATTCGAGGGCGCCGGCGACGCCGTTCCGGTTCCGGACGAAGTCTTCGACCGTGTCGTTGGAGAGGTGCTGAAGCCGATCGCGAAATCGCTCCCGCCCGTCGAGCACGCGCTGCATGGCAATGCCGTTCCGCTCGGCGAATCGCCGGGAGTGCTCGTCGTCCAACTGCTCGGCCATCACGTCATCGAGATGCCCGGGCTTGATCTCCCACTTGTAGTTGACCCCATCCAGGGAGATCGCCGAAAGCGACGGGTAGTTGGCGGTCGTGTCGAGCGCCCTGGCCACCAGGAAGCGACCCACGGCGGGGTCGCACAGGTGACGCGATTCCAGGTTGATGCGGCCGGTCGGAAACTTCAGGAAGTAGCCCTTGTCGTCATTGAACTGGACGACGAAGCCGCGCTCGACTGCCCTTCTTGCCGCCTCCTTCATCTCTGTCGACCTCTCCGCCAGGTGAGCCGGCATCGCCGGTGCGGGCCAGGGCAGGCCCTCGTAGAGGTCGGGGTCGGGCTCGAACGCAGGCGCGGACACGGCAGGGACGGCCTTCCCTCCGACCGCCTTGAGCGCCAGGCGGCGTACTCTTTCTGGCATCAGGGGCATCAACTGGCTGGCGCCAGGCGACTCGTCAGTCAGGGACAGGCGTGAAAAGCAGACTCCCAGCGCCCCCACCGATCGGAGCTCGGACCAGAACTCGTCCTGCAGGATTACCTCACAGGGCGGGCCGAGGTAGAAGATCGGGCGGAGGGGCCGGCGGCTGGACATGATGGCCTAACGCTCCCTTCGACGATGGCTCGTTTGAAATCGGAGGCATTGTGCGGCAAATCATCGCCACGCGCTCGCCAATCGTCTAAAGTTCCCAGCCGACCGGCCCTTTTGCCGGACCCGCGTCAGCCACCGCAAGGAGCAGTCACTTGCCCCGGATCTCGACCGTTCTCGGCCAGGTCGACACGTCGAAGCTAGGTTTCACGCTCGTACACGAGCATGTGCTCATCAGTTCGGCTGGCCTGAAGGACGTGTATCCCGAATTCATTCCGAGGGAGAGCGCCATCAAAGAGGGTGTTCGACGCCTCAGAGAGGCGAAGTCTGAGGGCGTCACGACCATCGTGGATCTCACGACGATGGACCTTGGACGCGACATCCGGGTGATCGAGGCGGCTTCGCGCCAAAGCGGAGTCAATATCATCTGTGCCACCGGAACGTGGCTGGAGATCCCGCGGGCCTTCAGGACGGCAGAGCCGGACGACATAGCCAGCCTCTATGTGCGTGAAATCGAGCAGGGTATCGAGGGCACGGGAATTCGGGCTGGTGTGATCAAGGTCGCCCACGACGTAGGCGGCGTGACCGAGCCTGGCGAAATCATCCTGCGGGCGGCGGCCCGTGCGCATAAGAAAACCCGCGTTCCGATCATCACGCATACCTGGGCGCCCGAGCGCGTTGGAGAGCAACAGATCCGCGTGCTGGAGCACGAAGAGGTCGATCCCAACCGGGTCTGTATCGGGCATTCAAACGATACGACCGACCTCGATTACCTGACCGGCCTCCTCAAGCGCGGCGTGTGGGTCGGCCTGGACCGGTATCCGACACACCGGCCGGACGTGCCGGACTGGCAGGCCAGGACGCGCGTGCTCAGAGCGCTGATGGAAGCAGGCTGGACGGACCGCCTGCTCCTGTCGCACGACGACCCGATGACGATGCTCATAGCCCCGAAGGCAGTGTTCGCGGAGCGCATCAAGCGCAATCCGGACCATATCTGCTTTATCAAGCGCAGGGTCCTGCCCTACCTGCGTGAGCTGGGTGCGAGCGAAGACGAGTTGCGCCGGCTGGTGGTCGATAATCCGCGGAGGTTCTTCGAGGGGGCGCAGTAGCGCTCACGCGAGTCCGGGAGGCGAGCCGTCAGGCGGCGCCGGGCGCCCGGAACCAGAGGGGAACCGTGCCTGAAGGGAGTGGGCACCTCAAGAGCGGTTCTTGATCACCACGACTTCGACAATCTTCAGGGCCATTGCGTCGGCGATGCCCAGCGTGTCTTTCAGGTTCTGCAGGAACTGCCGTTCACCGACGCCGAACGAGCCGTCGGCCAGCGTGAGGTCCGCTGCGAGGAAGTAGGCGCTTTCCGCCTGTCCCTGGCTCAGGGTGGCCTTGACCGCCTTCAAGACCTCGCTTGCACCGCGCTGCTGCACCAGGTCAGCCACACGGTCGAGGACCCTCCCCATCTCGTCGAGGTGCTGGTTCCTGAACGCGGCCAACGTGGCAAGCGATAGCGCGGTCCGGTTGGCCTCTTCGTCGGTCACGTTGCCATCGGCGGCGATCGCGGTGATGGCCACCGCGGCGAATGCCTCGTGAGTGCTGAGTACGAGCGGGCCCTCGGAGCGGTCCCGGTTGAAGACTTTGTCGAAGATGGTCAAGGCGAAGGCCCCACTGAATCGGGGTGGATTACGGCTATTGGACGTTGACCGGCGCTCCAGGGCGATCCTGCATGGTGGCAGAGAGGGGCGCCGACCACGATTGTATAGGCAGGGTCAGGACGAGGGGCGGATGAGCCGGTCCCGGATGTAGCCGGCCACCAGCGCGAGCAGCATGATCACGACTGCGGTGAGCGAGATCGCTCCACCGGGCGCGACGTCCGCGTAGAAGGCGATCACGAGCCCGACGACCGCGCTCAGGACACCGAGGCCGATCGCGACCGCCATCGTTTGTCTGAGGCCAGCCGATACCCGCAGCGCCGCGAACACCGGGATAACAACGAGCGTGCCGACGAGGAGGACGCCGACCACGCGCATGGAGAGGGTGATCGTGGCGCCAGCCAGCACCGCCAGCACCAGGTTGACGGTGTCGACGCGCACGCCGCTCGTGCGGGCGAGGTCTGAGTCGAGCGAGGTCTGCGCCAGTTCGGCGAACAGCAGGAGCACGAAGCCGACGGTCACGACGCCGAGCCCAAACATGAGCCAGAGGTCGACTGTGGTGATCGAAAGCACGCTCCCGAAGAGGTAGCCGAAGATGTCACGGTTGAACCCGGAAGAGGCGCTGATGATGACCACCGCGAGCGCGAGCGAGGTGTAGAGCGCGATCGCCAGCGCGGCGTCGCCCGGGAGCAGGCGCCGCGAGCGCAGATGCTCGATACCCGCCGCTGCCGACGATGTGGCTATCAGGGCCACGAAGGGAGGGAACGTGCGGGTGGCGATGCCGATGGCGACACCCATGAGCGCGACGTGCGCCAGGGTGTCGGCGATCAGCGAGAGGCGACGCAGGAACAGGAAGACCCCGAGCGCGGGCGCCAGCGCGCCTATGACTGCGCTGGCCACGAAAGCGCGCACCATGAAGTCGTACTGGAGGATCTCCGGCATTTGGTTTAGCGGTGACCGTGCATTGAATCGTGGATGAGGATGTCGACCGGGATGCCGTACAGCAAGGAGAGCTCGCGGGCCGACAGCTCATGGGAAGGTCCGTGGAAGACCATCCGGCGGTTGATGCAGGCGACCGCGGTGGCGTCGCGCAGGACGGCGCCGATGTCGTGTGAAACCATCAGGATGGTAATGCCGCGCTCTCGGTTCAGCCGCCGGAGCAGTTCGAAGAAGTGCTCCTGGCCGCCGGCGTCGACTCCCGCAACCGGCTCGTCCAGCACCAGCAACTCCGGGCTTTGCACAAGGCTGCGGGCGATCAGCACGCGCTGCTGCTGGCCGATCGAGAGTTTCGAGATGCGTTTGCGCCGGACATCGGCCACCCCGGCGGTCTTCATCGCCTCGGCCACGGCAGGCCCGGCGCGCCAGCGCAGGACGTAGGTCGGGTCGAACCCCCGGTACTCACCCTGCGAGACGATCTCCTCGGCGGTTGCGGGGAACCTCGCCCGCAGCTCGTCGACGGCCTGGGGAACGTATCCAACGCGCCGCCACTCGCGAAACTTGTCCGGAGATTTCCCGAAAAGCCTGACCTGGCCCCGGGTCGGTTTCTCCAGTCCGAGCGCCAGCCTTAGCAGGGTCGACTTGCCGCTCCCGTTGGGACCGAGGATAGCCACGAAGCCGCCACGCTCCACGGAGAAGGTCACGTCCTCGACCGCCACGTGGCCGTCGTAACCGAAACTGCAGCCCTGGAATTCGACGAGGCGTTCCATCAGTGGGCCCGCCAGTGCGCGCCGGCGTAATTGAGATCTACTCTCATGTATGGGGCTCCGCGCGGCGCGTGCAGCGGTCGCAGGTAACGTAAAGCTCGATCCGGTGCCCCACAATATCCCCGACCAGATCCGTGCCCACCGCCTTCAACAGCCGCTCTACGGTCGAATCCCGGAACTCCTGGACCGCGCCGCAGCTTACGCAGACGGCATGGTGATGATGATAGGTGGCCTGGGTGAACAAGTACCGGGGATTGCCATTGGGCAGCATTAGCTTGCACAGCACTTCGGCGTCGACGAGCAGGCGGATCGTGCGGTAGACGGTGGCCCGGCCGACGTTCGGCAAGTCACTGCAAAGCTCCTCGGCGGTGAAGCCCGCGCCACGTCCAGCGATGGCGCGCGCTACCGTTCGTCGCGGGCCCGTCAGCCGGTGACCACGATCCTCGAGGAGCGCCAGCAGCGTGTTAGCAGTGAATTCGGTGGGCGCCTGTGCCATACGGGATTCCCATCCTGGAGAGCCAAAGTATCACAAAGCGCAGTGGTGCCAGCGCCGCTCTTGATGCCGGGGCCGGTGGTCCTAGCGGCGGCCGGAGATCTGCTGCAAGGTGGCCACGCCGATGCGGACGGCATCGTCGGGCAAGTCGTACGCCAGCGCGGTCCGGACGTCGGCGAGCGCGGCGGCCCGGTCACCGGTCCTCGCTTCTTCCAGTCCCCGTTGCAGGTAAAACAGGCCAAGCCGGGTGCCGCCGCGACTGGTCATCGCCATGGCGCTAACGAGGTCCCGCGCCGGGTCGTAGTCGCCGAGCCTGAGAGACCGTTCGGCGTCGGCGACCGTGGCAATGGCGACCTTCGGCTGCGCATGGGAGTAATCGCGTGAGATCAGCCAGGTCGAAGCCAGCAGCAGGAGACCGCTGACCACGACTACCGTGCGCCACCGGGCCACCGACGGGATTCGTGTGGTGAGACGCGGGGGCTCGACTGCGAAAGCCATGGGAGACTCGACGCTCTCCCGGGTCAGGTGCGGGGTCAGGAACCAGCCGACCAGGGCACCGCTCAGCAGGCCACCGAGGTGCGCCCAGTTGTCGATGCCGCCCACGTTCAGGCCGAAGACGACGTTGATCCCGAGAATCAGGGCGATCCCCCAGAGCGAGCGGCGAGCGAGTTCGCCGAGTACGGCCCGGTTGACCATGAGATAGGTTCCGAACGCCCCTACGATGCCAAACACCGCGCCGCTCGCGCCGGCGCTCACGGTTGGGCCGGCCGCGTAGCTGGCCAGGTTGCCGAAAATACCGGCAACCAGGTAGAGCGTGAGAAACGATCGGACACCATACGCGCGCTCGACCATTCCGCCGAAGACCAGGAGGCCGATCGAATTGGCCACCAGGTGGAACAGCCCGATGTGGATGAAGACGGCCGTCAGAAGCCGCCAGTACTCGCCCTCCGCGATCGCCGGGCCGTACTTGGCGCCAGTTCGCAACAGCGTGACGACGTTCTGGGATCCGCCGTTAAGCTCCAGGAAGATCCAGACGAGGACGTTGAGTGCCGCGAGTGTCCAGGTGGCGGTGGTGCGCGCCGGGCGGCTGACGGGCTGGGGGTATATGGGACTGGACTCGATTGCGCTGCTCCCCTGATATCCATTGCGATGTTATCCCACGAGCGCGCGTCACATTGAAGACATGCTGATCCCCTGGCGTCGAGAGCAGCCGGCTTCGAACGAGGCCGGCCCTCCCTGGCCCGGCGACGATATTCGGATTCTCCTGGCCGGGCACGCCGACGGCTCCGCCCGAGACCCGATCGTCGCGAGCCTGGAAGAGCTGGGGATCGGTGAAGTATCGATCGCGGGCGACGGCCAGACCGCCCTCGACATGATCGCGAATCTGCACCCTGAGGTCGCCCAGCTAAACCTAATGTTGCCGGTGACCGATGATTTCGACGTCCTGGCCCAGCCAGGGACGCGTGCCGCTGTTTGCGCTCGCTGAGGTCGAGGCCGCTATCTGGGGTAAGGTCGCGTCCAGATCGATTCCAGGAAGTGCCGTGGTTGCCATCCAAGGACCGTGCGAGCCTTGCTGTTCACGTAGCGTCCGTGTGGGAGATCGGTGAAGATGTCGAACGTTTCGTAATTCGAGGGCAGGCGCGCGAGCTCGGCTTCGACCGCCAGCCGGACGGCCTCACCGGCGTCCTGCCACGACACGCTGAACGGCCACAGGTCCTTGCCGGGGCTTCCGAATCCACCCTCTGGCCGCGCCATGGTGGTGGGGTCATAGAAGTTGCAGAACAGCAGCGTCTGGACGTAGAGGTCGTGTCGCTCCGCGAAGACCCGCAGGATCTCTTGCCCCAACGCCTTGGTCAGAGCGTACAGGCGGGTCCCCGGCTGGGGCGGCATGTCCGGCGTCAGGCCGAAGTCGAAATCCTCATACGTCGGCCCCGCCAGCTGGTAGTGGGGCCCGGTGTTGATGATCCGGCGGATCCCGTGAGTCACGGCAGCCACCGCCATGTTGTAGTTGCCACGTGTGCTGACGTCGAACGCCAGCTTGCGATCCCAGCGGAGTACGGACAGGTTCAGAATGCAGTCCATCCCCTGGGCGGCGGCAACGACAGCGGGCAGGTCACCGACGTCTACCTTGAGGAAAGGATGACGCCCGGGGGATTTCGGCGGAACGATATCGGTGAGCAGCAACTCGTGGCGATTTTCGAGCGCGGGAACAACCCATGGCCCGAGCATGCCGTTGGCGCCGAGAATCAGGACTTTCACGTCAGCGCCTGCGAAGTCCGGTAGCAGATTGCGGTGAGGTGAAGATGTCTACTCACGGCGCGTCCACGCGGCTTCCAGGAAATGCCTGGGTTGCCAGCCGAGCAACTGCCGGGCCTTGGCGTTTGAGAACTTGTGGTGAGGCAGGTCCGTGAAGACGTTGTACGTCTCACAGCGAGACGGCAGCCGCCCCAATTCGATCTCCAGTGCCCGCCTGATCGCCTCGCCGGCGTCCTGCCACGCGATGCTGAAGGGAGTAAGGTCGACGCCGATCCGCCGCTCCCCGCCCGGCGTCTTCATCGTCACAGGGTCGTAGAAGTTGTAGAAGAGCAACGTCTGCACGTAGATGTCGTGATGCTCGGAATAGACCTGCAGGATCTCCTGTCCCAGCGCCTTGGTCAGCGCGTACAGCCTCGACCCCGGCTGGGGCGGCATGTCCGGGCTGAGGTCGTAGTCGTGATCCTCGTAGTTGGGGCCGGCGAGCTGGAAGTGTGGCCCGGTGTTAAGGAGGCGGCGGATTCCGTGGGTCACGGCGGCGACCGCCATGTTGTAGTTGCCGCGGGTGCTCACGTCGAACGCGAGTTGCCGGTCCTGGCGCAGCACCGACAGGTTAATGATGGCGTCCATGCCTTGAGCGGCGTCGACGACCTGGCGCAAGTTGCCTGCGTCGACCTTTCGATAGGCCGCACCGGTCTCGAACTTCAGTTCGGAGATGTCCGTGACGAGCAGGCGGTGACGGCCTTCGAGCGCCTGGACCACCCATGGGCCGAGCATTCCGTTACCACCCAGGATCAAGACGTTCATTCGGGTTTCCGGTTTCACTGGTGGGGATTCGATCAGGCGGCCTTTTTCGGGAAGCCGATCAACGACTCGGCGCCACTCATCAAGAAGCGTGCGTTCGGGACCGGCGACTGGATGTGGACCGGATTCCAGCGCTTCGGCACCCTGGCGTCGAGGGCACGGCCGAGGGCCAGGACCAGGTCTGCGCTGCAGAGGGCGGCCGGCTGCTTCGTGCGAGTCGCTGCCGAGCGGGTGCCGGGAACGATCGGGTAGCCGAGTCGCAGCGAGATCACCTCAAGTTGCGGGTGCTCCCGTGCGAACTCCCGGCAGACGTACTCCCCCAGGTGGGCCGCGAGCACGGCTGGCTCGGTGGTCGGCAAGGGCTTCCAGCGCTCGGTCACCGTGAGGTGTGGCTCGTAGCCGTCGAACACGCGCAGGGTGTGGAGATAGACGAAGCGCTTAACCCCGGTGTTCAGGCAGGCCGTCAGCAAGTTGTAGGTGCACCGCGTCAGGTAGTCGAGAAGCGGCGTCGCCTCGGCCTGGTGCCCACCGAAGCCAACGTGAACGATGGCGTCCATCCCGCGCACCAGGGAGTCGGTCTCGCCGTCATGCCCGAGGGAATGCGGCTTGACGCCGCGTGGCGCTCGACCCCCCAGTGGCAGGTCGGTGAGGGTCAGGGTGTGATCCTTCGAGAGCCCTTCGCTGATCGTGCGACCAAGCTCGGATGTTGCGGATGTAACCAGCAGCTTCAACGAGGCCTCCATTCCGGTGACCGAACGATGTGCGGAGGAATGGTAGGCCACGCGTGCCGCGGAGTCACGCCTCCTGCGGTGGTGTGAGGCCTCCAAGGGCCTGCCGGGTGACCCGTAAGCTCAGGGCCTGGCCCTGCGCCCGACGAATCGTAGGCCGCTCCAGGTTGCGCCGATCGCGCAGGCCCTGTTGTCGAACGTGCCGGACGTAACCATGTCTCTCAAGACGCCCTCGACAAGATCGATCGCGCCACCGGGGTGCGCTTCGGCCAGACGATCCAGAGAGCTCCGGCCGGCCACGGGGACGCACCCAGTGCGGAGAACCGCTCCTGCAGTCACCGCGCCGCTTCACGAAGCAGGTGACGATATCGGCCCTGCCGTGGCGGTCTGAACGGATGACGTCGGCGCCTTCGCCGGCCAGTTGCTCCTGAAACCCTTCAGGTTCGTCAACCAGCGCGACAGGCTGGGCCGGCTTTCACGCCCAGCTTGCATTGGAGTGGTGTCCCGGAATAGCCCGCAGCCCGGTTAATGCGCTTCTTTTTGCGACTTCGTTGGGCCGCTTGTTAGTCGCTTGCGCCTGCCGGGGGGTTCACCGCGCATGTCAGGAATCGAGCGATAACCCCAGCAGCCCACGAGCGTTGGTGCTGAAGAGCGACTCCGACTCCTTCGGTGAAAGTGACGCGCCGGCTGCTTCGCTGAACGCCCGGCGCTGGCTGACGAGGGGGTAGTCGCTGCCGAAGAGGATTCGGTCGGCCCCGGCAGCCGTCGCCACCGTGCGGAAGACGTTGGCGTTGTAGAGGAACGCGGTGGCCGCCGAGTCGAACCAGACGCGGCGCAAGGCGCGCGCGACCTCTGGCATGAGTCCGTAGAAAGGCAGGCCGCCGCCCCAGTGGGCAAAGACGAGCCTGGCCTTTGGGAAATGGAGGGCCAGCCGGAACAGCTTCTCCGGGGTGACGGTGCCCTTGCCCGGATAGGCGTGGCCGACCGGCTCAGACCCGTGCGTCGTGACGATCAGGTCGTGCGCTTCCACCACTTTCATCAAGGGAGCCATGACGCCCTGGTCGGTGATGTCGAAGCCCTGCGTGTCGGGATGCAGTTCCCCGATGCCGCGTGCGCCCGCCGCTACGCATCTTTCGGCCTCGACGACCGCGCTCTTGCCCCAGGCCGGGTTGACGGCGCAGAACGGGATCAGCCTCCCGCCACTCTTGGCGGAACTTTCGAGCAGGTAGTCGTTGGCGGCGCGGGCGATGCCCAGGTCGGCCCAGCCGTAACCGAGGATCACGGCCATCGCAACCCCTGATGCATCCATCTCGGCGAGCAGTTCGGTGGCCTGGGCCGTGCGGGCGGTCGGGCTGTTGAATAGCGCCCGGAAGGTGGGGTCGGACCTGAGGATGCGCGAGCGGTCGGTCCGGAATTCGTCGGGCAGGACGTGGGTGTGGAAGTCGATGATCATTTCGGCGACGGTTTGAGAGCCACGGCCGATCAGGGCCGCGTCAAGCTCCGGCACCAGGATGGCCGTTGCCTGGCGGTCCGAACTCATGGTTGCTGTAGACGCCCAGATCGCGCCCCTGGTGGACGTGGACTATGAACTCGTCGCGCTCGACCCCGACCGCGTCCACGATGTCCTCGTCAACGATCTCTATCAGCTCCTGGATCTGCTCCTGGGTCAGCGCTTCCGAGATGGCGAGGGTGGCGTGAACGACGGTCGGCGTAAAGTGCAGGTCCAGGCGCCCGACCGCAGTCCCGTCGTCGACGATCGTGTAGCACTCCGAGGTAGGAGTCCGACACTCGCGCTCAAAGTAGTAGTTGGCCATACTGAATTCCTCGGCCCCGCGAGCGAGGCTAGCTAACGATCTGGCCGCTGCCGCGCGCAACCCATTTGTAGCTGGTTATCTCGCGCAAACCCATTGGCCCCCGTGCGTGGAACTTGCCGGTGCTTATGGCCACTTCGGCGCCCAGGCCGAACCGCGCGCCATCGGTAAACCGCGTCGAGGCGTTTGCAAACACCGCAGCCGCGTCGACCTCGTTGAGAAACCGCTCCTCTGCTGCCTGCGACTCCGTGACGATCGCCTCGGAGTGGCCGGAGCCGTACTTCGCGATATGGTCCAGGGCGTCGTCGAAGCCGTCGACCACCTTGACCGCCGCGATCAGCGCCAGGAACTCCCGGCCGAAGTCGTCGGACCGGGCGCGCTTGATTCGATCTGACTTGCCTGCCGCGCGTGCGGCCGGTTCGAGGACGGCCAGGGAACGCGGGTCGCAGCGGAGTTCGACCCCGGCGTCCCAGAGCTTCCTTGCGACGGCCGGCAAGAACCGGTCGGCAATCTGCGAGTGCACGATGATCGTGTCGAGGGCGTTGCACACGCTGGGCCGCTGGACCTTGGCATTGACCACGATCGCGACCGCCTTGTCGAGGTCGGCCCTGTCATCGACATAGGTATGGCAGACGCCGACCCCGCCGGTGATCGCAGGCATCGTCGCCTTCTCGGCCACCATGCGCACGAGGTCAGCCCCGCCCCGGGGAATGAGCAGGTCGATCTGGTCCTTCATAGTCAGCAGCTGGTCGACCAGAGCCCGGTCCGTCGAAGCGACGAACTGGATCGCGGACCGCGGCAACCCTGCCGCGGCGAGGGCGGAGCCCACCAGCGTGGCCAGGGCCTGGTTCGAATGGAACGCTTCCCGCCCGCCCCTGAGGATCGCGGCGTTCCCAGATTTCAGGCAAAGCGCGGAAATGTCGATCGTCACGTTCGGGCGGCTCTCGTAGATCACGCCGATCACGCCGAGCGGTACCCGTCGCCGCTCAAGGCGGATGCCGTTCGGGAGCGTGTTCGATTCGATCACCTCGCCGATGGGATCGGGCAGGCTGGCGACCGCCCGCGTGTCCGAGGCCATCTGGGCCAGGCGCTGCCGGTCAAGGAGTAGTCGGTCGATCACGTGATCGCCCAGCCCGGCCGCACGGGCGCCCGCCAGGTCCTGCTCGTTCGCCTTGATGACGGCTGCTGCGTCCGTCCCCAGGGCGATTGCGATCCGGTGCAGGGCGTCGTTCTTCTGCGCGGTCGTTGCCGAGGCCAGCTTGCGCGCTGCCGAGCGTGCGTCCGTGGCGAGCGCTTTCAGGTCGATTTCGGTGGTCGTCATTGGAATGCTTAGCCTGGCTGCTTACGCCAGCGCCATGTTGTTGCGGTGCACGACTTCGGGGCCGTAGTCGCTGGCTACGATCGCCATGCGGTCTTCGGACCGGTGACCCTTCAGGAGCTGGGCGTCCGTTGAGGAGTAGTTCGTGATCCCCCATGCCAGCACAGATTCGTCGGTGGCCCTGATCGAGATGATATCCCCGCGTTGAAAGGCACCCTGTACGCCGACGATCCCGGCCGGCAGCAGGCTGTGCCCGTTCTGGGTCAGCGCCCTCACGGCCCCCGCGTCGATGACCACTCCCCCGCGGCTGCTCGAGACCCCGGTCAGGATCCACCGCTTCCGGCTCTCGCGCGGCGTGGCCGCCGGGCTGAACCGGGTGCCAATGCGTTCACTGTCGTTCAGGCGAAGCAAGACGTCCGGCGCCCTGCCGGACGCGATGATGACGGTGGCCCCGAAGGCGCACGCGATCCGGGCGGCTTCGACCTTGCTTGCCATGCCGCCGCGGCTCCTTCCGCCTACGGCCGGCCCGGCGATCCGCTCTATGCCCCCATCGATCTTTTCGACCTCCGGGATCAAGCTCGCGCCGGGATCGAGGTTGGGGTCGCCGCTGAACAGCCCTTCCACCTCCCCCAGCAAGACCAGCACGTCGGCGTCGATCGCGTTGGCGACCATCGCCGATAGCCGGTCGTTGTCCCCGAAGACCTCGTTTTCAAGCTCTTCGACCGCAACCACGTCGTTTTCGTTGACGATCGGGACCACTCCGAGCGCGAGCAGCCTTTCAAGGGTGTTTCGGATATTCAGGTAGCCGAGCCGGCTTTCCAGATCGTTCCGGGACAGCAGGGCCTGGGCTACCGCGATCCCATGGGCGTCGAAGTGGCGCTCGTAGGCCCCCATCAGCCTGGACTGTCCGACCGCCGCCAGCACCTGGCGGTAGGCGACGCCCCGCTTCTCCGGGCGGATACCGCGCGCGCCGAGCGTGTCCCGCCCGGCCGCGACCGCTCCGGAAGTGACGAGCAGGACCTCTACTTTGCGCCCCTTGAGCACGGCGATCTGACGGGCAAGATCGGCGAGGACCCGGTCGTCGAGGCTGTCGGATCCACCCGTAAGCAGGTTGGTGCCGACCTTGACGATGGCGCGCCGCCACGTCCGGCGAGAACCGGCATCGGCGCGGGCATCTGAACTAGCGCGGGTCCCAGGATTCATGGCGGGTTTGGCCCAGCGCGACCACGGCGCGCCCGGTGGGAAGTCGACTTCGAATTATACGGGCCGTTATACGGGCCGGGTGATACGATCTCAGGACAGGCCAGCGGTTGTCCCGCTGGCCATTTGGCCGTTTGGGCGCTTTCGAATCGCCGACGGTCAAGCCATAGCTGATGACCGGCTCCCTGCACCGCCAAGGGGGGCCTTACTGCGCGGCCCTCGGAGAAACGATGTCCCTCCGCCCCTACTTGAACCTGCTGCTCGAATCCCTGCCTGCGCTGGGGCCGGCCGACGCAAAAAAGCGGCCGGTCGCATTGAGCGTCCCCGACTCCGCATCCGCCTGCGTGATCGCGGCGCTCTGGCAGAAGGCGCGCCGACCGCTGTTGGTCCTCACCCCCTATCCGGAAACCGCGCGCCGCCTGGCAGACCAGCTGCCTGTCTGGTGCGGCTCCGAGGATGTGGTCCAGCATTTTGTCGAGTCGGAGGTCCTGCCGTTCGAAAGGCTGATTCCGGACAGTCCGGCCGTGCACGCACGGCTGCGCGCGCTCAGCGCGTTGCAGACCCCGACCGTCGAACCGCCGATCGTCGTATCGTCGGTCTCGGCCGCAACCCGCATGGTTCTCACTCGGCAGGCCTACGATGCCGCAACGCACACGATCAAGGTCGGCGACACCTGCAACCTCGACCGGCTCGCCGCCCGTTGGGTCGCGGCCGGGTACGAGTTCAAGGCGAGCGTCGAGGGTCCAGGGACGGCGAGCCGCCGTGGCGGCATCCTGGATGTGTTCCCGGTCACGGACCTCGATCCGACCCGTATCGAGTTTTTCGGCGACGAGGTCGAGAGCATTCGGAGATTTGATCCCGAGACGCAGCGATCGACCGGGCCGACGAAGTCAGTCACGATTACCCCGGCCCGTACCACCCTGCCGCGCCTGGAGACGGCCAGTGCGGACGAGGCACAGCGCCTTGCCGGGAAGCTCGACTTCGCCGGTTGCGAACAGGAAGCGGCCGATCGGATCACCGCTGAGCTGGGACAGCTATTGCGGGGCGAAATCCCTGACTGGATCGCCTTCTACTCCGGCTTTTTCGAGCGGGCGAGCATCTTCGACTACCTGCCGGACGATGCCCTGCTGGTTGTCTTGCGCCAGAGTGAGGCGCACGAAGTGTCGACGGCGGCCGACCGGCGCATGGAAGATCATCGGCGGGCCAAGGAAGAGCGGGGCGAGATCCCGCGCCACTTCCCGCAGCCGCACCTGGAATGGGGATTCCTGGCGGACGCGATCCGGGCACGTGGATCGACGGTCGAACTCTCCCCCTGGGGCGTCGACGACCCCGAACTCCCGTTCTCTGCGATTCGACTGCCTTTCCTGCCTCCCCCGGTTGCCGGCGGGCAGGCGGCGCGGGTTTTCCAGTGGCTGGGCGATCCGGCCCACCGTGGCGAGCCCGCCGTGATCCTCAGCCAGCACGCGCAACGCGTCTCCGAGCTGGCAAACGAGCATGGCATCTTGCACCACTCGGACGCCACGATCATCCCGGGCAAGCTGGCCATCGCGTCGGGCAGCTTGCGAGAGGGGTTCGTACTCTCCCTGCCGGATAAGCGCGGGTTCACTTTGTTCACCGACGCCGAGGTCTTCGGCATATCCAAGGAGAGACGGCAGGCTCCAAGGCGCCACAGGCGGCGCGCGGCACAGATGAAGGACCTGCAGCCCGGCGTGTACCTGGTTCACATCGAGCACGGGATCGGGCGCTTCATCGAGACGGTCAACGTCGAGGGACAGGGGAACCGGGAGTACCTGCTCCTCGAGTACGCCGAAGGCGACAAGCTCTATGTGCCGATGGACCAGCTCGACCGGCTGACGCCGTACCACGGCGGAGGCGATGATGCTCCGAAGCTGACCAGGCTCGGGACCCAGGAGTGGGTAAGGGCGAAGGCGCGCGCCCGCAGGGCAACGGAACAGCTGGCCGGCGAATTGCTCGCGCTCTACGCGGCGCGCGCAGCGACGCCCGGCTTCAGCGCCCGGCCGGACTCGCCGTGGCAGGACCAGCTCGAAGCGAGCTTCCCGTTCGAGGAAACCCCCGATCAGCTCACGACGATCGGCGAGGTGAAGGTCGATCTGGAAGCGCCGACGCCCATGGACCGGCTCGTTTGCGGAGACGTCGGTTACGGCAAGACCGAGATCGCGATTCGGGCGGCGTTCAAGGTCGTCCAGAGTGGCCGCCAGGTAGCCGTCCTCGTGCCGACTACCGTCCTCGCGCAGCAGCACCTCCTCACGTTCAAGGAGAGACTGGGCGCCTTTCCCGTGACGGTCGAAGCGCTCTCCCGCCTTCGGAGCGATCCGGAACAGCAGGAGATCCTGCAACGACTTGCCTCCGGGAAGATCGACATCATCATCGGCACGCACCGGATCATTCAAAGGGATGTTGCCTTCAAGGACCTCGGGCTGGTTGTCATCGATGAAGAGCATCGTTTCGGGGTGGTCCACAAAGAGCGGCTCAAGAGGATGCGCAGCGAGGTCGACGTCCTGGCGATGAGCGCAACGCCCATACCCAGGACCCTTTACCTGTCGCTTTCGGGCATTCGCGACATGAGCACGATCGACACGCCGCCGGAAGACCGGTTGCCGATCAAGACCTACGTGTCCGAAGAGAGCGACGAACTGATACGTGAGGCGATCCTGCGCGAGCTGGATCGCGGTGGCCAGGTGTTCTTCCTGCACAACCGGGTCAAGACGATCGAGTACGTCACGGACAAGCTGGCGAAGCTGGTCCCGGAGGCCCGGTTCGGGATCGGCCATGGCCAGATGCCCGAGGACGAGCTCGAACAGGTAATGGCGGAGTTCGGTGAGGACAAGTTCGATGTGCTGGTCTGCACGACCATCATCGAGTCGGGTCTCGACCTGCCCAATGTGAACACCCTGATCGTCGACCGCGCCGACCGCTTCGGGCTCGCGCAGCTCTACCAGATCCGGGGGCGCATCGGCCGGAGCTCACGGCGGGCCTACTCGTACCTGATCGTGCCGCGCGGTAAGAAGCTGACGGAAATGGCAGAGCAGCGCCTGAACACGATCCTGGCCGCGACCGAACTGGGCGTCGGCTACCAGATCGCGATGCGTGACCTGGAGATCCGGGGCGCCGGGAACATCCTTGGCTCGGAGCAGAGCGGACAGATCCAGGCCGTCGGATTCGACCTCTACTCGAAGCTGCTCGCCGAGTCAGTTGCCGAACTGAAGGCCGGGCAGGAAGGTAAACCAAAGCCCGAGCACAGGCGCGACTTCTCGCAGGTGCAGGTCGATCTGGGACTGGACGCTCGCCTGCCGTTTACCTATGTGGAGGACTTCGTCGAGCGCCTCACGCTTTACCAGCGGATCGCACGGATCCTTGAACTGCAGGAGATCGAGGACCTCGAAGAGGAGCTGCGGGACCGCTTCGGGCCGGTGCCACGACAGGCTGAGTTGCTGCTGTATCAGTCACGCATTCGGGTACTCGCCGAGGCGTGCAATGCCGACTCGATGATCGCCCAGCGGGACCGGATCACGGTATCCCTCAGGGACCCCATAGGAGATGCCAGGAGCGCGCTCCAGCGGGTTATCGGCAGGCTCGCCGATGTGGGTCACATGCAGATACGCATGGATATCGATCGAGAGGACGAAGAGTGGATGGAGCGGCTGGAATCGGTCCTCGACGAGGTCGCGGGGTTCCGGCAGAAGATGCTCGATATGGTGATGTCCGGCCCGTCAAAGAGATAGGCGACGCGCTCTGACTGGTACCCGCGGCGCGCCCGGTCGCGAGCGATCCTCCTCCAGGCGCTCGCAGCCTCGTCTTGTGCGCCCGAGGCGGTATTGGTGACGGCTCCAACGGGCCGGGGCTACTCCTTCGCAAACCGCGAAGCCATCACGGACCCCGGTGGTTCAGCCAACGCCGACGTCCATGCCCACGTTGACCCCGATTCCGAGGTTTTGCACCGTACGCGACTTTCGCGATCGCGGGCATCCCGGAACCAGGCGCTCTCGGCGACGGGGCGGTCAGGCTCGTCTGCAGCAAAGGGGGCATCGACATGCACCTGTCTTCGGGTCGCGGGACCTCATGCGAACAGGAACTGCCCCTCACGCTCAGCAGGTTCGGGAAGACGGCCCGACGCGACGCTCCGATGGTCGTGGGTGCTGACCTGTCCCTCTACGGGGCTGGCCAGGCGTCCTGGCGGTCGGAGCCCAGATCCATGACCGCTCTTCGAACCTGCGAAAGGCCCGTGATCCGGGGATGGCCCTCGTAACCGGGGCTCCCGTTGTAACGGTCGATCAGCACCGCGTGCATGCCCACGCGTTCCGCCCCGCGCACGTCGGAGTCGATCTGGTCGCCGACGTGCACCGCCTCCTGAGGTTTCACCCCTGCCCGGCGCAGGGCCTCCAGGAAGATCGCCGCGTGCGGCTTCTCGGCGCCTGCCTCGCGTGACGTCACGACGACATCGATGTGGCCGGTCAGGCCGAGGTCGCGCGCCAGGGCATCGCCCGACTGGTTCATGTTGGAAATTGCGCCGACTGTGAAGCCGGCGGAACGCAGCTCGTCAAGCGTGGGTATCGCGTCCGGGAACAGGCGCAGCCCGTACTCTTGCGCGCGCACGCTCTCCCAGACGCGACCCGCTGTCTCGAGATCGACGTCATAGCCCGACCCCAGGAGTACCTTTCGCTCGTACTCCGCGAAGAAGCGCTGGCGCTCCTCCCCGCTCATCGATCGCACCGGGCGGCGCGCGTTCTGCTCGCTCATGAACCGGTCGGCCTCGTGGTACCCGCGCGCCGTGCCCTCGTCGGTCAGGCGTAGTCCATGAAGCGAGGCCGCCGTGGCCTGGATCTGCTCGCGGGTCGGGTGAAACCCCGCGAGGGTGTTGTAGACATCGAAAAACACGGCCTTTATGGGCGCGATGATCAGACCTCCCTGGCGACCACGATGGCGTCGACCCGAGTTGCGCCGGCTTTGAGCAGGCTTCGCGCGCACTCCCGCAACGTGCTGCCGGTCGTGGTCACGTCGTCGACCAGCAGGATCCGCCGGCCTGACGCGCCCTCCCCTGCCCTGAACGCGTCGCGCACCCCGGCGGCACGCTCCGTGCGCGATCTTGCCCGCGCCTGAGGCGGGGTGTCCACTAATCGCCGCAGCATGCCCGGGCTCATGTCGATGCCCAGTCGCCTGGCAACGACCCTGCCGATCAGCTCTGACTGGTTGTAGCCCCGGGTTCTCAGCCTTTTGCGGTGCAGCGGCACGGGCACGACGATGTCGGCTTCAAGCTCGGCAAACCTGGGATCGGTGGTGAGCAACGCGCCAAGCACGGGCGCGATCGACCGGAGGTCGGAGTATTTGAGGGCGTGGATTGCGGCACGGATCGCCCCACCGAACTGGAATACCGCCAGCGTGGTCGACAGGACGGCTGGATCGAAGGCGCAGGAACCGCACAGCGATGGTATTGCGAGCGGTTGCGCGCAGCGCCGGCAGACCGAACGCCCGAGGCGTGGCGCTTCCGAAAGGCACCGATCGCACAGGAGCTGTCCAGGCCGGCCGCAGTGGACGCACCGTGCCGGGTAGACCAGGTCGACCAGAAGCCGGGCTGCGCCCGCCGTCCGGCGTCGCAGTGCGGCCGAACTCGCATAGAATCGACTCAGAGGTAAAACGATCTGCGTCTTCACGTCTGGCAAGTTTAGCGGAGCAACCCGTTGAAACTAACCATCACTGGCAAGGGCCTCTCTCTGACCGAAGCTCTGGAGACGTACACACGCAAACGCCTCGCCCGGCTTGACCGGCGACTGAACAAGTCGATCCCGGTGCGGGTCATCCTCCGGCACGAGGAGACGCGAAGCCTGGACTCACGGTTCGTCGCCGAGGTCACCGCCGTGCTCAATGGTGGGATCATCGTTCGCGGCGAGGAGCGCGCGGCCAACATCAACGCTGCGATCGACGGGGTTTCCGATGCGGTCGTCAGGCAGATCGACCGTTTCAAGAGCCGGCGGATCAAGTCGAAGCGGACCGGCCGCGGGCTCGCCGAGTTCGAGCAAGAGGTCGTCACTGCGGCGCAGGTCACACCCGTCGCCACCGAAACCGGGTCGAAGCCGGCCCGGGCAGAGGCGGTCGTCCGGACGAAGCGTCATCCCGTGGTGCCGACCACCGTCGAGCAGGCGGCGGAACAGATGGAGCTGCTGGGGCACTCGTTCTACGTATTCCTCAACGTCGACAACGACGCCATTAACGTCGTCTACCGCCGCGATGACGGCGCCTACGGCCTGATCGTGCCCGATCGGCTGGGGGCGTAGGCGGCTCAGCCGCCACCGGCGGAGGCCGGCAACGGCGCCGCGCGGGAGAGGTCGTCGAATCGATAGATCGACACAAAGGCGTCCTCGTACACGGGAACGACGCCGTCACTTGCCATCTTCTTGAACTTCTCGGTTCCGACCGTCGGGTAGTACTGTCGCTCCAGGTCGCCAACGTATACGTAGCGGACGTCGTACTTTCTCAGCAGCGCGAGCGCGACCGCGGGATCCGAGGTCCCGTAGATTGTGTCGACATCGTGGCGCCGCTGCGTCACCGCCCATGCGTACTCGACCCGCTGCTGACGCTGATGCCAGTCCCAGCCGACCACCGCGGGCAGCCCGGTGTACACCGAGACGCGATTGCCCCATCGGTAAAGATCGGTGATCCCCTCGACGATTACGGGAGAACCGTTGACGTTCTGCTCGAGCCATCGGATGCCTTCGATGTCCTTCTTCAGGTCGAAGGTTCCGCGCTGTTCCGAATAGGTCGACCACTGCATGAACGCCATGCCGTCGATCCCCTTGGGGGCGGTATTGAACCGGTCGGCGACGCGGGCGCTGGTACCCAGGATCGGATATGCAAGCGTTGCCAGGAACAGTGTCGCGATCCCGGCCATCCACAGCCCACGCGCCACGCTCAGTCGACGCAACGAGAACAGGCCTGCGTCAGCCATCCGCCACAGGAGGTATGCCGATCCCAGCGCGAAAAGCACCCAGGCCTGCAGGTAGAACTTGAAGACCGTATTCATGCGTCCGATGTCGTTCTTCACGGTGACGATGTCGACGCCCGCCCCGATTCCGAGGGCCACCGTAACCAGGGCAAGGATGGCGACTGTGTGGCGGGACGCGGGCGAATCGGCACGGTATTGCAGGTATGCAACGGCGCCGGCAAGCAGGGTCAGTGCGACTGCGAACACCACGGTCGCGTATCCGAACATGGCCACTGCTACGAAGAGCGAGGCCGGGATCGCTATGTAAAGGGCGGCCACTTCGGGGCGGATGCGGGCCTGCCGGAATGCATTGCCGATCAGCACCCGGCCCTGCCACACCAGGTAGCTCAGGATCACCGCTAAGAAGGGGGCATGGATCGCCATGTATCGCCACAGCGGTGTCTGGATCTGGCTCGTCTCGATGCCGTTATTGAACAACTCGAAGCGCGTGTGGAATGGCAGAAACGCCAGGTATCCGATGACCGCGACGAACAGCACCCTCACCATCGCGACCTTCAACGCGTGCCACGGGCGGTCGCGGCCGGCCAGGAAGGTTCCGCCGCCAACCGCCAGCGCTGCGACTAGCAGGTAGCCCGGGAAGTCCCACGCGTTGATTACACGGAGCGCTCCGGTCCCGATCCCCAGCAGCGTGAGGCATGCCCAGGTCCACAGGCGACTTTCGGGCTTGCGCCAGGCATTAATGAATGCGGCCAGTGCGAGGCCTGCCGCGAGCAGCGTGAACGGAATGGCAATCAGGTGGGCATGCAGGTCGGCGAAGAGGAAGCTGAAAAACGGGAACTCGGTGATTTCGTTGCCGGGCGATCCGGGAGCCATCATCCGCGAGCTGCGCCAGTAATCGAACCCGCTCAAAGGGCCGTCGCCCACCAGCCGAAGGACGCCCTGGACCACCTGGACCGCCCCATCGATGTTGCCGATGACCGCCACGAACAAGGCGGCGGCGATTCCGGCGAACACGGGCCCCGCCCTTCCGCTGGCTGGCCCGCTCGCCCGCCTCGTCGCCTCGGCGAGCGCATAGACGATAGTGAAGGCACCCCCGATGGTCAGGGCAAAGAGCGTCGGGACGGCCAGGTTGTAGGCGACGGACGGCACTATCCCGGTCAGGCGGATAACCATTGCGACGATGAACTGGCCGAAGTAGTAGTAGTTGAGGTACCCGCCGCCAAACCAGGGGTCGTATGGCGGCATGACCGTCGATCGCGTGACGGCGTTAAGGTAGGCGAAGTCCATCGGCTTTTCGCCGCCGCGATACGGATGCCACAGATCCGGGTTGGCGACCCTTACTAGCAAGAAGGCGATGAATGCGAGCGTGAACAGGGCTTCGAGGGCGACCACAGATCGCCAGTGGGCCCTCAGGAGCGAACGCATCTCGGCCCGGGAGCGCCAGGCAATAACGCCGGAGGCGGTGGCCAGCAGCAGGAGCATCAAGATAACCGAGAGGCGCGAAAAGCCGATCAGGCCGGAGCTGGCCAGCAGCCACGTCGCCAGCGCGACGAGCAGGAGGCCGAGCGGCTTCGCGAGCAGGTAGCCGTGCCCGGGCAGTGATGCAAAGACACGCAGGGCAAGCGGCAGAGCCGCGAGTCCGATCGCGTGCAGCGCCAGCAGCCACACGAGCCACGACACGCCGTTTGCCGCGCCCTTGAGCTGGATGATCGAACGCCAGGTCCCACCTGACTGCTGTCGCTCCGCCTCGGCCCGGGTCAGTAGCAGGCCGGGTTCGGATGCCGCCGGGTACGAGGTTCCGATGATGTCGATTACCTCGGACTCGGAGAGGTTCTTGACGTTCTTGAAGATCAGCGTCCTTGGGTGATCGTAGACGGTGAAGCTCTCGTCGGCCCAGCCGAAGCCCGGGCTGACCAGCCCGGGCCGCTCCTCGGCGTAACCCGCCGGTGGCCCGATTTCGCCGCGGCCGAAGTAGTCGTCGACGTAGTTGATTCCGAGCAGCCCGGGAATGCTCTCCGCGCGGAACACCAGTTCATAGCCGAGCTCGCCCGAGAACAGGGCCCGGTAGTACGCCGCGCTGTTTGGATACTGGTCAGGCAGCCGCGTAAGCGTGGCGTAGAGCCGGTTGGAGTACAGGACGAGGTATTCCCCCGCCGCAATCTGGCGGCCGATCCGCTCGAACTTCTGTCCGAAGTCGGGGTTGTACAGCTCCAGCTCCTGGACTCGGTAGCGGCCCAGGCCTGGCAGACCCTCTTCCCAGTGCTCCTTGAGGATCAGGGGCGCCGGCAGGGTCTGAGCATCGAGAAACTCGGCGGCACGCACCGCCGGATGCGGCCGCGAGTAGATGGTCGTGTAGGCGAGCGCGTAATGGGCGGTCGGCACCGCTACCAGGGCGAGCACGACCGGCGCTACCCAGCGCCGGTAGCGGGGAAGCCGCTCCTTCACGATCGCGACGGCGTTCCACAGCATCTCTGAGCCGAACAGGATCATGAAAGGGACGGCCGGCAAGAGGTACCGCATGAACTTGACGTTGAACGACAGCGTCAGTGCCAGGTACGGCACGAGCCAGGCGACCATTACAAGCTCTACCTTGCGCTGCTTTCGCCAGGCGCGTACGGCTACCCAGAGGACCCCTGCCCAGGCGATCGCGCCGAGCACGGGCCCGAGTCCCCACGTGCCGAGCTGCCAGGCCTGGTACCAGATCCGTGGCGTGTCGATGTACTGGCGCGTGTAGGGGTAGTCGATCGCCCGCCGCACCATCTGCGACTGCTCGAGCGTGTTGTCCAGGAATGTGCGGAAGTCGAGGAACATGTAGGGCTGGGTGACGATCACGGCCAGCAGTCCAATGGCTGCCGCGAGCGCCAGGCCGCGTAGCGCGCGGCCGCGCCTGGCCAGGCTGACTGCGCAGTGCTCAGCAGGCGCAAGGGCGTCGCCCGGCGCCGCGAAAGCGAAGATCGCGAAGGCGGCGATCAATGGCGCGCCCAGCGCCAGGGCGCTGACCTTGGTCGCGAATGCAAGCCCCGTAAACAGACCGGCGGCAGCCGCGTCGTAGTACCGCCCCGTATAGGCGAGTCTCGACATGAAGTAGACCGCCGCCACTATGAAGAGGGTCAGCAGCGTGTCGACCGCGTAGAAGTGACTGAGCTGGATGCCTATTACGGCGAGCGCGGCGAGGATGCCCGCGAGAAGGCCGGTCCTGGTTCGATACCAGCGCCGTCCCATGGCGAAGACGAGACCGACGACCGCGGTGTCAGCCAGTGCCGAGAGGACGCGGCCCGGGATACGCAGATCGAAAAGGTCGAATTCGGCGAACGGACCGGTCAGGATCTGGAACGCCTTGAGCAGGTACAGCGGTAAGCTGCCATAGTTGAACCAGCCGGGATTCCAGGGGCTTTCGCGGGCGTCGAGCAGCTTCGGCAGGTCGGATGGCCCGGGCGCCCGCAGCTCTGACACCTGCATCAGGATGGCGCGCTCGTCGGGATGGAACAGGCCGCCCTGGTCCCAGTTGACCCCGTACAGGCGGAGCGCCAGTGCGATGGTCAGGATGGCCGCGAGTGAGATCGGGACCGCGTGGCGAAGCGCGAGTCCGACTGCGTCGAAGGAGCGCTCGGGGGGCGCGCCTTCCGCGGTCAGGTCAGGCGCGCGGCCGCTCGGCGAAGCGGTCGTGAAGCTTTCACGCGAATCTGGCATAGCTGGCGATTGTATTTGATGCCGGGGGACCGCAGCGCCATGCCCCGGCCGAGGATTCGTTGACCACGCTCGGGGGCCGAGCCTACCCTTAATCCGGGGGCCGGCCGCCTGATCTAAGGGCGGTGTTTGGCCGTTTTTCTAGCGCGCCCCCGATGCATTCACGCGTTTCAGGGTCCATTTGGTAATGGAGTTTCGATGCCCCGGAAGCTGATGTCCGCGCCCAAACACGAAAAGACGACGCTGCGCTCAGGCCTGAGGGTCTTGAGCAGCACGATGCCGACGACGAACGCGGTCAGCCTTGTGATCAACTTCGGCGCCGGATCGAGATACGAATCAGACGAGCTGGCGGGTTCCTCCCATTTGTTCGAGCACCTGCTGTTCAAAGGCACCAGGAAGCGCCCACAGCCAAGGATGATCAGCCAGGTGGTCGAGGGAGTCGGCGGCACGCTGAACGCCTATACCGATCGAGAGCTCACCGGCTACTGGGCCAGGGTCCCTCGCCAGCACTACGGGGAAGGGCTTGAGGTCCTCATAGACATGATCCGGAACTCGCTCCTCCGGCCGTCGGACATCAAGCGCGAGAAGCAGGTCGTATTTGAAGAGATCCGGGCCAGCAACGATTCCCCTTCCTCGCGCGTCGACACGATCCTCGACGAGGTCATGTGGCCCGACCAGCCGATGGGACGCGACATCGCGGGCACCGAGGAGTCCGTGGGCGCAGTCAGCCGCTCCGCCCTGCTCGGCTACATGGCCACGCAGTACGTGCCCGTGAACACCGTCGTAGCGGTTGCCGGCGGGATCACACACCACGAGGTCGTGAGGCAGGTCGAGCGCCTGATGGGCGACTGGAAGGGCACGCGTCCCCTCGTCTTCGACAAGGTGGTCGACAACTACCTGGGACCGCAGGTCCGGCTTGAATTCCGTAAGACCGAGCAGGCGCACCTCGCGCTGGCCATCCACGGCATATCGCTCTTTGACCCGGACCGCTACGCTCTCCGCCTGCTCTCGGCGGCGTTCGGCGAGTCCATGAGCAGCCGGCTGTTCGAAGAGGTGCGGGAGAAGCGCGGCCTGGCGTACGACATCCACAGCGCGGTGTCGATGTACAGCGATTGCGGCGCGTTTCACGTGAGCTCAGGCGTCGACCCCAAGCGCGCGGTCGAAGCGGTCAAGGTGATCGTCAGCGAGCTGGCGAGGCTCCTGGATGGACTGCCCGAGGCGGAACTTGCAGAGGCGAAGGAGCTGTCAAAGGGCCGCCTGATCCTGCGCATGGAGGAAAGCCGGGCGGTGGCCTCGTCGATCGGCGTCCAGGAGCTGGTAAGGGGCAAGATCGAGACCATCGACGACATGGTGGCCGGGTTCAATAGAGTGACCGGAGACGATGTCAGGCGAGTTGCCAGAAGGGTCATCCGGCCCGAGCGCGTGGCCCTCGCGGTGGTAGGCCCGTTCAAGAGCGAGGCGCGGTTCCTGCAGGCTCTGAAGTTCTAAGGAAACTGGCTCCGTTTCCCCTTTGGGAAAGACTTCCGGGGCGGGTAATTTCTAGAGCATGACAACTTCCCAGCCGATGGCGGCCAGATTCGAGTGGAACGCGGGTAGTGTGCGCGCCCTGCGGCGGTTTCTGGGCAGCTCCCAGTCGGTATTCGCAGCCGAACTGGGCGTGCGGCAGCAAACGGTCTCGGAATGGGAAACCGGCATGTACCGGCCCCGAGGGGCCTCGGCAACCCTTCTCACGTTGTTCGCCACCCGTAGCGGGTTCATCCACGAGAACCAGGACCTGACGGGGTCGCATGAGAACGGGCACACCTATGCCCGCGAGCATATCCCCCGAAGTTTCGCCACACCCGAGGATTCTGACCGGCAGGGAACCGGGAGCGGCGCGGCGCGTCCCGAGGTCGCAATCTGACCGGGTTTACCGCGCGGTTGCCTGCGGTCCGCCCCATTTTCATCGCCTGATTCCGGTGTCCCCCGGGGGCCGGCGCGCCGTTTTCCGGACGCCCCCCTCCCGGTCGCGTTGACACCCTTATGCTCAGTGCCTAGGATGAGGCCCACAGGTTAGCCACGGGCTCGCAGAGAGGTGCGAAAAGAAAATGCCGACTCGCGCTTACATCCTCATCGAGACCGCGATTGGTAAGAACGCCGAAGTCAGCCAGGCCCTGATGAAGCTGCCCCAGATGCAGAGCGTAGACACCGTTACCGGCCCCTACGACATCATCGCGATCGCGGAGACGGGTGACCTGCCTGCCATCGGAAACCTGATCAGCAACCAGATGCACAGGGTTCCTGGAATCGTGAAGACCGTTTCCTGCCTTGCCGTAGGTTCCTGAACCTCCTCCCTGCTCCCGAACCGGGATCCGGTCCTGGTCGGAAGTTTGTTGGTAATGACATGACCGGGCGCAGGCGAATTCCATGAGATTCGAATTCTCAGACGCCGAAGAGAAGTTCCGGGCCGAGCTACTCGAGTGGATTCGTGGCGCACTGCCGGCGGACTATGCAGGGGCCGGCGAAGACCCGGACGCCGACTGGGATCTGAACCTGAAGCTCCGCCGAGAGCTCGCCAGACGTGGCTGGCTGACCCTGGCATGGCCCAGAGAGTACGGTGGCCGCGCGGCCTCCCACATGACCCAGGTGATCTTCAATGAAGAGATGGGCTTCCATCGGGTTCCCGGCCGGGATGCCTTCGGCGCACGCATGCTGGCGCCCACGCTAATGGTCCACGGGTCCGAAGCACAGCGCAAGCAGTTCCTCCCGCCGGTCGCGAGGGGCGAGGTCCAGTGGTGCCAGGGGTATTCGGAGCCGGATTCGGGGTCAGACCTGGCGTCGCTGCAGACCCGCGCAGTCGGCGACGGCGATGGCTTCAAGGTGAATGGAACCAAGATCTGGACCTCGCTGGGCCACCGGGCCGACTGGATCTTCTTCCTGGCTCGGACAGATCCGGAGGCCCCGAAGCACAAGGGGATCAGCTTCTTCCTCAGCGACATGAAGACCCCGGGTATCACGGTTCGTCCGATCGTGAACATGGCCGGTGAGCACCATTTCAACCAGATCACGTTCGAGGACGTGTGGGTCCCGCGCGCTCAGCTGGTCGGCGAGATCAACAAGGGCTGGTATGTCGCGACGACATTGCTGGACTTCGAACGGTCGGGGATCGACTACATAACGGCGGCGCGGCGCGTCCTGCGCGACCTGGCCGAGCACGCCCGCATGACCAAAGGACCCGGCGGACCGCTGGCGGACCAGGCCGATGTCCGGGCGCGGTTCGCTTCGCTCGCGGCTCAGGCAGAAGCCTCCCGCATCCTGGCATACGAGGTTGCCTGGCTTCAGGGCCAGGGCGCGGTGCCGACCCGGGAAGCCTCGATGAGCAAGGTGCTTGGCACCCGCCTGATGAACGAAGTCACCGACTTCGGCCTGGAGTTGCTGGGCGCCGCAGCCCGGCTCGATCGCGGGACCGACAGCGCACCGCTCCGAGGTCGAATCCTGCGAGCGCGCTTTGACTGCATCGCCTGGCCGATCTTTGCCGGCACCAACGAGATCCAGAAGAACATCATCGCCACGCGCGGTCTCGGCCTGCCGCGCAGCTACTGACGCCCCGGCGCAGGCCCAGTACCCAGGACAGGGAGCCAACCACGTGGACTTTGGCCTCACCGAGGAACAAAAACTGATCCGCGATGGAGCGCGGCAGTTCCTGCGTACAACCGCCACGGGTGCCTACGTGCGAGAAATGAGCGCCCACCCGACTGGATGCCGGCCGGATGTGTGGCGCCAGATCGCCGACCTGGGCTGGACCGGCCTGATCGCGGAGGAGCGGCACGGCGGTGCTGCGCTGGGAATGATTGAGCTTGCGATCGTGATCGAAGAGATGGGCGCAGTAGCGTTCCCCGGCCCGTTCTTCTCGTCTGCGGTGGTCGGGCTCTCGGCGCTCAAACTGGGTGGCAACCGGGAGCAGCAGGACGCTCACATCCCTCCCATTGCGGAGGGTGCTCGGATCGCGTCGGTCGTGCTTGAGTCAACGGAAATGGTTTCGGCCAGCCGCGCGGGCTCCGGCTGGAGCCTCAAGGGGCGCCTGGACTACGTCCCGGAGGTAACCTCGGCCGACCTCTACGTCCTGCCCGCGGTCGAAAGCCGTTCCGGCAAGACCCTGCTGTTCGCGATTCCGCGGGGCACCGACGGCCTGGCCGCGGGCAAGCGATGGGACACTGTGTCACACGACCGCCTGGGCGAGCTTGCGCTTGACGGCGCCATGGTCGGTGCTGATTGCCTGCTCAATGGCGACGACGCGTCCACGGTTCTGGGCCGGCTGCGCCTGGTCGGCGCAGGGCTCAAGGCCGTTGAAATGATCGGCGGCGCGGGACGCGTCCTCGAAATGACGGTCGAATATGCCGGGAAGAGAGAGCAGTTTGGCCGCCCGATCGGGTCGTTCCAGGCCGTGCAGCACATGATCGCCGAGATGGCGATCCAGGTCAGCTCTGCGCGCCACCTCGCGTACCGGGCGGCCTGGCAGCTCGAACGCGGCGGCGATGCCGGGAACGCCGTGGGCCTGGCCAAGCTGCGGGCAAACGAGGCGGCCGTACGGGTCTGTGAGCTCGCGCACCAGTGTCACGGCGCCATAGGATTCACACAGGAACACGATCTACAGCTGTACACGAGGTCAGCCATGGCCGGGCGCGCATCGTTCGGGGATAGCCGCGCCCATCGCGACGCGGTCCTGGCTACGCTTGGCCTCTGAGCGCTGACAATCTCGAGGCATGACATGAGTAACACCGACCCAGGCTGCATCTTCTGCCGGATCGTTGCGGGCCAGATCCCTTCGACCCAGGTGTACCGCGACGACCGCGCCCTGGTGTTCAACGATATTCATCCCGTGGCGCCGTTCCACATGCTGGTTGTCCCGATCAAGCACATCACTTTCCTGGCAGCCGCTCCCGAAGCTACAGAACCCGTCCTCGGCCACCTGCTGAGGGTCGCCGCGACCGTTGCCAGCCAGAAGGGGATCGAAGCTGCGGGCTACCGCCTGGTCGTCAACCAGGGGCCCAACGCGGGGCAGGAGGTCGATCACCTGCACGTCCATGTCATTGGTGGCCGGCGCCTGGGCAGACTTGGGTGAGGCTGAAGCCCTTCATCCCTCCGCCAAAGGCGATATCTGCGGTTAACCGCAGGCTGGCCATATTGCCCGCCGGGCTCCGGGCACATATCGAACGTGCGCGCGCCGAGGGGATCCGGATCGCCGCGGCGCTCGACGTGCCGGCACCCGAGGTCGACTTCGCGCTTGCCGCCCACGACCTCTTCAGGGCCGAGCCAGATGACGTTCTGCTGCGTGAAGCCGCGCGGCTCGGATGGGAGATAGACGAGCTCGAGCGCGATGAGCCGCGGTTGCTCCACGGCCCCGTGGCGGGCCTGTGGCTGGAGCGTGAGACCGGCCTCGACCACGACGAGATCACGAGCGCCGTCACCTACCACACCACGTTCGCGCCCCGCCTGGGCACGGTGGCGGCGGCAGTGTTCATCGCCGACAAGGTTGAGCCGGAAAAGCTGCGACGGAATCCCGCACTGGTTGCCGTCAGGGACGCCGCCCTGGCCGGTCGACCTTACGAGTCGGTGCTGTTGTACCTCAAGTGGCTCTCAGACGACCTCTCCACGCGGGCCGGGCGGCCGCACCCGCGTGCGCTGCTCGCGACAGATTGGATCAGCACAATGCTGAGCCGCAGCTAGGTAGAGGCCCTTCCGCTATCGCACCCGGGCGTACTTGCGGACGCGCTGTCCGTGGCCGGGCTGCCCGATTTCGGCGACGTAGACGTTCCCCTTCGAGTCGGCCCAGATGCCGTGCGGCGCTTCCATTCCGGTCCGCGCGCCTCGCCACCGGCACAGCAAGTCGCCCTTTTCCGTGAAGATCGAAACGCCCGTCGGAGCTCCCTGTTCTGCAACGTAGACCAGCTTGTCCGGGCTCATGTACACGTCGCCCGGGCTGAGAACGTCGGTCCACTGCGCCAGGAACTTCCCCTGCTGGTTGAAGATCTGGATTCGGCTATTCTCCCGGTCACAGATGAAGACCCTGCCCTGCGAATCGATCCCGATGTTGTGCAGGAGGGCGAATTCGCCCTGGCCGGTGCCGGGTGCGCCCCAGGACAGCTTGAGTTCACCTTTGGCAGAGAACCGGTGGACGCGGCGGTTGCCGTAGCCGTCCGACACGAAGACCTCGCCGGTCTTGTTCAGCGCGACGCCGCTGGGCATGTTGAATGGGCGGCCGTTCTGGCCCTTGTTTGAGACGGTCGGGAAGCAGCGCCCTCGCTCGCCGATCTGCAGCAGCAGTTCGCCGTTCGGCTTGTGGTGGGTCACGATGTGCAGCTGCGTATCGGTCAGCCAGACTGAGTCATCGGGCGCGATATAGATGCCGTGCGGGTCCTTGAACTCGCATTCGCCCCACGACGAGATGAAGTCGCCGCGCTGGGAGAAGATCACGATCGGGTGTTTCGCCCGGTTGAAGACGAATACCCTGTCCCTGGAGTCGACGGCGACATCCGAGCAGAGGCCGAGCGACCAGCCCTCCGGGATCTTCGGCCACGACGTGTCGAGCTCGTATCGGAAATCACCTTCGCCGATTTTCGGCATGATTGCCCCCTGTATAGCTTCGGAACTTTCTCGATAATGGCGCACCGAAGCGCCGCAGACGGTACGCTTGGTGACCGAAACGTGTCAACCTGCGGAGCGCGTGCGCGGCCCGGCCGGGCGCCACTCGACACCGCTACCGAGCAGGTGATGAGGGAACATGAGCAAGGCCGAGATCATTGCGGCGGTCGAAGACACCTGGCGCGCTTTCCGCGACTCCTTCGAGCGCCTGACCACGTCCGACCTCGAGGTGGCCCACGTCGCCGGCGAGTGGAGCATCAAGGACATCGTGGGACACGTCGCGGCGTGGGACCAGGAGCTAGCCTACCTGGTGGTGGGACGAGAACCGGGCAAGGACCTGACCAGGCGGCGAATCGACTCCTTCAACCGCCAGCAGGTCGAGAAGCGAGACGGTCGCCCGGTGTCGGAGGTTCTCACCGAGCTGGGAGAGGTACGGAGGCTGTTGCGCGACGCGCTCCAGTCAGCCCCCGACGAGTACTTCGAAGCTGCGTCGATCTGGCGCCGCCGGATCGATTCCTACAGCATCTACCACCATCAGGAACACACCGCGGAGATACAGTTGTGGATCGACCGGACGAGGCGTGGCTGGCGCCCCTACCGGGAATCTAGGGAGTGACGTAGCGCGGGTGCCACTCCCCGCCCCGCCAGGACGTCACGCGTGAAGGCGTGATCTCGACGAGGTAACGAGGCCGCTTCGCCGTTCGCGCCAGGTAGCGCGGGCCGTCGGGTCCCATGTAGCGTACCGCCATATCGTTAGCGATTTCGAGCATTCGCCCCTGCATCTCGACCGGCCCCTCGACCACGCGTGCGACGCCTTCCAGGAGCACCCGGGTGTGGGCCGGGTCGACATCGTCGGCGCATGAGACGGCCACCTGCCGATTCTGTCGCAGGTGCTCTACGAACGCAGAGCGCGCCCTCGGGATCACGAACATGCTGCTACCGTCCCAGTACTGCCACACCGGCACGATATACGGCGATCCGTCGGGCTTCACGGTCGCCAGCCTGGCGATGACGGACGTCCTGAGGAAAGCATCGATCTCGTCGTCGGTGAGCGGGCGGGCCCTTGGAGCAGGAGCGGTCATCGCAGCGCTAACCTCGCGTTCCGTGAAGCCGTGCTACCGGGTGGCGACCGCGGTGGCCTCGATCTCGACCACCACTTCGGGACGCCCGAGCACCGGGACCCCTGTCACGGTAGCCACCGTACCCGTGCCGCCAACGACACTGCGCAGCGCGGCGATCGCCTCGTCCAACTTCTGCGGCCCCCCAACTATGTAGCTGCGGGTGCGCACAAGGTCAGACCACGACAGCCCCTGCGCCTCGATCGTCGATCTGATCGTCTCCAGGGTGTCCAGCACCTGCCCGCGCACCTCACCAGGATGGCGGACGATCTCGCCCACGACTAACGACGTCGACCCGGCCACGTACACGATGTCGTCGACGCGTACCGATCGCGAGTAGTGGTGTTCGACCTCGAAGCTCCGCCCCGTCCGCAGGTTTCGCCTCCGGGCCGCCCCACCTTCGACCGCGTCCACCTCCAGCATGAATGTCGAAGAGCCTCCGATGCCCTCGACGGTTATTCCGGCCGCCGTAGGCTCGCCGGGCTTGCGGAAGTCCTCGAGGGCCGGGCCCTGGAAGCTGTGCCGGTGCACCATCACCGGGTCGAAGTGCCGGGTCGCGACCACGTCGGTCAACGAGGCGCCCAGGGCGGTGCACGCGCCCGCGACGATCTCGCAGACACGAGCGACCTGCTCTTCGTGCGACCGGGGTTGCGGGCGTGCGGGACGGGCGCCGAGGGCGGGCAGCCACTCGGATGTGACCCCCGACACGAAAACCTCCTGCCCGACCTTCACCGCAAGCGAGGCGCCCCACGCGGGGATCGTCCGGTGGCGCACCGCCGATTTCGAAGCGCCGCGGACCGCCTCTGCCTCGACGACTGCCCCGACCTTTCCGGGCAGGCACGACATCCGTATCGCGCTGACCACCGGTCCCGTCCTGCCAAACACGCCGGCATGCACCGATCTCACAGCTTGTTCGCCCCCTTCGTCGACAAAGAAGGCCCGGGTCCGGACGACATCGTCCAGCGACGACCCGGCGTCGTGCAGCAGGCCGGCGAGGCGCTGGAACACCTGGCGAAGCTGGCTCTCGACGCTGCCGGGGCGTTCGGGGGCGATACCGGAAGTGAAGATGTGGTCCCCCGCCGAGACCAGCGTGACCGAGTCGATCGATTTCTCGAGGCCGGTGTCGACCGTGATGGAGTCCCGCATGGCGCTCCCCAGGTGTGTCCCTAGTGCAGCTGGCGGAGCCTCGGGTCGAACCGGTCCCGCAGCCAGTCGCCGAGGAAGTTGCCAGCCATGACCACGAGGAAGATACAGACTCCGGGAATGGTGGCGACCCACCAGGCGCCGTCGAGGTGCCGCCTGCCCTCGGAGATCATGGAGCCCCACGAGGGGTGCGGGGGCGGGATCCCGGCGCCGAGGAAGCTCAGCGTGGCCTCTGTCAGGATGATGCTTCCCATGCTGAGCGTCGCCGACACGACGACAAGATTGATTACACCTGGCAGGATGTGGCGGACGATGATCCTCGTGTTGGATGCGCCGGCCACTCTGGCCAGGGCGACGTAGTCCCGGGTCTTCAGGGACAGCGTTTCGGCCCGGACCAGACGCACGGCCCCGGGCCATGACAGCAGAGCGAGCAAGAATATGAGGACCGCGAAGCTCTGTCCAAGAACGACCACAATCACGAGCGCCACCATGATGTAGGGCAACGCGGCCCAGACGTCGACCACCCTCATGATCAGTTCGTCGACGTTCCCGCCGAAGTAGCCGGCGAGCAGCCCCATGGTGGTGCCGATGCCGATCCCGAACACCAGCGAGACGGCCATGACGATCGCCGAGACCCTGGCGCCGTAGATGATCCGGCTCAGGATGTCCCTGCCTACCTGGTCGGCGCCGAGAAGGTGGCCCGAGGAACCGCCCGGAAATCCCCATGGGGGCGCGTTATACGAGTACAGGTCTGCCTTGAGCGGGTCTATCGGTGCGAGCAGGGGCGCCAGCGCTGCCGTGAACAGGAGCAGCCCGATGATGGCCGCAGGTATCACCGGGTACCGGCGGACGAACCCCCACGTGACTCCAAGGCGGGACGCGGGCTCGACGGCGACTGTTCTATCGCCCGTTCGATCATCGCTCACGCGTGCCGTATCCGCGGGTCGACGTAGGCGTACACCAGGTCGAGGAGCAGCGTGACTGTGACATAGACGACTACGAACACGAGCATGCTTCCCGCGAGCACCGGGAAGTCGTTGCCGAATACTGCCTCGGCCGCGAGCCTGCCGACGCCGGGCCAGGAGAAGATCGTCTCCGTGACGACGGTGCCCGTGATGAAGCCGACGAACAGGAGTGCCGAGAACGTGAGCGGCGCCAGCAGCGAGTTCCTGAAAGCGTGCTTCCAGATGACCTTCCAGCCGGATACCCCCTTCGCCCGGGCCAGCTTCACGTATTCCGAGTCGAGGACTTCGAGCATGCTCGTGCGGGTGAGCCTCATGTAACCCGCGGCAGGCAGCCAGCCAAGGACGATCGCGGGCAGTATGTAGTTCTTCCAGGCGAAGCCGGAGCCAGTAGTGCCGACCGGCAGCCAGCCGAGCCGGACCGAAAAGAGCAGGATCGCCATGATGCCGACCCAGAATGTGGGCAGCGTCTGCCCCAGCAGCGCGAACCCCCGCCCCAGGTAGTCCCACATGGTCCCTCGCTGGACCGCGGCGACGACTCCCAACGGGACACCCACGCTGGTGCCGAATAACCAGGCGAGTGCCGCGAGCCGGAGGGTGTTGGGAAAGCGCTCCCGGAGCATCGTGCTTACGGGCCGCTGAGAGGTCAGGCTTTTGCCGAGGTCGCCCCGCAGGACGCCTCCCAGCCACAGGGCGTACTGGACCGGGAGCGGCTTGTCCAGGTTCAGCTCGCGCCCGAGGCGCTCCCACTGCTCGGTCGAGAGGCCGTAGCCCGACTCCGAGAAGTAGAGGTACCGCGGGTCCACACTGGACATGCGGGACAGGCCGAAGACGATCAGCGTCCCCCCGAGGATTGCTGCTATCCCGTAGAGGAGGCGTCGTAGAAGGAAGGTGCGCATCTCCGCCTTCGAAGGACCGGGCCAGTCGAGTTGCCGGGGGCTTCGACTGGCCCGGTATTCACAACGGTCGGTTCCAGGTCGACCTTACATGTTGCGGTCGACTTTTACTGCAGGACGATCGTCTCGAGGGCGATGATCTCGGCGCCGCCGATCCCGACCTCGAGGGGCCGGTCCCAGGACTTGATCTTCTTGGGGTTGTACCAGACCCAGTCGAACGTCTCGACCACGCTCGGGAACTGCCAGGTCTCGTACTGGCGTTGCCAGAACTTGTCGGCGATCAGCTTGCGCTTTTCGATGTCGTTTTCCCTGAACGCCTGCAGCGCCAGCTCGGCACGGACCGGGTCTGTCACCCCGCAGATCGTGCCGCCGGCGCTGAGGCTGGTGGTCTCGAGGCCCTTCGGGTGGTCGGCCGTGTACTGCGTGAAGCTGTCGGCGCAGCCGCGCAGCTCCACGTTATTCCACTCTCGCGAGACCAGAGGCGGGCGGTGCGCCGCGTACTCGATCGTCGACAGCTCGGTGTCGACCCCCAGGTGCTCCTTCCACGCGGCCGCGATGACCGACGCGATCTCGGCGGGGTCGCCGGTCCCGCTCCAGATCTGGATCTTGAACGGCTTGGTCCCGGCCTCCTGGAATAGCTGCTTCGCCTGGGCGGGGTCGTAAGGGATCTCCCACTCCTTCTTGAACGCCGGGCTCTGGATCGAGAGCCCGTGGACGTAGTTCGGCAGGGCCAGGCCCTTGAGGATCGTGTTGTTGATGGCTTTGCGGTCGATGACCAGCGCCATCGCCTTGCGGACCTTCACCGCCCGATCGAAGTCAGTCTTGTTGTTGATGTCGCCGATCCACGGCTTGGCCCCACTGAGGTCGTAGCCGGGGTTCTTCAGTTCTTCGCCGGTGTCCGCCCGCTTTGTCTCCCAGTAGTTCCCTCCGAAGAAGGTACCCGTCGTTCCGCTGCGCCCCAGCACCTTGGTGAAACCCTTCTTCTCGAGGTCGGGCGTGTCCTTGACCGAGACCGACGTGATGTCCGCCTGGCCGGCCTCGAGCATCGCCTTGCGGTTCGTTACCTCTGGTACCGCCACGACCGTGATGCTCTTCACGCCAGCGACCTTGCGCCAGTGCTCCGGGAGCGCCTCAAGGACGGCCTTGTCGTCCTTGACCCACGAGACCATGCGGTACGGGCCCGTTCCGACGAACTTCGACTTCATGCCCTCGACGCCATACTGGTCAAAGACCTTCTTCGAGTGCATGCCCATGCTCTGGTAGTACGGCGTCAGGTAGTGGCGGATCGCGTGCGACTGCCACGTGTTGATGTTCATCCGTACCTTGTACTTGTCGATCGCTTGGACGCTCTTGAGCATGGTCCGCCACTCGCCGGCCTGGTCGTTCACGCTGACCGGGTTGGTGGTCGGGTTGGCGTTCTGAAACGTCCAGGCAACGTCATCGGCCGTTAGCTCGCCGTAGTTCTCGTGGAACATCACGCCTCTGGCGAGCTCGATGTCGAGTGTCTTCGTGTCGGCAGACAGGTCCCACTTGAGCCCGATGCGCGGGATCACATTCGCCTGGGTGTCGAGGAAGAACAGGTTCTCGTAGACGCTCATGCGGAACTTCTCGTTCTCGCAGCCCGGGATACAGGCCTCGGGGATGCCGACCGGCACGCCCACGTTTTGACGGGCGATGATCAGGCTTCCTGCAGGGCCCTTCGGGGCGGCTGGCGCCGTGGTCGCCGTGGCCTGCGCCGGCCGCGGCGTCGCCGTGGCCTGCGGCGCCGTGGTCGCCGTGGCCTGCGGCGCCGTGGTCGCCGTGGCCTGCGGCGCCGTGGTCGGCTGTGCTGCGGGCCGGCTGGTCGGCGTTGCCGGTGTTTCACCGCCGCACGCAATGAGCGTTGCAATGGCTGCCGCGATACCCGCGACCAGAGTGGCGTATCGATGACGGCGGAGCATCCTTGGTAACGCTTCGATCATTCAGGCACCCCCACTGGCTCGACGCCCGCCTCGGGCGCCGTGTAATAACCGACCGCAATTGCGACCAGCCAGCAATCAGCTGTCAAAGACGGCGTGAACCTAGCACAGCCCCGTTTGAGTGTCAACGAAATCCATTTTCGGTCCGGGCCGTTGATACTGGTTCCGTAGCCCGGGCTCGCCAGAGATCCCAAGGGCCGAGTGAAGCTGGATCCGCGGTCCTGGCTTCAGCCAGCGCGATCCAGGAATGCCCAGAGGTCATCGAATCTGGCGCCGGAGATGGGCTCGCGAGCCAGAACAGTGTTCATGCCGCGCGAGCGCATGAAGTCAGGCGCGAGGTCCAGGGCGCGCTGAAGCTCTGCGCGTTCTAGTCCGATGTCGGCCGGTCTGAAACGCACGCGGCATCCTTCCAACCAGTCGATCAAGAGTTCGGGTTCCCCGGCAGCCCAGCACACGATCACCGCCCCGAGAGCGGCCATCTCACCGTGCACCAGGCCGCGCTGCGCGGCTTCCTCGATCGGTCCGGTCATCGAGTGTCCGGCGCCGGGTGCGTGCGGGCTTCGAAGCTGTCTGTCATCCCGGTCCTGGACCGCCTTCATGATGAACCCCACGCTATGAGGCGTGAGCGAGCCGTCAGACTTCAGGGTCTTCGGGAAGCTATCGACGACGGATTCGTAGTAGCTGATCGAATCTCGGGCCGCGGTTTCATCGACCGGAGGCGCCTGACCAAGCTTTGCGTTCAGCCTCCACTCCGCCACTCCGGAGTACATACAGAGAATGTCGCCGATGCCGGCCGTATTCAGGTACCAGGGCGCTTCCAGCACGAGATCGTAATCAACCAGTACATGCTCGAAGTCACAGTACGGCCATTCCTGAACCGGTCCGATGATCGAATGACCTTTCCATTTGGCAAATACACCGTGGATGATCGCCCCGGTGGACACCGCGGTCGGCACGAGCCTCAGCGGCAGGTCCTTTCGAAGGGCGACGTACTTGGACGCGTCGAGGGCGGTACCGCCCCCAAATCCAATGACCATGTCCGCGTTGTCCGGCAATGACTTCGTCACCGCTTCGAGGTGACCCCAATCGAGTAGCCGAACGACTCCGACGCCTTCTGGCTGCTTTGCTACGTAGCGTGTGACGTGACTCCAGGCTGTCTTTCCGGTTACTGCGAGATACCGTGGCCATGTCTGGCTCTCAGTACGCACCAGACCGTGGCCGTACCGGATCTCGACCTCACTGGCGGGCCGAAACCTCTCGCCGTGATCCCATCCCCTGCCCAGTCCACCCATTGATCTTGCTCCCCGTCTCTACCTCGCACGAGTCCCGAGCTGCCTGAGTCTCGGATCGAAGTAGTCGCGCAACCAATCACCGAGGAAGTTGAACGC
>Ga0194132_10001307_pt1 | contig 50372 bp, 45 predicted proteins | sample TA2KigOf80mmetaG_FD_148612 | JGI IMG/M metagenome (GOLD analysis project Ga0194132, IMG submission 148612) | Freshwater microbial communities from Lake Tanganyika, Tanzania - TA2015054 Kigoma Offshore 80m | ecosystem: Environmental > Aquatic > Freshwater > Lake | place: Tanzania: Lake...
AAACTACGAATTTGGGGGCTTAAATACGTCGGCAAGGTGGATAATCTCATGTCTTTAAGAACATTTCGAGCGACTTAATTCTCATCAAAATAAAACTACAGCATTGCCCCATCATGGACCGCTCACTGCGCTTTGCGAAGCTCACGGTGTGTCGGCCTTCACCACCTACCAAGCCCGAGACGCTAAAGCGTCCTACGGTATGGTTGGAGTACTGGCCGACTTCCCGATAGAGGATTTGTTGGGCAAGGTCCACAGCGCAGAACCCTGGCACCCGCTGCGCAGGTGCCAAGGCATCAATGGGCAGTGTCAATCTTACAGAATGCATTTGTTGCATTTAACGATGCGTACTCAATCTTGACTTGCACGCAAAAAAAGCTGCCATTCGTCGACCGCATTAATTTCGATCAACAAACAGATTCTGGCAGTAAGTAGTGATCGCCGTACTATCGCCAATAATGGGACATCCGGACCTGTTGATCGGATTGTTGCGGAAGTTCAGGTATTTCACGTAGCGTAGCTCCCTCAGGTCAGCAAGCGGCCTGAGATCGAATACCGCGTTGTTCTCGAGGTGAATCTGCTCCAGCCCAGCCGTGTATGCCAGAGGCGAGAGATCTCTCACGCGGTTGTTGTTGGCAAAGAGCACTTTAAGTGTAGGCACGTTGCCGAGAGCGACGATACTTTGCACCTGGTTGTCGCTGATGTCGAAGGATTCCAGTGCCGTCATCGACATTACGGCCGAGATGTCAGTGATTTGATTGGCTGACACATTGAGCTCAAATATTTTGCCCCACTGGTTGGGCACTGGCAGTCCCGTAATCTTGTTGTTTGATGCATAAAGTCGTTGCAGATTAGCTAGGCGTGCAATTGGCGTCAGATCGGTGACGGCATTTTGCGTGATGTCTAGCATTTCAACAGCTTCGGCAAGGCGCAGTGGACTCAGCGTCGTGATGCCGCGTTTCGATAGCTGGAGCTCTTTTTGACTCGGTAACTTGGCAAACATCGCCGCGCAGTCGGGCGTGCCAGTGCTTTTGATCAGCGCCGTGATCGTGATGCCAAGTGGCGATTTGGCGTCCTTAGCGCTGGCCTGACACATTTCCTCTGGCGTGAGCTCGGGCTGTTTTAGGCCGGCAACTTGAGAGCTGTCCTGGCTGTGTTTGGCGCGGCAGCCCGTTAAGTGAAGAGCGGCGTAGGTGACAAGCAGAGTGGTGGTAATGGTTCTCACGGCCCTGGGCTCCTTTGTGCAAAATTGATTAGTTTCCATTCTAGTTTGAACGAGTTGCCCAAGCAATCACGGCACCCAGAATGCACACGCTTAAGATTTGGCCAAGTATCAGCCGATACGCGCGTTGGTAGGAGGCGGCTTATGATCTTAGAAACCATCCCGATTGAAGTCTTTGTCGTACAAAAGTACAACGCACCAGAGGTCCAAAAGCTGGTCGAACATTGGCGCATTGAGCCAGAGACGATCATGAAGAACGTGATTGAACACTTCCGAGAACTAGGCATATTTGGGGTGCCGATGGCGCAGCAAGTGATGATGCTGGATGCGATGAGGACCTACCTACGGACGTCACCGGAAATTACGCGGATGGTAATGAAATCCGAGCAGGAAGAGGCCATCCGCGCGCGTACCAAGCACGCCGAATAGCCACGGCTCATGCGCGTGGGCGGGGCCCTGTTATGCCTCTTTGGTGTCCAGGGACAGCGCGTGGATCTCCTGGCGCATCATGTCACCGAGGGCGCGGTAGATCATCTGGTGCTGCTCGATGAGGCCTTTGCCCTTAAATTCCGCAGCCCGGACCACCAGCTGCCAATGATCGCCGCCGCCGGTAAGGTCAGTTGCTCTGATCTGGGCAGAAGGAAGCTGTTCTTTAATCTTGGCGATGATGATATCAGCCGTAGTCATAACGTTACACTCCGGTCACCGGTCTAAGGGCCTGAACTATGCCACGACTTTATCTTGCCAGCAACAACGCCCACAAGGTGCAGGAGCTCAGTGCCATGTTAGCATCGCTGGATCCGCCATGGCAGGTGGCCAGCGCGCGGGAGCTTGCACCCGAGGTGTCATGGGTCGAGGACGGAGACAGTTTCCTCGCCAATGCCAAGATCAAGGCTGCGGCGCTCAGACGCCTGACCCAAGACTGTGTTCTGGCGGATGATTCCGGACTGGTGGTCGATATTTTGGGTGGCGACCCCGGCGTGTACTCAAGCCGCTACGCGGGCCGCGAGGGTGACGACAGCGCCAATAACCAAAAGCTCCTTAAAGCCATTGCTGGGCGCCCGTCCTCTGACCTTGACGCGCGCTTTGTCTGTACGCTCTACTTTGTGGACGAAAAGGGCGAAGGTCACGCATTTACTGGGACGCTCGAGGGGCATCTCACGCATCATCCGGCTGGGGACCACGGCTTCGGTTACGACCCGATATTCGTGCCCAATAATCCGCCAGCGGGGTGGCAGGGTCGGACACTGGCCGAGATGCCGGCCGCGGTCAAGAACGCGATCAGCCACCGCGCCGCTGCCTTTCAGGCTTGGCGGCAGTGGCTGGCCACGCGTTAGCCTAAGCCGCAATCACTTAGGCTGAGCAGGCAGGTCGCGCAGTTTTAGCCGGGCATTTTTGGCAAAATCTACGTATTCACGACTCGTGTGAATCCAGCCAAAATCCTTGTGATTGAGACCTTCATTGATCTCTTTTTGGTACTTCGCTGGTTCGTTTAGGTAGCCGTTGAGGATGTAGGTGGCTGCTTCCGGGTCGTTCATCTTGGCGTGGCAGCGAGCCAGCAGCAGTACGGCTTGCCGTGCAGCATCGTCTTCATCGGCCCAAACTTGGCGTGCCTGTACCTGGTCATAGACGTACTTAAGTGGTGCAAGGGCATCACGGCACTGATCGAGGTAGCGGTAGGATTCGCCGAGCCGGTAATAACCTGTAATGTCTAAGTCGCCGTTTGCGCGCGCTTTCTCAAACTCTCGGGCGGCGACCTTAAACTTGCGACTGTTGAAGGCAGTCATGGCTTGGTTGTAAACGGCCGACTTTTTAGCTTTCACTCGGGCCTGACTCACTCCTCCAGCCTTAGCTAGTTGGGCGTTGGCCAGGGTATACGAGGTGTCGAGCAGACACGGAGCGTTGCCGCCACCTTCGCAACAGACTTGCTGCAAGGTCGCTGAGAGCCGCTTGAAGTTGGTGGACTCGCAAGTCAGCGATGTCGGTGGAGGAACGAACATGTAGACGGTTTGGCCTGCCAGGCTATTGGTCTCGGTGTTAAAGCCCTGAGCTGTGGCGCTGGAAATGAGCACCTTGGACTTCACAAAAAGGCCACGGTAGCTGTCGAACACCTGCTTTTTCCCCGCGGGGTCAAGGCCAGCGATCCAGGCATACCGCTCTTTACTGAGATCGAATACTTTCTCCGGGTCGATTTGTTTACAGCCGTTGACCTCGACGACGATGGAGCCACGGAGCAAGCCTTTACATTCTGCTCTGGCCACACCCGTGGCGAAATACGCGGCAGCGACGCCAATCCCCAGTAGACGCGGACCTAGCGGCCAGCAAGTCCGCAAGTTGCATGGACGCATGGATGCTCTCCCTTAAGCAGCAATAACCATTAACGCTTTTGCTAGCTTAGTAGAATCCTTGCCAAACGCCAAGTGCTGGCACGGCGCTAAAGTGCGCGGCCGGATGACCGATGTCCCCGGTGAACGCTTCGCTCGCGAAAGGGTAGGTCATGGCGATGCATAAACATCAAAGTTACTGGCGGATTTTGCTTGTCCTCGGGTTCACCATCGGTGGCACCGTAGCTTGCTCTGGTAGCAAGTCGGATGAGGAGGGGCTAGTCCCCAGCACGGAGGCCGATGCCGAGGGAGCGGGAGCGCCGCAAGCAGATGGCGGTGCCGCCGAAACGGCAGACGCAGCAGCCAAAGATGGCAGCGGTGAAACTGCGAGCGATACGAGTGCCGAAGCCGCAGGTTCGGCGGCGGTTACTGGTGATGCAGCCTCACCGGTACCTGCTGCAACAGCACCAGCACCGACCGGAGTATCGTCCCAGGCGATGGCGGCAACGCCACCCCCAGGTAAGGATCGCGTCGTGCGGCATGTCAAAGTAAAGCAGGCAACCTTGCGCTCTGGTCCGTCCGCCAAGGCCGAACCGGTGGGTCAGCTCTCCCGCGGGGAACGTATTATTGTCGACGTTGAAAACGGCTGGGGGCGCATTGCTGATGGCCTCTACATCAAGCTCACTGACACCGCTCCCAAACCCGTGGCCGTCAGGCGTCAACGGGCCGCGTGGATGCCACCGGCGCACTGAAAGTGTCTGACTAGGTCTTCAGGCCGTGCCTTCTTTTGTGGTAGGGTCGCCGTCGTGGCGCTAACCATGGGGAAGGGACGGAATGAGCACGGGCACAACCGAAGGCCGGCAGGACTACGATTTTCGGACAATCGAAAAAAAATGGCAGGACTATTGGGACCGACACGAGACTTTTAAGACGGTCGAGGACCCCAAAAAGCCTAAGTGCTATATCCTCGACATGTTTCCCTATCCTTCGGGTGACGGGCTCCATGTAGGACACGTCGAGGGCTATACGGCCACGGACATTTACGCGCGCTATCAGCGCATGCGTGGATTGAATGTGCTGCATCCTATGGGCTGGGACGCCTTTGGTTTGCCGGCTGAGCAGTATGCCGTTAAGACTGGGCAACATCCACGCGTCACCACCAAGAACAACACGGACCGCTTTCGGGCGCAGATCAAACGATTAGGTTTGTCCTACGACTGGTCGCGCGAGATCGACACGACGGATCCCAAGTACTACAAGTGGACACAGTGGATCTTTCGCAAGCTCTACGAGCGTGGACTTGCCTACGAGTCGTTCGAACCCGTCAACTGGTGTCCTGAGCTAGGTACCGTGCTAGCTAACGAAGAAGTCATCGACGGTAAGTCCGAGGTCGGTGGTTTTCCCGTCATCAAGAAACCGATTCGTCAATGGGTCCTGAAGATCACGGCTTATGCTGAGCGTTTGCTGCAGGATCTCGATGATCTGGATTGGCCCGACAGCCTGAAGGAAATGCAGCGTAACTGGATTGGCAAGAGCACGGGAGCGCATGTGCGCTTTGCCGTCGACGGTCATCAGGACAGTTTTGAGGTGTTCACGACGCGACCGGACACGCTGTTCGGGGCGACCTTTTGCGTCCTAGCTCCCGAGCATCCTCTGGTGGCTAAAGTTACGACGGCGACACAAAAGGCAGCCATCCAAGATTATGTCGATGGGGCTAAGTCCAAGTCCGACCTTGAGCGGACCGCGCTCGGTAAGGAAAAGACGGGTGTCTTCACGGGGGCCTACGCCGTAAATCCCGTTAACCAAGAAAAGCTGCCCGTCTATATCGCTGACTACGTCCTCATCTCGTACGGTAGTGGCGCTATCATGGCAGTGCCGGGACATGACGAGCGTGATCACGAGTTTGCCCGCAAGTTTGGGCTGCCCATTAAACGGGTGCTCACGGGTGGTCCTGAGGCCGACATTAACGTCGCCGCACACACTGGCGACGGTGAGTTGGTAAACTCGGACTTTCTAAACGGACTTAATAAGACCGAAGCCATCGCCAAGATGGTGGCATGGCTTGAGTCCCAAAAGCTTGGTCGCGGCGCCGTCACCTATAAATTGCGTGATTGGCTGTTCTCGCGGCAACGCTATTGGGGTGAGCCCTTTCCGCTCGTGCACGACAAAGACGGTAAGCCGCATTTACTCGCAGATGCCGATTTGCCGGTGACGCTACCGGATCTCGATAACTTCAAACCTGCAGGCGACGGCGAGTCACCGCTGGCTCGGGCCACCGAGTGGCTTAACTATGACAAGGGTGGCCAGACCTATCGGCGTGAGACTAACACCATGCCCCAGTGGGCGGGGTCCTGCTGGTATTACCTGCGATTTATTGATCCAAAGAACGACGACGCGCCCTGGAGTGCCGCCAAAGAGAGTTACTGGATGCCCGTCGACCTCTACGTCGGCGGTGCCGAACATGCGGTGCTGCACCTACTTTACGCGCGGTTTTGGCACAAGGTGCTCTTTGACTGCGGTCTGGTGTCGACCAAGGAACCATTTAAACGCTTGCTGCATCCGGGGATCGTACTTGGCGAAAATAACGAAAAGATGTCCAAAAGCCGCGGCAATGTGGTGAATCCTGACGATATCATCAAGGACTGGGGCGCTGATGCTCTGCGTCTTTATGAGATGTTCATGGGACCGCTGACGGCTTCTAAGCCATGGCAAACCGCGGGCATCACCGGTGTCTACCGTTTCCTCAAAAGGGTGCAACGACTCATCCTGCAAGAGAGTGGTGAGCTCAGCGAGAAGCTCAGCGATGCCCCAATGAGTGAGAGCTTTGAGCGTGCATTGCATAAAACCATCAAAAAGGTGGGCGAAGATTCGCAAGCGATGCAGTTTAACACGGCCATTGCGGCGATGATGGAGCTCGTCAATGCCGCTTACAAAGAGCCGCACTTCAGCCGCAAGGCAGCAGAGACTCTGGTCCTGCTCTTGGCGCCGTACGCTCCCCACCTCGCGGAGGAACTATGGGAGCGTCTTGGTCACCAGGCAACTCTTGCCTATGCTCCGTGGCCGCAGTTTGACGCCGCCTTAACTGCCGACGATCAGGTGACCATCTCGGTGCAAGTTTGCGGTAAGTTACGTGGGACCTTGCAGATTAGTGCGACCAGCGCTAAGGAGGATGTGCTAGCGGCAGCCAAGGCACTCGACTCAGTGCAGCGGCACATCGAGGGCAAGACGCTGGTTAAAGAGATTTTTGTACCGGGAAAAATTGTCAACTTCGTGGTGAGGTAAGTCGCGATGTATCTTTGGCTCAAATGGCTGCATGTGGTCAGTGTCATTAGCTGGATGGCTGGGATTTTATACTTGTACCGCTTGCTGATTTATCTGGCGGAGCGTGGCTCCAACGGCGAGATCAAAGACCTCCTAGTGTTGATGGCACGGCGGCTATTCAAGTACATCACGGTGCCCGCCGCCGTGGTGAGCTACGTGGCCGGACTTGGCATGGTTGCTGTCATGCCAGAGATTGCTAAGGGCCATTGGTTCGGCGCTAAATTCATTTTAGTTTTGGCTTTGACCCATTTTACGGTTAAGGCCGGATTGTTAGTTGGTAGATTTGAAAAGGGTGCTGCCAATCTTCCTACTTCAAAAAAATTGCGCTGGCTCAACGAGGCACCGACCGTACTAATGCTAGTCATTGTTTACCTGGTTCTGTTTAAGCCCTTTTGATATTTTTCAATCTGGCGTCTCTGGGCGCCAGATCCCTTATGCTTCGCTTTGTGCTACAATTAGAGAGCTTATCCCCCAAAATCACTCCTAAAACCTTCCTCAGTAGACACAAAAACATTGAAGTTTCGTAGGCGTTACCGGCGACTCCGGCGACATCATTATGACGTGCTCAAGAGCCTAGTGGCGGCGCTTATCAGCGCATCGGCCGCCCTGGCTCTCTTTGCTTACGCTTGGTTGCAGTTTGAAACTTATGCCCGGGCCCGTATCGATGCATCGATCGCTCTGGTTAGTCAGAAAATCGGTGCTCCCATAGCCATTGGTGGCGTTGAGTTTAGTCCGAGTGGAGCGAAGATCGTCGATATCCGCATCGGTGATGAATCACAGATGGTGATCAGTTCGCTCGGTGTGGAAATCAACGTCAATCCCTTGGATACAGACTTCGGTGAAATCCGCAGTGTTGCCGTCGCGGACATGCGTATCAAGACGCAAAATCAGCGTCTCGGAGCGACTTTGTCGCCAGTAAAAGGCTCGTTTAGTCTCACCGAGCGTAGCGAAGAGGCGCGGCGATTTATCGAAAAATTCTTTGCCGCCCTGCCGTCACGAGAACTCTCCATGGGCAGCGTTGGTATTACGCTACTGACGAGTGACGGCGATCCTATGCTGACTGTTCAGGGACTCAAAGTTGCGATCGAGCGCGAGCATAGTCGCGTCTTAGTACGCGTGCAGGAAGTGAAAACCCGGACAGGTCTCAGCGAAAAAGATTTACTGGCCCGATTCGAGCTCAGTCCTGATGCCAAAGATTACCGATTCTTTATCCGTCGCAAGTTAAATAGCAGTCCCAATGCTAACAATGCTTGGGACCTTACAGGCATCATGCAGAAGGATTTGAGCGCAGCGCAACTCACCTTGGACTTGCACAAGACGCCGAGCTTTATCGCTCCCTTGATAAAAGAACTCCCCTTCACGCTCGAAGAGCTCCGCGGGCGCGCCGTCGTCGATCTCCATCGCAGCGACGACACCTGGCAGTTTAACGCGCAAATGCAGAGTCAGGGCTCAACCGTTAAGATTCCCATCGTAAGTAGTACGCCCATTGGTCCCGTCTACTTCGATAGTCAGGTTGTAGGTAGTTGGGTTCCCAGTGGCAGACTGCTGACTGTCACTTCAGCCACGATCAAATTGCCCGACGCAACGACTAAAAATTACGGGCCAGAGCCTTTGCAGATTGCGCTCAACGGTAGTTGGCAGGTAGAGACTCAGTCCGAAGTTGGGCATATCATCAACGCCCATTGGCAGATTGCCCAGTCATCCTGTCAGACGGCACTGCTGGCGGCCCCACCGGGTTTACTTCCTGCACTCACGGGCTTCAAGCTGAGTGGCGATCTGGCTGCCAGCCTTGATCTTAGCGTCAAGACGCATAGTTTGGCGGAAACCTATTTCTCACTTCACGATAGTTTGTTTGGTTGTCGCGTCGACGAGGCACCGTATGCATACTCGGTCGAGAGGTTGAATGGGCCGTTCTCGCTCAAGCGTCAGGCAAGTAAAAATGCACCACCCGTATATCTTGAGGTCAATCCCAGCTCCCCGTCCTATACGGAGCTAGCGCGGATTTCGCGCTACGTGAACGCAACGTTCATCGCCTCGGAGGACGCTAGTTTCTTCCATCACAAGGGTATAGACCCTAGTGCCATCGAGAATGCGCTGCGGCGCGATCTTTCCGAGCAACGCATTGCTCTTGGGGGGTCGACCATCACCATGCAAACGGTGAAAAACCTGTTTCTGACACACGAGCGTACTTTGAGTCGCAAGCTTCAGGAGCTTTTTTTGGCGTGGCATCTAGAGCAGATCCTGTCCAAGCAGCGCATCCTCGAAATCTATGTCAACATTGTCGAACTAGGCCCCGGCATATATGGCGTGACCGAGGCATCGCGACGGTTTTTTGGCAAAGGTCCTGATGATCTCAATCTCACCGAGGCCGCCTACTTGGCTAACCTGCTGCCAAGCCCCAAAATTCGCTACCGCTACTTCTGTCAGGGGCGGATTACCGAGAACTTCCGTGACCTCGTTAATGGCCTCCTGAAACGAATGGTCAACCTGCGCCACATCACCGCTGAACGCTTCCTACAAGCCGTCGCGACCCCCATCCGATTTAATCACGATGCGCGCTTGACCGCGCCTGACTGCTCGGTCAAGACAGTGGGTGCCAGCCAGTCGGTCCCATGATAAGGTTGCCACCGAACGCCCACATTTGGGTCCCTGGTAACGGCCATGATAACGAGGACTGATTGTGAAAGGTATCCCCCTAACCCATCAAATCTACGACTACATTTTGGCACATACGCCACCCCCGCATGCGGTCTTGCCGACCTTAGCGCACGAGACCCGGACCTTACCCGGTGCTGGCATGCAGATCGCCCCGGAGCAGGGGGCCCTGATGCATCTTCTGGTCAAGATGCTGGGTGCCCGACGCATCGTTGAGGTCGGCTGCTTTACCGGCTATAGCGCCATCGCTATGGCCAGTGCTTTGCCCCCAGACGGTCGTCTGATCACTTTGGACAAGGATCCCAGTGCGACTGCAGTTGCGCAGCGCTATTTTGCCGCTGCCGGCGTTGATGACCGCGTCGAGCTCAGATTGGGCCCGGCCTTGACATCGCTTCAGGCGATGATGACGGAGTTTGGTCCTGGTAGCTTTGACATGATGTTCATCGACGCTGATAAAGCCAACAGCATGAAGTACTACGAGTGCGGGCTTGAGCTCTTGCGCACAGGTGGCCTCATTGTTTGTGATAATGCCCTGTGGGACGGGACGGTCGCCGATCCGGATAATCAGGAGCAAGCCACCAACATCCTCCGCAAGTTTAATGAGTACATTGCTAAGGATGAACGCGTTGATCGCGTGTTGATTAACATTGCGGATGGTCTCTATATCTGCCGCAAGCGCTGATTGCTGGTAGTTTTGCCTGAGATGCAGCAAGTTAGATGGGCTGACGATCCAAGTCGGCCCAGACTTGCCCGGCTACGTATTTGCCGTCTGTACTCGTCGTGACCGTGGCAGCAGCCTGCTTGACGTCGTGGGTGAAAAAGAGCATCCAGTTGTTCTTGGTGGCAATATCGTAGAGCGCGCGTTTTTCGTCAATCACGAGCTCGGCAAAGCGGTCGTAGCCCATGGTCACGGGTAGGTGAAGCCACGGAAGGCCCGGAATGAGATCGCCGCAAAAAATGACCGTCTGCTGATCGCCGCGAAACACGGTGTGCATGTGTCCTGGCGTGTGACCATCACTGAACCTAAAGCTGAGGCGGTCCGGGTAGAGGTCAGGTAACTGCGGGCCCTCGACGATGGCGAGGCGACCACTTTTTTCCAGTTTTTCGGTTAGTCCCGGGATAAACGAGGCGCGGTCTCTGGAGTGGGGCGCTTTCGCCCTCTCGAAGGCCGCCTTGCCGACGACATACCTGGCGTTGGGGAACAGCAAGTCATCGCGACCAGCCGCAATCTCCGCGAACGACGGCAGCAACCCACCAGCATGGTCGAAGTGTAGATGAGAGAGGATCACGGCATCGATAGCATCAGGGTCGATGCCACGACGCTCGAGGTTGGCCAGTAGCCTGTGATCTCGCTCAGATACACCGTAGCGCGCGGCTAATTTGGGATCAAAAAAACAGCCGATACCGGTCTCACAGAGAATTTTCTTACCGCCATGTTCGATAAGGAGCGCACGACAGGCCAGATGGATCCGCCCTAGGCTGTCGACCTCGGTCCACTTTTCCCAAAGCGGTCGCGGTGCGTTACCAAACATGGAGCCGCCGTCCAACCACTGGCTGTTGCCATCGATAGCGCTGATGAGCGTGGTCTGTCCGGTCATGTGAGGCCCAAATCTCCCTCGTTTCAAGTCGGCTTACGAATGTCGCAGAATCGCCTTTTGAGCACAAGTGCTTATTCTTTAGGCGATCCGGCTAAACCTCTTTAATGCGAGGGACTTCCGGGCGTCGAATAGGCACTTATCAACAACAACTGTGGATAAGTTTGGGACCATTACCAAGCCGTCTGGGTGGGTATTTTTTTTCTAAGGTGGAAAAAATGTTGGCAGGGAAAAACTTAAGGCTTAAAACAGATAGCCTTTTGCTGCGCGGTTCATTAGGTTGTCCGCTACTCTTCCGTCAGCTCTATATTTTAGGATCGATTTCGATGTCTCGATGGCTTGCTTTTGCGTGGGTGTCTTTGATCTCAACGATAGTCGTCACGGTATGTGCGAGTGAGACTTCGTGGGCATGGGGAGAGCGCGGTCATGACCACGTGGCGATAGTGGCCGCTCGCTTGGCGGAGCAAGAGCTGGGACCCAAATCGTCATTCACGCGTATCTTACGGGAAAAAGAGGCCATGTTGGCGCACCTAGCCAACGTTCCCGATATTGTTTGGAAGCAGCTCGATCAGGCCACCTTCGAGAGCAACTCCAATACGCATTTTATCGACCTGGAATATCTGGCGACGAAACCATCGTTTGCCACGGTACCGCGCAGCTTTAAAGACATGACGGTCGCTGTGCAAAACTTTTGTAAAACCAATAATAACAATGAGCGAGACAAGATCTGTTCGGAACTAGCTAGTCGGCGCCACGAAGCGGTGGCGAAAGCAGGATCAGCCCACTTGCGGATGAAGCAGCTACAGCTCATGATGCTATCGGCGCTGCAGACGGCAGCTCAGGCCAAGGATAAGACCACCAAGATCGATGCGGTTAATGAAGCGCTGACAGTTGGTGGCATCATGGGACACTTTGCCGGTGACTTGGCGCAGCCCATGCACACTTCGAGTGATTACGACGGGTACGATAGTGGCCACGGTGGCCTGCACGTCTATTTTGAGGGCAACCTCGTCGATGCTCAGGATCTCCAACTGATTGCGCAAGTTTACAAAGCAGCATTGCCCCGCCGTGAGCTGCGTCGGATACGCGCGGCCGTTCCCCAGGAGCTCCGTGCTAACACCGAAGATTTTGGCATGCTCTTAGCTGAAGCCGAGGCTTTCGATAGCCATCAACAAATGGATCGTCTGCGCGCTCTTGATAAAAAATTTGCTCTGATTAAACCCAGCAGTAACGAGCGCGGTATGCGCATTCCCGCTGAGCGTAAAGATGCGGCTTTGGCTGCAGCCGGTTTCAAGCCCCTGATTGTGGAGCGACTCAGCGTCGGTGCGCAAGTTCTGGCAGAACTCTGGGTGCAGACTTACAAACTCGCGGGTAGTCCAGACTTAAGCGAGTTCAAAAGCTATTTTTATCCGGTAGCGCCCAAGTTTATTCCGCCTGTCTATGTGACAGATTTCCCCTTGTAGTCGCCAGATATGTCGCCAGATATCGCGTCACAAATGATGGCGGATCTTCGACGCTTCATTGCTGCGACCGGATTGGTCGTTTATGGTTGTTTACACGCCGGTGACGCCCCTGCTAGGGATATCCTGATTGCAGCTCCGGTGAGTCTTGCCGAGGTAGTCCGGCAACTATCAGAGGATTTTACGGCCAAAACGCAAGTTAAAGTGCGGGCCAGCACTGCCGCAACATCAGCCGTCGTGCGGCAGGTCTTGCATGGGGCGCCGTTTGACGTTGTGATCACTGCTGACATTGAGTCCATGGATAGAGTGGATGGGGCAGGGCTTCTAGCGCCGGATACACGACGCCCTTTTATTGGTAACCGGTTAGCACTTATCGTTCCTCAAGTGGCGCCACAAAAACTTGGTGCGCGCGCTATTTCTGGTCAAGATGTAATACTCAAGGAGCCGCATGATCTGCTCAATGCTCAGATTAAGCGGGTTGTATTGGCCGAAGAAGCTGTGCCGGCCGGACATTACGCGCGTTTATTTCTCGCCACGACAAGTTTATTAGAGGGGGTGCGTCCCAAGATTGTCCGTGCGCCGCACGTGCGAGCCGCCTTGGCGCTCGTGGCGCGTGGCGCCGTAGACGCAGGGTTTGTCTATGCTACTGATGTGCTTGTGGCTAGCGATCAGGTAAGGGTTGTGTACACCACAGAAGATGGGGCGTCGGCCGCTATCCGCTACGAGGCAGCGGTGCTCAAAGCTAGTCAGCATCATCAAGATGGCGTGGCATTTGTCAGTTACTTGCGGTCTCCTGATGCACAGGCTCTCCTCCAGCAACGAGGATTTCGCCCCCTTTGATTGATGCTTTAGCCTCAAGTTTACTCCTAAGTTTGAAGATTGCTCTTGTAGCGATGACGCTCATCTGCGCCATCGCTACACCGTTGGCATGGGTCTTAGCCCGCACGAACTTTCGCGGTAAATTCCTCATCGAGAGTATCCTGCTCCTGCCACTCACGTTGCCGCCAGTCTCGATCGGGCTTGTACTGTTGTACCTGATGGCACCACGCGGCGTATTGGGTACTGTGTGGGCATCTCTGACAGGCCATCAACTTCTGCTCACGTGGCAGGCAGCAGCGGTGGCCGCTGGAGTGATTGCATTCCCCCTTTATCTGCGCTCTGCCATGGCGGCATTTGCATCTGTCCCACGGCGGCTAGAAATGATGGCTGAGACGCTTGGACTTGACCCTTGGGTTTGTTGGTGGCGAGTGACTTTACCTCTTGCTGCGCGCGGGCTTGCGGCGGGAGCACTGATCTCACTGGCGCGGGCGCTAGGCGAATTCGGTGCGACCACCATGGTGGGCGGTGCTATCCCCGGCGAGACGCAGACCTTAGCGGTAGGCATCTACAATAATGTGATGAATGGTGAAGAGGCGACGGCCGCGGCATTCGCTGGAGTCTCGTTTATGATCGCGCTGATGGCCACCATAGTTAGTCGTTGGTTAGGGCGTGACACAGTCACCGAGGTTTCTGACACCAAGGTGAGACTTCATGAGGTTTGAACTCGATTTCACCTACCAAGCCGGAGCAAGTCCAAACAAATTTTGTTTGCATATGACACTCTCTTGGCAGGCTAAATTTACAGGTGTTTACGGCCCGTCTGGGAGTGGCAAGAGTACCTTACTCGACGTGCTGCTCGGGCTCAAAGATCCAGCATCGCTGCGCGGTACTGTGAGGGTGGGCGAGCGATCACTTTTTGACCGCAGTACAGAGACCTGGCTCCCGCGGCAGCACCGCAACATGTCATGGGTGCCCCAAGATAGCTTGCTTTTGCCACATCTCACCGTGGCGGACAACTTGGCCATAGTTGGCGGTGGTGATACCGCAATCTCGGAGTGCGTCTCAGAACTTGGTCTTGGCGCACTAATGACGAAAAAACCATGGCAACTCTCCGGCGGCGAAAAACAGATTGTCGCCCTGGCCCGGGCCATATTGCGGTCAGGTGAGCTCATGCTGCTTGATGAGCCCTTTGCAGCACTTGATGCCATGCGGCGTAAGGAGCTATTAGCGCTACTGCAAAATCACAGCATGACCCGAGACATCAACGCCATTTACGTGAGCCACCGGGCAGACGAAATCAAACAACTATGCGACTATGTCATCGTGTTGGAGGCTGGTGTAGTCAAGTGGCACGGTCCGCAGGACTCCTGGCAGCCCTACACGGAAGCCGACAACCTGTGAGGTTAGTCTATCAATACTGGGTCTTACCTTAGATACTTGGTTAGATAATTGGCGGCAAAAATTGCCTACTGCTTAAGGTTGTCCCTCACATCTGCCGATGGCGACCTTATGGTTGCACTTGCAACTCGGGAACCAGTCATGAAGCATTCAAAAACTGCATCACGTCGCAACTCCCTCTGGTGGCAGTGGCTAGGCTCGTTTGCACTGGTCGCCCTCTGCCTCCTTGGCGGAGCCATGAGTAGCGACCGTGCGCCTTACCCAGGGGGTGGTGACGGCAGTGAATCTAGTGACGAGGGGAAGATCAGGCTGTTGCTCGCTATGGTGTGGGAGGGACGAGACCTTGCGCCGCACAACCTCACCGCGCTCACGGAGTTTCGGCGTGATTACCCCGATCTTTCGGTCGTGCACTTAATTAGTCCAGCTTATTTCACGAAACCGAAGGCGAATGCAGCGCAGATAGTGGCAGCCATCAGGTCACAGATGCAGCCCCAAGATCAGGCAGCGTTACTCCTAGGACCATGGAAATCGTTGGCCCATGCGGCACAGGTCATCTACCGTCCGGCACCAACTTTTTGGAGTCAAGAAGCTGTTCCTGGCGACTGTCAGGTGGACTGCGGCGGTGATGTTCCGCTCAACATTTACCCCGATGCTGATGTCGAAAAACTGCTAACAAAATCGCTGAAACTCTTTGATTCTCACGGTCTCGGACGACCGATCGGCCTGGCTGTGCAAGGGTGGATGGCTTCCCAAGCTGTTCATGAAGCAGCAACCAAGGCTGGTATCCAGTATGACCTGTCGGCTGTAGCTCCCGACCTTTTGGTCAGAAGGCTCCGGCACTTTCCGCTCTATGCATGGGCCAAGGCATTGTGGTCGGAAATTACACCCCACAGCCAGCCTTATGTGATCGATACGGCATCAGGTCCTCTAGTTGAGATACCGCTCAGTCTTGCGTCGGTGGATTACTTGACGCGTAAGGAGATCGACTCCTTGTTCAAGGAATACGTTGGGATTTGGCGCGAAAATCCCAGACGTGATCTGATCTTCCCGTTAGTGCTGACGCAAGAGACGGCGATGCATGCGGTGCCCTTAATGAAGAGCTCGCTCCAGGGCATTTTCGCGGCAGCTGCAGTGAGTCACGTCCCCTTGGCGGCTATGCGGCTACCAGACGAGGGTGCCATGGTATGGGACGAAAAGCTCAACAGGCCCGTCGAGAAAGTGCCACCACCCCCCTCGACGCAACCTTCAGAGTCAAAAGTTGAGACACCCGTGGCGCACTGATATGTGGCGGGACTGCTTGTGAGCGGCGCCGAGATCGGTTAGACAAGAGTAAAGTCAAACCGTTGGAGCCGCGTTTATGTTAAGGCAGATGAGAATCTTTTTGCTTACCGCCGTCACCTTGGGGCTGGGTGCATGTCGCCATAGCGAGACCGGTAGCGAAGCCAAATCAGATGGTCATGATGCAACTGCCGCGGATCCGGCTATCACGCCGCGCAAAGAAGTAAGTTATCGCGGCGAGCCTATCGATGTGGTTGATCTGCACATGCACCCGGGACGTTACGAGGACCTCGGTCCAATAGGGCGCGACTTCCTGCGTAAGACCTTGCCAGATTTTTTACCAGTCAAGCTTAAGGATCTCTCCCTAACCGTGGCGGCTAATTTTTTACTCAACCCCTACGGCAAATTTATTGGCATCAAGACCGAGTCCGAGCAGGCGGGTATTAACCGCGTCGGCCTGTTTGCGGTTTACGCTCCTATGACTTGGGGGGTGACCAGTAACGAAACGGTCATCAATTATCTTGATGACGAACGTAACTGGAATTATCGGGGCAAGCCCTATTTTTTCGGTTTAGCGAGCGTGCGCCTGCAGGAATGGGACAAGCATGAAGCCGCGCAACTTGAGGCCCTACGCCGAGCTCTCAGTCATTCGCAGATGAAGGGTATCAAGTTAGCATTTATCCATAACGAGATTCCCCTGAGTGAAACGCGCTACGATAGCATTTATGATGTGGCCCGTGAGCGTGGTGTGCCTGTATATCACCACATCGGATCGTCACCTCTACGTAAATTGAGTGACTTTGCCGCCAAGGCGGATCGAGAAAACTACATCAAAAGTTACGACCCAGCAGGTCTCGAACGGGCAATTGCCAAATATCCAGAGGTCCCTTTCATCATGGGGCATCTTGGTTACGATTTTAATCATGAAGGCTATAGTTTTAGCGAGAAGGTGTTCGAGCTTGCAGCGCGTTACAGCAATGTTTATCTCGAAATTTCCGCTTTTGGTGATAGTCTCCATGATCCCGATGGGACGGCCATGCGGTCGATGCTTGAAATCATAAAAGCTCGAGGTCTCATTCAGCGGACTATCTACGGGTCAGACGGGCCTAATGTTCCTGGGGGTACCAAGAAGTATCTAGCTGGTACGATTAAGGCTATGGAGCAGGTGGGATACACCTATGCCGAAGCCGAGGCAGTGTTGGCAAAAACCACGCGTCGCCTCTTCAGAATTTACGAGTAGGTTACTCTTGTCACGGGGCCATAAGCTCTTTAGGCAAGATCACCGTCGCCCACTCGACGATACGGAGCGGGCTCATCATCTTGCAGTGTTTGACTGCATGACTGTCTGTCCACTCAACAGTGCTGAGGCGCCAGGTGGCGCCGTCTCGGGTCCAGGTGATTGGGGTTGCTAGCCAAGTAGCGAAGTTGCCAACGCGGTGACTTGTTACTTCGATAGCGTGACTGCTCCACACTTCTTTGACCTGATCCAACGAGACGAGTTCAGGTTCAAAGGATAAATCATCACCGAGTATTTGGGTTGCGGATGCGCTGAGTGGGCTGGATCTAAGTGCTGCGAGTGCCTGATTTATGGCAGCAACGTTAGCTGCGGCACAGCTTTGGTGGTCGTTATCGACTAACTTTATCCGCGATGCGAGGCTGATATCTTTTACTGCCAGTAATTTACAACCGACCGACTGGGGCGCGAGGTAGCGATTTAGGGAGATATCAAACGGATCCGGTGGATATTCGAGGTAAGTAGGCACTGTGATACGCGTTCGGCCATCAGTTGTCTTCTGCAACTGGGGTTTACTGGCCAAAAAGAGCGGAAATTCTGCGTGGCGATCGTAAACCTTAGGTACGGCACTCAGTAATTCTTGTAGTCCTAGGCCTGCCATCTGCGCCGTAGCACACAGTGAGTCATGACTTTGCCATGTGGTAATGAAAGGTAGGAGGGCGCGTCTGGTAAACATCGATCGCTCGATGAGCCTAGTGCGCGCGTCAACCGCGGCGTCATCTTGAGCCGTCACAAAGTCGACTATGTCACGCGCTACCTGCATCTGCGTCGCAGTCAAGGAGGTCGTCGCTGGCAAATCCTCAGACACGGTACTGCCATCGGCAAACTGCATGTGGTTTGCTCCTGGCAGGTAGAATAATGCCTTGTCCTGGACTTTAGTGTCCGGATGCAAATGCAGGAGTTCGCGCGCTAGGGTATTAATCGGGGTGTGGCCGTCTAGGTCCCCGATCAGCATCAGTGTGGGTAGCGTGTAACTCTTCAGTGACCCGCCAAATATCACGGCGTTTGGTATGTAGCTACCGAGCAGAATGAGTCCACCAAGATGGGCCTTTGCAGCTTCAGCGTGCCCCATAATCCCGCCGTCGGAATGACCGACAAGAAAAACGCGCCTGGCACTATTCACCATGCCTAGGTCGCTGAGCCAGTCGATCAGCGCGGAGATGCGTTTTGGGGCTTCCAGGGGATTGGGTAAATTGGCGCTAAACTTGGCTGCAACGACTGCAATTTTACCACCAGATGTTTCGGATACGGCACTGGCCAGCGAGCTGTAGGCCTCAGGTGCTACCTTACCGCCCGGAAAAATTAACAAAACCTGATCGGCCGTCGGTTCGACGGTCGATAGCGCGACGAGTCCGCTCGGTGGTACGGTGCCGCGGCAAGGCGTGCTTACGGTCGTAAATGCCCACACAGTCACGGCCAAAATGAGTTTTTGGTGCGGTTTATTCTTCATGAGATTCAGTGTGTTATAGGTTTTTCTTAAGTTCGGGCGGCGAACTTCCGACATTGCAGTTAACACGGGAGTAGCGCATGAGCCTAGTTAAAAACATTTTGTTTACTATTGCTGCCACGTCTTGCGCTCTGGGCCTAGTCGGGTGTTCGGCAGAAGATGCACCGAAACCGCCGAAACCAAAGTCCGCAACCTTCAGTTCCGGCTCAGGAAAAGGCATAAGCGGAGGTACCGTTTCGGGTGCGGATGCCAAGGGTAACCCGGCGGAGGCCATTGGTGGCGAGGGATCTCTGACTGACGTCAGCAGCGCAGTGGACAACAGTGCCGACGAGGCAGCTTTCATGCAAATCATGAAGGATTGCGGCTTCCCCGAGGGCAAAATGCCTGAGCCGACTAAGGTGCTCTTTCAAAAAACGATGCGCTCGCTGCCTGTAACAATTCGCGGGAGCAAGGCCGTCCCAGCCAGTGCTCTGCCGGGTGGTGCGGGTCCCTTAGGGGGATTTATCGCAGCGCGTATACCTCCAGCCGTCTACACTGCGGTAGTGCGGAGCACGGCAACTGTATCCGCAACTATGGCCGGCACCAAGCAATCCGTCCGGACTGGTCTGGAGTCGTTCAATGTGTCCATTCCGAACTTTCCGTTTCAGCCTCCGGCTGATGCGGGCCGTGCTGATGCACAAAAGGAAGTCGAGGCCAACAACAGTGACGCCACCGCAGTGGGTCCGAGTGAAGAGTTGCGTGGTGAGCTGATTGGCCAGCAGGGCCCATGGCGCGGTATCATCTGTACGGTGACGCCAACGCAGACCCTTACCGTAAGTAAGCCCGGTGCCAATAAGACAGTTAGTTTCAATCCTCCGTTGCCAGGTGGCATCTGGATGAAGTCATCACCTAAACGGTTTCAAGAAGAGATTGGCGAGGGCAAATCCTTCACCGTTGTGGCCACTGTCACAGCTTCGCAAGACCCACTGATGGCGACAGGCAGCAAGGTTGGGGGTACCGTCACCGTGAAACCCGTCTCAGGTCAGCTCGGCGAACTTAGTGTCAATGCTGATATTGCTTACGAAATCCGGACAAATTTTGGCGACAAGACGGTCGCGCTGGGACTGACGCCGGTGCAGACTTTTTATGTGACATCGAACACCCAGGATCTTCGTGCTATTGTGCTGGAGACTGGCGTACAGCAGATACCGCGTTTGGTGATGGCGCCGGCGCAGTGAAGCGGTTTTCCTAAAGCTTAATTTGGTGAGCGATCCATGTATGTAGATGTGCATACGCATCTGACGCATGAGCAGTTTGCGACTGATTGGCAGCTTGTAGTGCAACGGGCCGAGGCCGCGGGACTCAAAGCGATCGTCGTCAATGGTCTTGACCCTGACTCAAATCGGCTGATCCTTCAGATGGCTGAGCAGTACGACGTGATTAAGCCGGCACTGGGGATTTATCCAGTCGATGCGGTATGTCATCTGCTACCTGCCGATTTTAAACTAACGGTAGCCCGGTTTGACGTCGATGCTGAGATAGATTTTATCGATGCCGCCGCTGCTGCGGGCAAGATAGCGGCGGTAGGTGAGTGTGGGCTGGATGGCTATTGGCTCGATGCGCGTACCTATGCCGCGCAAGAGCGCGTCTTCGGGCGCTTGATCGATGTGGCCATGCGCCATGATTTGCCGCTGATTATTCACACACGTAAGCTCGAACAACGCGCTGCCGATATCCTCAAGGAGCGGCGGGTGACCAAGGTTAACTTCCACTGTTTTGGTGGGAGGACCAGACTCGCGCAGGAATGTGCTGAGACTCATGGCTGGTATTTTTCCATTCCCGCCAATGCTACCGTCAATGAGGCCTTTCGCAAGATGCTTAAGACGCTACCACCGGAGCGTATCCTGACGGAAACTGATGCTCCCTATTTGCCACCACGTAAGGGGGAGCGGAACGAGCCTAGTGCGGTCGTAGGCACGATTGAGATCCTGGCTGCTCTGAGATCCTGGACTGTCGCGAAAGCCACCGAACAGGTCTGGTCAAACTACTCTGACCTGTTCGGCGCCAAATGGACTTAAAGATTTAGATGTGGAGTCGAGCCTGTGACTCGCCGCGGGCGCATTCCGCCGCTGTCATATGGAGACGGAAGTTATTTAGATCTATCCACGCGCTTTGATGGTCGCGAATAGAGATGGTGTTGTCGGCGTAAAGAGTCGCACAGAAGAGTTTAGCTGCAGGTGTTTCACTCGGTTCCTGATTTTGCGCCAGTTTACTCTCGAGAAGGAAACGAACAGCACGCTGCAATCTTAACTGATACTCGCCAGCTGGTAGATCATCGATACTGAATTGACCATCAGCACGAACGCTACCAGAGCGAGCCACTTGACCTGATAAGTCATAACGGAATCCGCTGACAAAACTGTCATTATCAAGGGGCGTGATCAGGGTCATCGCGTACCCGCCTGTGCCCTGCGTGACGATTTGTCCCTGACTTTCGACCTGGATGAGTTCGCCTAGACGTGACTCCAAATCATCGGCATTGAAAAACTCGTGACCATCGACGAGGAATCCCTGCATGGCTCCGACATGGCCGTTGAGGCAGCCGCGGCCGAGGGCAAACCGACATCCATGGAGCCCAACGGTATCGACAGCGCTGGTGAGTCGCCGATTCGGGTAGGTTTCATCTTTGGTAACGTCAACTGAGCAACCAGTAACGATCGATAACCATGCTAGGTTAGCGACTAGCAGTCTTACTAACTTCATGCTGCACCTCCGTAATGGGCTTATGAAGAGGGTTCCATAGCGCATTACTAAAGCAGCCTTAAGCCAGAGTTGCAACTCCAATGAGTTGCACCTAGGCCATGAGCCTCAACATGTTCACCGCGTTGCAGTAGAGCCAGACCCAGCGGACATCGAGAGTGGGGTGAGCTCACCCTCGGGCAAATAACCGGCGATGACGTCGAGCTGTGGATTGCCGAATTTGTCGCGGAACCTCTGGCGCGCAACGCCTACGAGCACATCGATGGAGCGCTCTTGCTCCTCGAGCTTACCGCTGAGCGTCAAGCTGCCGCGGTCCTCTTCGAGCTGGCCATAAGGTCCGAATCGCTCCGCAATACGCAGCTGGACCTCGTAATGTCCCGTCTGTTTGGTCCACTTGGTAGGAACCGTTTCGATATGCCAATCGCCCAGGTAAAAATGATTGGGCTCGTTCAGCCGTGCCTTGAGCGTGTGGCGCATAGCTCCAGCTTGGAGGTAACGGGAGTCGATTTTACCGTTTAGCTGGCGTGTTATGATTTTCTTGTAGGGTATCAGTTTAAGGCCAATACGCACGCGACGCGGCTTCGGTGCTGCGGGGGCTTCGGCGCTGATAGCGAGGGGTTCTGCCGCTTGCCAGTGGGTATTAGACCCGGGTACTGCGGTGCCCATCATGCCAGCGATTTCGGCTCGGACTTGCCCCCCGAGACTAAGGGCGATTATGATCAAACCACATCTAACGATTAAGGGAATAAAGGCGATTGAGTCGATGCGTTGGAACATAGGTTGGCCTTTAGTAGGTGCAAAGTGATGGGGCCGAGCGGCGGACGATGACGGATGGGTGCGGCGTGGATCCTTCTCATATGATACCTGAATTACAGGCTAATGCGACAGTTGACCTGGCACGCGTAGCGGCCGAAGCCAATGCTCGAGCAGGCGCAACAAACGGACTTAGGCCGTTCTTTATCGCCTTTTTTGGTGTCATTTTCCCCATCTTCTGGGTGGTGATGACCTTGCCGTCGATGCTGCCTTTTCAAGCCCTGAACCGAACCAAGCAGTTTCTGAAAGAGGACGCCGGCGCGCTACAGCTTTTTTTTGGTAAGTATGACAAGACGCCTGATAATCTCAACGTATTGCGCTCGTTTGCGGCTGGTTTTAGCTTGCCATTCGAGGTGTACGACCCCTTTGGTGAGCGCATCGACTTCATCCGACTTGATGACCGCCATTTTATCATTCGCTCTTTCGGTACCGATCAGGTGCAGAACAATCTCAACAGTGCCATCGATATCGCCATTGTCAGTTGGGGGGAGAAGGCAGGAGATCCTCTCGCCTATGCCTATCCGAGCTTACCGAAGCCGGAATACTACCCGGCGGCCCTGCTGCCAGGTGCGGAGTCGTCGAGTCGCCAGCTGATGGCCAAGCTTTTTGCTGACCCTGTCAGTCGCGCTAGACGTCTCGCGGTGCGTCACCTTAAGCGAGACGGCCTTTATATGGTGGCACCTCACGACGGTGTCGAAGAGTTCTTTTGGCTCCCCGGTAGTGACCGCTTGGTCTATAGCGCTACTGGTAGTACCCGTTACCGCGACGGTCTGTACCTCTGGAATCTAAACACGGATACCGTGGTAAACCTGCTGGAGAAGGTTCGTGCACCAACCCTGCGCGGCATCGCTCAGGGGGCCGACGCTTATTGGTTGGCCTTGGCTGGGGTGAGTGAAAAAGGCCCCGTGGTCTATTTTTACCTACGTCCACGCCACGCGGGCGGGCTATCGCCGGTAGAGTTTTTTGACAAGGCTAGTATCGTTGCCATTGCCGTGCCCGAGAAGGGCAAGCCCAGGCTGGCGAATTATGAAGAGTTCCCCAACGCTGCTGCAATGGGACCGGTTGGTACGGCCTTTATTCAGAGGTCGAGTCTTAAAGGGCGTGGCACCAGCCTGCAACAGGACTGGTTAGAGCTGACCGCTAGTAACGACTTGGAGCAGCTTTTAACCTCTTGGCATGACATTTCAGAAGAGTCCGCAGGTACTTCTCTCTATCCCTACAGCCTGTGGATGCTGTCAAACCTCTACGGAGAGTCTGCCACGAGCGGGGCAGCAATTGGTGTGCGCGAGCGTGAGGTTTTACGCTCCTACGGTACTGAAGTGGCGCGGGCCTTGATCAATTATCCTTTGGCCCCGTCGTATCTAAAAGGGTTAGCATTATTTAATTACGAAGAGCTCATGGCAGGTCGTCCGTTGCCCTACAAATTTGCAATGAAGCACGGCAAGGCCACACCTTAAGGTGGCAGATGGCGCACTAATGAGCGACAATGCCAATCGACTCATGCAGGAGAAGGTTCATGTTTAAGCACGGTACCCCTGGAGATGACGTTTATGCTGTGATCCTGGCCGGTGGCAGCGGCACCCGCTTTTGGCCTAAATCGCGTGAACTCAGGCCCAAGCAGCTCTGCGCTCTCGGCACCGACACGCGGACTATGATTGAAATTACTCTGGCGCGGCTCGATGGGTTCATCCCGCCGGAGCGTCGCATTATAGTCACGCATGTACGCCAGCTTGACGTCACTAAAGCCATCGTCGGTGCCCGTGCGGGTATATTTATTGCCGAGCCCGATGCGAGAAATACGGCTAATGCTCTGGCCATGGCAGCGCTGGAGATTGCCGCCATTGATCAGACTGCCAAGCAGCCGGTGATGATCTCGCTCCATTCGGATCATTTGATTCGCGATGAGGAGGCCTTCCGGACGTCTCTCCTGACGGCTGTCACTGCAGCGAGGCGCGGTAAATTGATGCTGATAGGGGTGGTACCTGAGTATGCCGAGACGGGTTTCGGTTACATCGAGCGTGGCCCTGGTTTTGAGGATCTGATCGGTGCTTACGAAGTGGCGAGTTTCCGCGAAAAGCCGGACCTAGCGACGGCGCGGGAGTATCTGGAATCGAAGAATTTTTACTGGAACGCCGGCATGTTTGTTTGGCGTGTCGACGTGATTATGGAGGAGCTGCAGCGCACGTTAGCGCCCTCACTCGCGCGCCTCATTGCGGCGCAGGTTGAAGTCGGTGGTCGGTTCTCCGAAGCTGATCTACTGCCGCTGGCGGCAGCTTATAAGAAGCTGCCAAAGATCTCGATTGACCATGCCGTGCTTGAGACCAGCACTAATATCGGTGTGATTCCGGCCAATATCGGCTGGCAGGATATCGGTAGTTGGGACGCCCTCAGTCGTAGTTTCACTCCTGATCAGCACGGCAATCTCCTGTTCGGTGATGGCTGTATGCTCGACTGCGCCAATACCACGGTGGATACGGATGGCCCTTTCGTCGCAACTCTGGGGCTACACAATCATGTCGTCGTGGCCAGTGGCGGTGCGATCTTGGTGTGCCCCAAGGAGCGGTCGCAAGAAGTGCGTCGCGTTGTTGATTGGTTGACGGAAAAAGGACGGCGGGAACTGCTGTGACTGTTCGTCTCCCGCGGTCCATTTGGCTCTTTCTCCTGGCCACTACCGCAGTACGTATCTATTGGGCAGCGTATGCGCCGCTGGCCAATGATGAGGCTTACTACTGGGACTGGTCGCGGGTGCTGCATCTCAGCTACCTCGATCATCCCCCAGCCGTAGCCTGGTTGGGTGCTGCGGCAGAGCAGATTTTCGGACCTAGCTCTGGTCTCAGTGCGCGTGGTCTTGTGCCGCTATTGCACTTAGCAGCTGTGCTCGCGCTGATCAAATGTGCAGCGCTGCTGCACGGTAAAGCGCTTGAGCGGCGGCAGCTGTGGATGGTGGTTTTACTCTGTGAGTTGGTGCCGGCATTTTCGCTAGAGGGCGTAGTACTACTACCTGACTCAGCCTTGCTGCCGGCTTTGGCGTTAAGTCTTTTAGCGGTTCTTGAGGCAGCGCAGGCTCGTGTTGGTAAGTCGTGGCATTGGGCCCCACTCGCTGGTGTGGCCATCGGCTGCGCTGGCCTCAGTAAGTATCACGCGGCACCGATAGCGACCGGCATGGGACTGGGGCTGTTACTTTATGGGTGGCGCACGCGGCGCCTTCGTGACTACATCGCTTTTCTCGCAGCTAGCAGCTTGATTGCACTGTTAGTGACCGCGCCCGTATGGGTCTGGAACGCACAGCATGATTGGGCCTCGTTTCGTTTCCAAGGAGCCCACGGATTTTCGGGACTCATGTGGGATCCAGTTGCGGCAGGTAGGTTCTACCTTGGTCAATTGTTACTCTTAAGTCCCTTGGTAGTGGTTGGCGGCTTCCTTATGATGGTGCGTCAACGTCAGGTCAATTTAGCTACTGTTTTATTGGCGGCCGCGGCACCGTTGATTGTTCTCCTTGAATCGCTGGCATTTGCTAAGCAGCTGTTGCCCCATTGGTTGGCGCCGGCTTTTTGGTTGCTAGTGCCGCTCCTGGCTACGAGTCCTTGGCCGACCAAATTGGTGCGCACCAATTTCATCGTTGCCGGGCTCATAACAGGTCTGCTCCCGTGGGTGCTCGCAATCGCGCCCGCACGTGAGCGGCTGATCGCCTCGTTTGCAGGCCGGCCTGGTCCGCTGTCTGAGTTGACCTTGTGGCAGCCACTGGCAGATGTGTTAATCAAGGATCCACAAATTGGTCCCTTATTAGCCCATGCAAAGGAACCTAAGAACGGCGGGTGTCAGGATCAAGTTACCGTGGCTACGCTACGTTGGTTCTGGACCGCCCAGCTGGCCTTCAATCTCCCGAATAAACCTCAGGTGCTTTCTCTGGATCAGAATCACCGCTCTTATTATCACTACCGCGATCACTGGCCGGATTTTGGTGGTTGTCCCGTGTTGGTCATTGCCGATAGCCGTCATCTGGACCGCGCACAGCTCGCTAAGATTCTCAGCACTTGGCAAGAGTGGACAGTCGTCGTACCCTCACATAGCGACACTGAGATTTTGGCGCTTTGGGGGCGGTTTCGTGAACGTGCAGACCTTGAGCCTGTAGCAGCCGCCATGCATGGATTTGGGGGCGATCATCCGGCCGCGTACTAAAGTCATCATTGCAGTCAGCTTGTTTTTTCTGCCATCCAGTCGCCTGGTCACGCACCACATTTTGGATGCAGACGCGAGCTCATCACCACTGCCGTTAAGAGACGCAGTCAATTTTGAGCTGCAACCGATGGCACCAACGGAACTCCTGCAGGCTTCAGTTCCCATCGATCCTAATTGTCGTGCTGACGGTGCTGCAACGGCACGCCATGCCAATAGGCCGCTTCCGGGGCGCGAGGCTACGTCGATCACAATCGGTCAGAGGCTCAGACCTTATTTTGGTACTTTGCACTCGCATACCGCAGAGTCGGACGGGCGTGGAACCGTCAACGAGGCCTTTGAGATGGCGCGCGAGGTGGCTAAATTAGACTTTTTTGCTGTCACCGATCACGCCGAGTTTTGGCTGCTGGATAAAGAGGCGAGATATGGCCAGCAAAAGCTCAAGGCAGACGCCTGGGCGCGTCATGATTTTGTCACCCTCTACGGCTTTGAATACAGTCATCCCTACTACGGGCATTACACAGTGCTCAATGCAGACCATGTCCATCATGCCTTCGAGGACTATGGGATTCCGGACTTTTATCTCTGGTTAAAGCAGCCCGAACAGGTCCAGGCTCTAGTCATGTTTGCCCATCCTGGGTTTCACGACTATCGCATTGGGTCTGAGTTTGACCACTTTGCTCTCGACGCTACCTTAGTCGACCGCTTTGTCGGCGTGGAGACGATCCATTGGAGCGAATATTTACGGTACTTCCGCGGCTATTTCGGCAACTCTCCCTATATTGACGAGGCTAATCAAATCGGCTGGCGTCTCGGTGCGGTCGGATCTCAGGATGTGCATTATGCCGACTGGGGTACGCGTGACGGCACGCGCATCGTCGCCCTCATGCCTAAACTCTCGCGGCAAGATTTGATCGATGCGTTAAAAGCCCGGCATTTTTACGCCACCAATAATCGCGACCTTTATTTTGCTATGCAGGCTCTCAAAGTCGATGGCAGTTGGGCCACGATGGGGGACCAGTTGAGCGCCGCGGAGTCGCCCCAAGAGACGCTCACGATTAAGACGCGATTTTATGATGCTGACTGTCAGGAACCACCGCGACGTCTAGAACTCTTGGTCAACGGGCGCGTGGTTGGTGTCTACGAATTCCCACCGCCGCAGGGGACCCTGTATTATGCCGCAGAGCTGACGGCCAAGGTGCCCTTGGATCGCCGCCAGTTACCGCCCAGATTTTCTGTTTATGTCCGTCTTTATCAGGGGACCGAGACCTATACGCAGAGCTCGCCAATATTCTTCGGCTGACGATCATCTGAGCTTATAGGCATATAGTGATTTGATGCCAGTCGTGTAATAGAGCGCATCTTCATAAATGAGTGGCGCTCCAGCGATGGCCGAGCCTAGGCGATCAAACCAACTGATTTTTCCTGAGTTAGCGTCGAGTGCCGTGATCCTACCGCCGGTGCCCGCAGCAAAGACGTCCTTCTCGCCTACGGTGAGATTGGTGACCGACGTACCAGTCATCTGGCGCCAAATGCGGCGTCCAGCGTTGTCTGGATCGAGAGCGTACACATCGCCGTTTAAGCCGCCGACGTAGTACTTGTCACCGCGGTAGGCTGAAGCGGTGATGCCCGGGAATTTTTCTTCCCAGAGGATGTTGTGAGCAGCACTCGCAAGATCAATGGCTGCCACCAGGCCGTCGTAGCGTGCGACGATGAGCTTACCGCTGCGCACCACCATTTCCCCAACGTAGTCATGGAACCTTGCAGTCGTGTAGGCCGGAAGAAGTTGCCACGCGAGCTTACCAGTCTCGGCTGTGACAGCGATAATACTACCCGAGGCGGTACCAAAGATGACCTGGTTGTCAAAGGCCACGGGCTTGGCTGCAGCACGTATACTCAGTCCGTCCGGGAAGCCACCGTCGTATACCCACAGGGTCTTACCCGACTGGAAATCGATAGCGTAAAGCACTTGCGCGGCGGTCACGGCATACAGCGTCGTACCGTTAAGAAGGAACGGTCGCTCTGTGAACGAGTCTAGATCGGTGGTCCAGAGCCTTTTGCCACTCACAGCGTCAACACGCATGAGTTTACCGTCGCGAAACCCGAGCACCACTGATCCACCGAAGGAGCCCGGAGGTGCCGTTAGTGTCGACTTGGCCTCGATCCACCACTGGACGCGCCGCGTTGCCAGCGGCATGCCCCCTATCCAGTCGTCCCTGAAGGCGCCGATTAGTATTCCGGAATTAATCGTGAACCCGGCTGGATCCAGAGCGGCCAGCGGTTTTTGCCGTTCCAGCCTGGGGTTGAGAGACCAGTAGCCAAACTGAAATGGGCGCCCTGACGCCACTGGCGCAGCTTCGGTACCAACTGAGGCAGGGGCTGGGGCAGGGGCAGCTACCGCCAACGCCAACTTTGCTGTCAATGCTGTTGCAAACAAAGTTGCGAGCATGCCCTTACTCCTAACGGTAGCAATCAGTTAATTAATGTCAGTAAAGACCGCGCCTTTTGCGCCTCAGCGCTGCTGGCGTAGCCATCGACTAAGGTCGCCAGGGTCGTCTTAGCACCCTCTTTGTCACCTTTGAGATAAAGCGCCCGCCCTTTCATGAGAGCCAATTTGGGACGGAGTTCGGAATCGGCAGTCTTCTCGAGCCCTCCGATCAGGCTTAACTCCTTATCAAAGTCCCCTTGCTCCTCGGCTAGGCCTGCCAGCTCGACAGTGACGAGTGACAGGTAGGTCGGATTGCTTTTAACCTTACTGACCAGACCTTCGAGAACGGTGGCCGCGTTGCCTATGCGACTGTCGTCAATCATCACGTGAGCCGCCATCATCGCTGCCAACCAGCCCTCGGGATACTGCTCGTACTTTTGATAAAAAGCCATGAGTGACGTGCTGGAACTGCTGTGATCAGGCTTAATGGCCTCGGCCTCTTTGCGTAGCGCAGCGATCTCCTCTTCCTGCTGGGGAGTCAGCCCACTGCTCTCTGGACTTGCCGCTTTGTTGCCGGGCTTAGCTTCGATGTCCTGGATTTTTTTCAGGATTGGCTTTTGTTTATCCGCGGCGCGCTTTGACTCGCCGTTGTAGACCACTTGAATCTTACCCAGCTCTTCAATGCGGGAGTCCTGACGCTTGGACTGAATGACCCGGTAGCCAGCCAGCACGCCGATGGCTGCCACTACCGGTACCAGCACGTAGGCGATGAGACGCACATTGCGCACAGCCCAATCAACGCCAGCCATCACTTTAACCTGGAATAAATCCGGACCTTTTAAAGTCTTGATGTGCTCTTTGTGAACGCTCGTCATGGTATCCTTTCCGCGACCTGAATCACGACCTTGATGTAGCTGTTGCGCCGCTGATGATAAAGCTGTGATAATATAATTGAAAGAATAATTTAGCCAGAGTTAACAGACGTCTACACCCAGTCGCGCGGCGTGTCAGACGTCTCGCGGCAAAGGTGGCGGTGATGCTAACTTCGGGACTCGGTCGGCTGCTGTTAGAGGACGGTCTTCTGACTGACCTGGATTTCCGTACGATTAAGCGGACTTGCGGGAACGAAGGGCCCGCCTTTGCGCGTAGTGTGCTGGCTATCGGGCTGCTGGCCGAGGACGAACTCGCGGCCTTCCTAGCCGAAAAAACTAAGTGGCAGGTCGCTCCCGTCGATCTGCTCGCTGTGGCTGCCAAGGACGCTCTCTTGGCTCTGGACAAGTTTGCTATGCAGAGACTTGAGGCCGTACCCGTCAAGCTCGAGGACGGAGTGTTGCACGTTGCTGTTGTTGATCCCTTGGACCAAGAAACTCTGAGTCAACTTCGGTTCTTTAGCGGCCTCACCGTGCGTCCCATGATCGCGACGCTAAGTTCGATTCGTGCTGCGCTCAAGGGCTTAGACCCAAACTACCAGCCAGCGCGTGGCCAACTGGAATCGTTCATGACCAACCATGCCATGGCCGCCAGCCGTAAGCTTAGGATTGGCGAGGGTCGCATCATGCGGGCAGAGCGCCGGGCCCCAGTGGCGCCAGTGGTGCGGCACGTGATGGTATCCCAGATGGCACGGTCGCCGCGTCCTCTTGCGCCCGCGGCCGTCCATCAAGAGTCGTTTGCCAAGGCTGATCCGCCGATCGGCATTGAAACGGCGCGGCCTGCGATCGCCAATAACGAGGATCTGCTCGACGACGGCATGCACACCATGCCCGCTGGCGATGCCCCTGGCGCCGGTGCCATGGAGGCTGACGTTCCGCTGGATAATACCGACCTATTGATGGAAACGTCGCCTGACGCGGCTACCGCAGAGGTAACCGAAGCGGCGCTGGCGATGGGTGAGACCCCGGCTGATCCACAAACCGCCTCCCAAGCTGATCCACTGGCGGCCCTGAGCGAGCCTGGGGACGATGATTTCCTAGACGAACCAGAGCCCACTCTTGAAGTCGCGGCACCAGTCGCTGAACTAAGCACCGAGCCATCGGATCCGCCGCTTGACGATGTTACTGGTGACGTAAACGGTGACGATCTCATTGACGAACCAGTACCGGACGAGCAGTCACCTGCTAACGCGCCATCTCATGACTCTCATCCTAGTGATGAGGAAGTCGAGGCCCTCTTTGCCGATACACCTCTTGAGGATCTAGCTGGGGCGCCGCCCGTGGAAGTGCCCCAGGCGTTGGTGGAAGAGGCAGAGCCTGTGGAGGCAGCAGTGACTGAGGTGGAGGAAGTGACTGAGGTAGACGAAGTCGCCAGTCCAACCGAGCCAGGCGTCGCCGATGACCTAACGCTCGACGACGATAGTCGGGATTTGACCTTAGCGGCGGGACTTAATCGCGCCGTGCTCTCCCTGACGATGGCACAGTCGCTCGAAAAGGCTGTCGAACGCGTCGCTGTGCCCATGGCGGCGGCAGGCATCACTGCCGGAACTATTGGCAGCATCGAAGGTGGGATCATCCAGGGGCTACTGGCATGGGACGGCTCGACCGAGGATCTGCAACTCGTGAGAGAAGGCTTTCTCGAGGGGATTACGGTTGGTTTAACGGAAGCTCTCGTTGCAACTGGGGACACATGGCAGCAGCTGGATCTCGACCTGATGGGTGATGCTCCCGTGTTTGTGCGTCCCCCTAGAGAGCATGAGGAGATCTATGCGATGGCCATCAACGTTGGCGATCAGAAACAAATTTTTGTTTTACTGCTGTCGACTATGCGTCTCACTGACGACTCCGTGATCGGGTCTGCAGCCCTAGACCTGTCGCGCCGCTTGGCAAAAAAAAGCTAGGGCAGTCAATAGGACTGCCCTAGTGATGATTGATTGGCCGTCCATCTCTTGGAGGGGGAGGGGGTGCGTCAGAGTCAAAGGTAGCAAACAACGGGAGTGGGAGTAGGGTACTTTGCTTTGTGACGACCAATCTGCTTGCACACAAATCCGGAGGATGCTTGATCGACCGAACAATCTACCTACTGCAGTTCATGTGCCAATTGGTGGCAACCCCCATTTTTATATGAAATTCTGGGTTGATACGATTAGGGATGCCGGGCGTTCGGTAACCTGCGACCGCCCAAATTCGCTACTTGACGCGTTGCCAAATATGCAGCCGTAAAAAACTTCGACACAAGCTACACTCTGCCAGTGGTCACAGTAGCGGAGGCAGTAGTGCGTCAAATTCATGCAACAGGCGTCGTCAATTCAGGCCCCGGAGCCGTTCCTATAAGCACGTCATTACAGGCGCAGTTGCAGGAGGCATTGCTCAAAAAGGGTGTAGCCTACCGCCCGAGGACGCGTCATGTGAGCGCTGAGGGCGCGCCCAAGTACACCAATCGACTCCTGCTCGAGGCTAGCCCCTACCTGCAGCAACATGCTCATAATCCTGTCGATTGGTATCCCTGGGGGGACGAGGCTTTCGCTCTAGCTGCGGCACTTAAGCGTCCCGTACTCCTCAGTGTAGGCTACGCCACCTGCCACTGGTGCCACGTGATGGAGGAGGAATCGTTCGAGCACGAGGGTATTGCTGGCTATATTAACGACAACTATATCGCCATCAAGGTAGATCGCGAAGAGCGCCCCGACATAGATAGTGTCTACATGGCCTGTGTCCAGGCCTGGAGTGGCCATGGTGGCTGGCCCATGACGGTGCTTCTCACTCCGGATCGTCGTCCTTTTTTTGGTGGTACTTATTTTCCCCCGCATACCGGTGCACGGGGGGCTCGCTTCGGTTTCCTTGAATTGTTGCAGGATCTCAAGCGCGTCTATGACACCGAGCCTGAGCGCGTAGCCTTGGCCGCCAGCAACGTCATAGCGCACATTAAGGAGCGCCATGACGTGGTGGTCACCGACTCAGCGGTGAGTGAAGATTTTATGCGTGATGCCTTGATTCGGGCATTTAAATATTACGAGCGTTTATACGACCCCGCCTGGGGTGGGCTCAGCGGGGCTCCGAAATTTCCGTCGAGTCTGCCGCTCCGCTTTTTACTGCGCTACGGTCTGCGTCACGGTGGGGCGGCGGCAAATATGGCGCGTCATACACTTAAAAAAATCGTCGCCGGTGGCATGCACGACCAGTTGGGGGGCGGATTTCATCGGTATTCTGTCGATGAAGAATGGCTGGTCCCTCATTTTGAAAAGATGCTCTACGACAATGCTCTCCTGGCGGTGGCCGCAACAGAACTTTGGCAGCGATTTGGTGACGACGACTTTAGGGCAATCGTTGTCTCGACCTTGGCCTATGTCAGGCGCGAGATGATGCGTGACGACGGCGGATTTTACGCAGCTCAAGATGCCGATAGTCCACACCCCGAGCGTCATGGTGAGCGAGAAGAGGGTGTATACTTTACCTGGACGATTCCAGAAATCATGGCGGCGCTTGGGGCTGATTTGGGGACTCTGGTAGTGGATTTTTACGGTCTTACTACCGCCGGTAATTTTGAGGGACGGTGCGTCCTGCACGAGGCGCAGTCGGCTGCTGTTTTTGCAGCTACGCGCGGCCTCGATGCGGCGCGGTTCGAGGCTCAGCTGATGGATGCTAAAACAAAACTGCTAGCTGTGCGCGTCATACGAGAGCCACCGCTCACGGATGACAAGGTGATCACGTCATGGCAGGCGTTGATGGTGTCAGCTTTTGCTAAAGCCTATGCTGCATTTGGCAGTAAAGCAGATCTTGAAGTGGCCATGAACGCCATGACCTTTGTCCGTGAGCGACTCTGGGTTGAGGACAGACTCGTACGGTGTTTCAAGGACGGTCCGAGTCGGACGCGCGGTTTTCTCGAGGACTATGCTTTCGTCATCCAGGCCCTGTTGGATCTCTACGAAGTATCATTTGTCGCGTCGTGGCTCGATTGGGCCGTGCAACTGACGGAAGACGTGGAGCGCCTATTTGCAGCCAACGATCATGGATACTATTTAACCGCTCATGATGCCGAATCTTTGCTGCTGCGGGAGCGTCCCGCCTACGACGGAGCTGTACCGGCGGCGACGTCCATTCACGCACTTAACTTGCTTAGGCTGGCGACGCTTGGCGACCGTCCTGATTTACGTAAGAGGGCAATGGGCGTTTTTGCAGCAGCCATGCCGACACTGGAGAAATCACCTGCCATGCTGAGCGACATGTTGATAGCTGTGGACTATGCACTCGCGGATGTTCAGCAATTTATCTTCACGGCCCAAGACAGCCAGGATTTTGGCGCCTATGTATTGGAGCTCAATAAGCGTTTTGTCCCGCACCGTGTTGTTGCCGGTGGTGACGAAAAAACCTTAGAGCACATGCGGAAATTGGTTCCCCTCATCTACGACAAGCGCGTAGAACCAGGACAGGTGACGGCACACGTTTGCCAAGGGCAGACCTGTGGACTGCCGGTCCATGATATTGAGCAGTTTAAACTACAGTTGCCATGAGGTTTGGTATGCATCAGTCCCGCAAAACGGTTCTTATCACTGGAGCCAATCGAGGTATCGGCCTTGGTTTAGTCAGTAAATTTCTGGCGCACGGACACACGGTGATTGCGACAGCGCGCAATCCAGACGGTGCTCGTGACCTCTGGGAATTTGAGCACACCTACCCAGGTCGCTGCCGTATCTTGGCCCTCGACGTTACAGACGACCGTAGTATCAGTTCGTTTGCTGATAGCCTGAAGGGCCAGGCTATTGATGTGCTCATCAACAACGCTGGATATTTGGCCACGCCATCTGGAGGTTTTGCTGATCTCAGTGAAGCCGCTTTGATCAAATCATTCGGTATCAATACGTTGGGTCCCGTCAAAGTCACGCAAGCACTGCTGCACAACCTGCAAGCTGCGGCCGCACCTCTTTTGGTTGTCATAAGTAGCAAGATGGGCTCGCTCACCGACAACACTGGTGGTAGCTACTACGCTTACCGGATGTCCAAGGTAGCCCTAAATATGTTTGTGCGCTCGTTTGCGGTCGATTTTCCAGACATTACTGCGGTCACCTTACATCCAGGGTGGGTTAAGACTGATATGGGAGGCGAGATGGCACCTACCACTGTCGAGGAGTCGACGACGGGTCTCTTCCGCGTGATAGAGCAGATGAAGCCTATAGACAGCGGTCGGTTTATCGATTTTCACGGTGACGATATTGCCTGGTAGCTGCATCCGCCCACGGCACCATGCTAAAATGAGGGTATGCGTAAACTACTCATCATTCTGTCCGTGGCCGCGGCTGGTGCCGTCTCCCTTGCGACTATGACTTGGGGCAATCATGCGGATTGTCCAGTCAGTTCCCTGCCTATTGCAGGGGATTACCCAGATCATGCGCTCTCACCTGAGGAGAGCTTGCGTGTTTTTGACACCGTCGTATTTGGCGAGGTGGTTGTCCCCAGTCGCAAGTGCAGCCTGGGCCAGTGTGCTGGGATACGTGTCATCAAGACGATTAAAGGACGCCCCGGAAGCAATTTACTGCTGCGGATAGCGGCGGCGCGAGACATTGGCACGCAGCAATGTAAGACGCCGCTTCTGGCCGCAAAAGGCAGTAAATGGGTGGTTTTTGCCAACCAAGGGACGAGTCGCGGCGGTCAGCGCTACTTCGATGTGAGCGAGGACGGGCCGTCGTTCACGGCGGAGGACACGCCGGACTTCACCAAGCTCGAAACCCAGTACCGTATCGTCCGCGCGCGCCTTGATAGTGCGATCGCCAACCGGATGGGCCGTGTACGCTAGGGTTGGGTGCTGAATGGATCCAAGAGGACGGGTGTGTTCCATGACAACGAGACTGAGCGGTAAAGCTAGCGACCAAATGCGCGACACGTGTCTGCGCGTGGGGCGTCCTGATGCCGGGTTCACGCTTGTCGGTGCCATCGTCATGGTGGCGTTTCTCGGTATCTTTGCTTATGTCATCTTTGCGGTCGTTAATAACTCGATGACTGTGCGACGCATTGTCGAGACGAGCTCGACCTACAAGGATATCGACAGTGCATTCAAGGCCGCTCTGGTAGACGAGCTCCACCGGCTGCTCAACCCGACCACAGGGACCTGTGCTGGGGCACCACTGGTGATTTCTGGGCGTGATATAGGTGGCGACGGAGCTAAGTTCAAGACCAGTAATGCAATCAGTCCTTGGCCAGCAGGTGCGCCGGCGCGGCATGTAGCAGCAATACAACGGTGCCGGAACGGTTTTCGTTCACCGCCTAGCAAGGACGACTATTACTTCTGTGTCGAATTTAGCGGCATAAACAATAATTCGTTTGCAGCAAATTCCTTTAATGGTGCTCCGAAGGCGATGGCAGAGGTTCGGGCCAGGGTCATTTCCCTAGATAACGGGCTACCACTTGGCAGTGTGCCCTCTGCACTGTGTCCCGCTGGCGCAGTGCCCAGTCCTTTCTGCTGCGCCTATAAAAATGGGTTCCATGCAGGCCTCGAAAAATCGGGTAGCTCTAGTTTAGAAATTCAGTACTCGCTTTATTGGCAGAGTCGCGGCAAACCAATCCTGTTTAAGAGTACTAATGGGTCTTTTTATGCACCCAGCTTCAACTAAAGACATGCGCAATGTCGCACGCACGCGTGTCTTGGCTCATGACCAATGTGGTCTGTCTATTGTCGAGATCGTTATGGCACTGGCGATACTTGGCATCGTAGCTGCGGCACTCTCCCGCGTCACTCAGGCCGTGTCTGCTAGTGCGGCTAGTGAAGAGGCGCGCCGCGGGGCCAAGCAAGAGATGGCCCAGGCGATTGCGATGTTTACGCGCGATGTCGATAAGCTTGATTACACCCAGCTAGGTAGCGTGGTCTGCAACGGCCTTACGTGCAAAATTCCAACCAAAGACGGCGTTATCACCTACACGACAAGTTGTATTGCTAGTCCGCCGACTCTCAGCACAGTCGATCTGCTAGCGGTGGCACCGGGCCAGTGCTTGACGGTGGCAGCCTGTCCCAAGGGCAGGATGCCAGTGCTTGACATGGCGAGGCCTGGGGATCCCGTGCGCCGCTACCCTCTCAAAGCTGCCGGCGGTTCGGGTGGTGTCACCAAGAATGCCGTGGGCGCGATGGCTTGCTTTCGGCGTCCCAACTTGACGGAAATCGCTATAAACCTAACATATTTTTATTTACAGACGAGAGAATCACCAAAAATGATCAGACATAGTCTGACATTGCCAACCATGGCGACACCTGGGATGCAAATTATTCGTGACCATTTATAACAGGTGGACTCCCACCTTAGTGACTTAGGAGCTACGCATGAATGACAAACGGATTCAATACGCACTGCTTGCCGTGCTGATCCTTGTAGCAGTAGTGTTTTTTGCCAAGCGTAAGCAAAGGACCGCCAAACTTAAAGAAGGTCAAGCCACCGAGAAAGTGGTGGCGGCAGGTGGTTCCAAGAAAGGCGGTAAAGGGCCGGATGTAGTACCCGTAACGGGCCCTTCGACCGAGGCTGCGATTCAGCGTGATCGTAATCTCCATGCTGCCGGATTTGTAAAAGCACCACTGAAGATTGATGACAAAGGTGCCCATCTATCGTTTCATGTTCAGATTAAGAAGACCTGTGATTGGGGGGATTTGGATCTTATCCGCGGTGAGTTGGCGGCTAATAAAGGCGCTAAAATACTCTTATCGATTGAGTCAGTGAACCCGAACGACAGTGATTTTACTCCAGTCACAAAAGTGATCTCGTTTGATCAGTTGGCAAGTGGATTCGACCACACCTTTACCTTTCCACCGGCTAAACAAACGCGAAGTCTTGGCCTCTTTCTTTGTAGCGATTTGGGTAGTAACTCGTGCGGTGGTAAAAATATCGAAGACTTTAACGTCGCCTATAAACAGTACGCAGCCTCGCAATCCTATCCCCTTGGCGAAAAACCACCAGTTTACCGCCCACCGCTGCGTACGTATTTCTTCCAGCATGTCCTGTTGTCACCGGATTCTGCCCAGGTCCAATTTGCCACCAAAATGGCTGATGAAGCTTACGATAAAGCAGAAGCCGTCTTGGTGGGTGACTTGGGGGAGGGCAGTGGTGCCAAAGCCATCGTGAGTCGCGTCAAGGAACTCAACCAAAAGATAACATCACTACCCGTGCAGGCTTCGGATAACGATCTCACCCTGGTGCTATCGATGGAGGACAAGCCTGCGGTTTGTCCGGAGAGTATTCCGCCACCAGGGCAAGAGCCACCAACACCGCCCGAAGGGATGGAGGGTGTGCAGCTCCCAGGTGAGAAATATTACCGACTTCAACCTAAGCAGCCCAAATAGGTGTCGCAAGACGTGTTTTTATGTGGCTAATTACTCTATTGGTTTTTGATGTTTATAAAAAAATCTAAAGAAAATTCAGTCGAATACCGACCACCTAAATAAGGTCATTCCGAGGAGGGCGGGCGATGAAAAACACGCGTTGGCCAGGACTTGGTCGTAACGAACGAGGCAGTGGACAAGTCATGTTCTCGCTTGCCCTCGTTGCGGTGGCAGGCGGTGTGGCCGCATATATGGCAACCAATGACGAGCGCAGTATACGGCAGGCACAGATTCAGGGGGCGCGAGACGATTCGCAGGCGGCAAATAACACCAACGTCGCAGCACTTGCGGCACTGATGCGATTTCCGAGTGATATACCTCTCGCACAGCAGGTAGCCAGCAATCCTGACTACCTTCCAAGTGTTTATCCCGATCCCTACGTCTACGGTAGTTCTCCAGGCAACGTACGCCTAGCATCGGTGAAAAAGTCCGGTCCTGGTGCAGGTGCACGCTGGAGCACTAATGGGCAGGGCGTCATAGCTGTCCAAGGCTTAAATAGCGGAAGGGTGAGCGACAGTGCGCTTGACGCAGTGTTTCAGTCAGGTGGGGCACTCCAGGCTACGGCTAATCAGCATGCCGACAGTAAGATCAGCCTGACGAATATCACCCCTGACGGCAATAAAATTGCCAAAATACAGGTAGCCTCTCTTGGATACACTTCCGATAGTAAACAAAATATCTACCAAGATTCGATCCAAGCTGAGCTAACCGTACCTCTGCCTCCGCCTCCGGAGGTCAAAAGTGCGGGGCAGACTGCGGTCATAGGTTGGGGGCAAAAGGCCACCATTAGCTTCCAAGGCTTTGGCCTCATGACTAGTTTTGTCGCATATCCGCTGGGTAATGAAAACGCATCCTGCAGTCTGCCGATGCCTCCTGAAGCTAATAGTATCCGCAATTCAGCGAATGGCGGTTTTTCCCTTGGATCTTGCTCGTTCGCATTTCAAAATCCCGACACGCGGTCAGGAGATCCAAACCAGGGATTCATCACCATCCTGGTGAACGCTACCGGCCCGGGCGGGAACCATCAGGGTGTAGTGCAGATTCCCGCGTACAATCCACCACGCTGTGTCTTCAATCGGACTGACGACCGGATGAGCTCGACGCAGATCCTTACCATAGGCCTCACCACAACTGGTGCGGTTAAAGGTGCTCCACAGTTGAACCTACCGATTAATACGACCGCTGATGGCTTAGCGGTTGTAGATAACGCAGGCTGGCACCCCTCTGGCACCTGGACCAACACCTGGGCAGCGGGGAGTGGACAATGGGCGGGGCAATTTGCACCTGGGGTTAATTATGGCCAGGCAACGATTTATGGCCGTGTGACTGGACCAGCCCTGCAACCTGGTACCTGGCAGGACTGCGATAACATAGAACGTGTCAATATCGACCGATCGGTTTGTTACGAGCATGGTGACCAGACTTATCGCTACATCAATCAGTGTTACACAACTGCCGCCGGATATTCGGTCCTGTGGACTTCTACTGGTCCAAATTACAACAAGTGTCAGGGATACTACTGGGGGTGTCGTGGGTGCTGGTGCGGTACCACGCATTTCCGCAACATGGGGTGTTTCACTCCCGAGACGCAGATTTTGTTAGCCGATGGATCGTCTAGGCGCATTGATGAGTTGCAGGCCGGAGACCTCATCCATAATCCATTGACTGGACGCCCTGCTAAGCTCAAGGGCATGGTTAAAGGTCCTGAAAAAGAACCCATGATTGAGTTAGGTTATGACGCTAAGGTGGTCCACGTGACCACCAAGCACCCGATGCTGACTCTCAGTGGGGTCAAAGCAGCTATGGACCTTAAACTCGGTGAAGAGGTTCTCGGTGCAGATAAGAAATTCCATCGCCTGACCGATTTACGCCGCCTACCAGTGGACCCGGAGCAGCAGGTGTACAACTTCGTGATGGATGATGCTGACGACAGCCCGTCTCACCACGTCGTTGTTGCTGATGGTATTTTGACCGGAGATCTGCAGCTGCAGCAGGAGCTTGAAAAACGTATGAAAGCGCCCAGCAAGGTTGCAAGAGATTGATTGTATTAAATATTTTATATTATTAAATTGAAATGGTTTAGTTTGTTGACAAACTAAACCATTTTTATAGATATTGCCCCCGCTTGTCATAGCCTTTAACTCGATTGGCTGGGGATAATATCGATGAAATCGCAACATCTTGCGCTGGTGTCTGTAACATTATTGGCAGTCAGCTGCGGCAAAATCACCACCGAACGCGAGCGCAATCAGGCTCGTGAGATCGATAATTTACGTGGCGAGTTAGCATCCAAAGACCTCATCCTTAAATCCGCTGCCGCGGATATAGCCGACAGCAAGAAGTCTATAGCTGAGCGCGATGAGGCAGCGGTCACCCTTAAAGCTGACGTGGCAAAAAAAGACGCAGAAGTCTCAGCCCTTAGCCATGCCGTCGCGGTTGAGTCGGCTAAGGTAGCGGCAGCTGATGCACGGATTGTTGACCTGCGACGCCGCTATACGCATCACGACGAAGAGGTCGCCAAACTAACTGCCGCCTTAGACGCCCGCAGTGCCGCTCTAGCAACCGCATCAGCCGATAATACGGCTTTGGCAGCTAAAGAGGCCGAACTCAGGAAGAATTTGGAGACCGCCAAGACGGAGCGCGAAAGTGCTGCCAACGATCTGAAAAAGGCTTTAGACGAGCGATCTGCGCTTGAGAAGACTCTGGCCGACGAAAAACGTACGGCGCTACGAGTTTTTCTGGAGAATGCGGCACCTGATTTGATGTTTGGTGCCGCCGGTGCGGACGTTGCCGAGATTTTTATCAAACGTGGCGATGACTGTGCTGTGATACTCGACTTCGATCCTGACGTTATTATAGTCCGTGCCGCGGACCGTGGAGCGCTACCGAGTATCAACGGGTACACTATCCTGTCGATGCGGGTAGGTTACCGCAAGGTGGCAATATGTCGTGACGGCAACAAAATCGAAGCTCAGGTGGAACGAGGGTCACTTTACCGCGGTTTTGGTTACGGTAGCGAGCGGGTCTTGATAAGCGGCCGCGACAGCAGCACGTGCGACAAGGCATCGAGCGATACGAGAGCTTCCGCAATTCTCGGCGACTCCCGTTACGTCATGGTGAACCCATTCCGTGGCGAGATGGACGGAATCGAAACGATTGATTTACCTGCTAACGAGAAAGTTCTGAGGCTCCATATGGGTAGTGCTTTAGTAGGGGCGCCGACCTGTGCCGAAGCTGCGCGGGGAGCAAACGGCGGAGATCTCGTCGCTGTGGCATGCGCTGTAGCGCTGGATAAACCTGTCGATGGTTTGAGCGTAACTAAGGGGTGCTTTTCGAAAAAATCGTTCCTCGGGCGGGAAAGCACAAAGTTCACCGCTGAGTAATGTCACTGACATTTTGACTGAAGGTTGCAAGGACTACCTAGATGAAAAAAATACTGATAGCTATGTTAGCAATCATGCCAGCATGTGGACCGAAATCCGGATCTCAGTTGGCCGAGGCTTGGAACAGTGACAACGATCCCACAGTCATTTCCGGTAACGAACTTGTTACCAAGTTCAGGAAATTGCCACTGTCTGGCGAAGTCAAGATGAAAGGGTGGAGTGACTCCTATTGGCCTACCTACACGGGTGGTATCAGTGTACGTTGGCTCACCTCTGATTATGGCTACGATTTGATTCCTGAGACTACAAAGAACGCACGCCTCGAAGTACTTTCACCGGCAGAGAAGTACGATGTGCTCCTTGGTCGCTTTGATTTTCCGACGGTAGCTTCGGAGCGAGCCCGCACTGAGATTATGAAGACCGTGCCAGGATCGCCTGATTACAAGGAGGGATTTGAGATCCCAGGATGGTATGGGCTGTGCCACGGTTGGGCGCCAGCGTCGCAAAACTTTGCTGAGCCTCAAAAACCAGTCGAAGTAGCTTTGACCAACGACAACACGGTCGTGTTCTACCCCTCTGACATCAAAGCGCTACTCATTTACTATCAACAATATAATGGCAATCGGTCGACGAAGACGGTGTTTGCCGGTGAGCGCTGTAACGAGGAGTTCAAAAAGCTCGAGGAGCGACTCGCTGCCGGTGAGATCACCAGGGCCGAGGTCGATGCGGCCAAGGAAACTCCAGAATGTCGCGACGTCAATCCCGGAATGTTGCACCTGACGCTTGCCAATGAGATCGGTAAAAAGCGGTTAGGCCTAGTTATGGACCGGACCCGCGACAGCGAAGTGTGGAATCAGCCCATTAACAGTTACCAAAGCCGGGTGGTCGAAGAGGTCGCTGCGGCGACTCCCGGCGCGGCCGAAGGCACGGTCAAGGAACTGCTTGTCGAGACGGCTGTTTACTACACGGTGGAGACGGAGCCGAGCACTGATCCCATTGGTGCCGTTGAGCAGGGAGCCCTCTACAAGTACTGGCTCGAACTCAATAAAAACGGCGACGTGATCGGTGGTCGCTGGGTATCCGAGGCGCGTCCTGACTTCCTCTACCGCGAGACGGCGCCGGTATTCCAAGGGTACTTTAAACGCCTCGAGCAGATTTACAAAACCTCAATAGACTAATAGTTAGAGCGTCATTTGGTGCAAAAAAACAGCGGGACGACCCTGTGGGACGTCCCGCTTTTGCTTAAAAGTTTAACGCAACTTACTCGCCAAAGATGGCTGCTGCGTCTTGGCTCTGCTGCGAGCCTTCAACCGGAGCTTGCCCGCCAGTTACCGGCGCTTTGAAAGCGAAGCCACCAACGTGGTCCCAGTGCTGGCGTCCTTGTTGGTGATCCTGAGTGTTAGCGCAGGACTCGACGGTTTGGCCCTCTGGGCAATGACCGAAGTAAACATCACCCCAGTATGCAGCGAGGTTGGTGCCGCGCAGGTAGCTACCACGTAGCAGCATTTGCTTGTGGTTAGGACCGACGTCATTGAATACGACGTAGAATACCGTCCGGCCATGGTACTTGGCCGTGAAGAACCGACTGCTGGATGCCGACCAGTTGTCGTTGGCCAAAGTGACCTCACCCTGACCGCGGGCCGGCACCGTTAGGGTTAGCTCGCGCTTAACCAGTTCACCATTGTTACTTACGTAAAAGACTTTACCTGGGGCAGCGACGCTTTCAGCCTTAGCCGTAGCAGCTAGGGTGAGAGCCAGTGCCGAACCGAAGACCATTCCCTTGACGATGGAAGTCAAACGCATAGTTGTAGCCTCGCTAGTAAGTGAGTCCCCCATGTCCGCGGCCCACCATGAGCGACGGTCGGAGCACTCGAAGATGACAGCACCTGATAGAAAGGCAGAGCGGTAACCCTGAGGGGGTGGGCTCTGCCTGAGGCTATATAGTCGCTCAGTTAGGACCAGAAGCCAAAGCAATTTTTGATGATGTTATCGGTTTTAAAGGAGCGGATTACTTGATTTTAATGAAAAAATGAGTATGCTGGGGCACCCACTTTAGAAAGGTGCTCTTTTTCATGCTCAGTACTAATAGTGTGACTTTAGCCTACGGTCAGCGGGTTCTGTTTCAAGACGTTTCCATCAAATTCCTTCCCGGTAACTGCTACGGTTTGATCGGTGCTAACGGAACCGGTAAGTCCACCTTTGTGAAAATTCTGTCGGGCGAGATCAAGCCTGATTTCGGCGACGTTCTGGTGACGCCAGGTGAGCGCATTGCTGTACTCAAACAAAACCAGTTTGAGTTTGACGATATTGACGTATTGAAGACTGTTCTCATGGGTAATAAGCCGCTCTACGCCATCATGGAGGAGAAGGAGCAGCTTTACGCCAAGGCCGACTTTAGCGAGGAGGACGGACTCAGAGCATCCGAGCTTGAGACGCGCTTTGCCGAGATGAACGGCTGGGATGCCGAATCGCAGGCAGGTGAGATGCTGGAGGCGCTTGGAGTCAAAGCTGAGTTGCATCAGCTGAAGATGCGTGATCTCGAGGCTGGTCTCAAAGTGCGCGTTCTGTTGGCGCAGGCTTTATCGGGTAGTCCAGATATTTTGCTGCTTGACGAACCTACGAACAACCTTGATCTAGCGTCTATCATGTGGCTCGAGGAGTTCCTGTGTGAGTTTAAGAACACGGTCGTTGTCGTATCGCATGACCGTCACTTCCTGGATAAAGTGTGCACGCATATCGCTGATATCGACTTCAGCAAAATCACGCTTTACACCGGCAACTACTCGTTCTGGTACCAAGCAAGTCAACTCGCTCTGAAACAAAAATACGATAAGAACAAAAAAGCCGAGGATAAGATCAAGGAGCTGAAGAGCTTCATCGAGCGCTTCTCCGCAAATGCTTCGAAATCGCGTCAGGCAACCTCGCGGAAAAAGATGTTGGGTAAGCTCAACGTCGAGGAAATCAAGCCTTCGTCTCGTAAATATCCTCACATTGTGTTTACCGAGGAGCGCGAGGCCGGCAAAGACCTCCTCCAGACGACTGGTCTCGCAGGTGCCTTGGACGGCCGCTCGATGTTTAATCACCTAGATCTCACCATAACCAAAGGTGAGAAGGTGGCTTTTGTAGGGCGCGACGGCGCTTACGCAACTCACCTGTTTCAGATGCTTGTCGGTGAGCAGCCAGTGACTGCCGGTGAGCTGCGCTGGGGCATTACTACTTCACGCGGATACTTCCCCAAGGACAATGCTACCTACTTCAAGGAACCTTTGACCCTGATCAACTGGCTGCGGCAATGGGCCCGCAGTGACGCCGAGCGCGACGAGGAATTTGTGCGTGGATTTCTCGGGCGGATGCTTTTTAGTGGTGAAGAAGCCACCAAGCTGGCTCCTGTGTTGTCGGGGGGTGAAAAGGTGCGCTGTATGTTGGCGCGTATGATGATGCAGCGTAATAACGTGCTCATCCTCGATGAACCAACTAACCACCTGGACTTGGAGTCGATCACGGCTCTGAACGAAGGTCTGATCAACTACAAGGGCACCGTGCTGTTTACCTCTCAGGACCGTGAGTTCGTCAACACCGTGGCGACGCGGATCGTGGAAATTACGCCCAAAGGTATTCTAGATAAGGTCATGACCTACGACGACTATCTGGAGTCGCCCGAAGTGGCGGCCCAGCGTGAGCGTTTGTACTAACCGCGGGGCGGGCTACCAAACCCGTCGCGCTTTTTTCTAAATACACATCGATCCCTCACGGGAGCCGCGTTATCATTCCCACTTGAAGACCGGGCGAGGTCAAGCTGGGAGGAAGCATGAAGCAGCTATTTTGGGCTTTGATCGGTGTGACCTGTGCATTTTTGTGTTCCGAGCTAGCTATGGCTAGCCCGCTGACTGTGCTGTGTCTCGGAGATTCCCTAACTGAGGGTTACGGTCTTAGTAAGGAGGAGGCCTGGCCAGCGGTGCTTGATGGTCTGATCAAGGCCGACGGGATAGTTGAGGTTACCGTGATTAATGCCGGGATCAGCGGATCGACCTCAGCCAGTGCCGTGTCGCGACTCAAATGGCACTTAAAATCGCTCAAAAAGCCGGCAATCCTGGTGCTTGAGCTCGGCCCTAATGATGGTTTACGGGGGCTTGATCCCAAGGCTACCGAGACCAATCTCCTCAATGTGATTCGCTTAGCTAAGGAGCATCAGCTACGTGTGCTGCTTGCGGGGATGCGGATGCCACCTAACTATGGTCCCCAATTTACCGAAGATTTTCGCGCGGTATTTCCACGCCTGGCCAAGAGTCAGGGACTCGAGCTCATTCCCTTTTTTCTTGAGGGCGTTGCAGCCGAGCCCGAGCTAAATCTCGCTGATGGTATCCATCCTAATAAGGACGGATATAAAATTATTGCCAAGAATGTGTGGCGTTATCTCAAACCGATGGTCACCGCGAAATCAAAGGCGTAACTGTAATGTCAGAGACCTTTATCACATTAGACCACGTCGCCAAGTCCTATCCTGGTGCGCGGGACGGCGAGTCCTTGCAAATCCTAAAGGATTGCGATGTCAGTATAAAGCGAGGCAGCCGCATTGCCATCATTGGGCCGTCAGGTAGTGGTAAATCTACTTTGATGTCGCTTATGGCGGGGCTGGATCGCCCGAGCACTGGGCGCATTCGCGTGATGAATCAAGACCTAGGTGAGCTCAGTGAATCGCAACTCGGGCAGTTTCGTGCACGGCATCTTGGTATCGTATTTCAGCAGTTTCATTTGATTTCCCACCTAACTGCTGAAGAGAACGTAGCGCTACCACTACGCATCCTGGGGGCGACAGCACATGAGGCCTCGGTCAGCGCGCAGCGCGCCCTCGCCGATGTGGGGCTTGAGCACCGGATTGATCACGTGCCGTCGCGCTTGAGCGGTGGCGAGTGTCAACGAGTGGCCATTGCGCGTGCCATGATCACAAAACCTGCAGGAATTCTGGCCGATGAGCCGAGTGGTAACCTTGATGTGCGCACCGGCGATCAGGTGATGGGGCTGCTTTTTGAATTAACTAAGGCGCATGGTATCACTCTGATTTTGGTGACGCATAATGAGGAGTTGGCACGGCGCTGCGATCAGCGTTTGATGCTACAGGCGGGGCGACTGGAGCATGTCTAACACCGTAGCATGGCTGGCCGGGAGAGAGTTGCTGCGTAGTCGCGGTTTTCTCGTTAGTTTTGTGCTGAGTTTAAGTCTGGGGCTGATTGGGTTTTTAGCGCTCGATAGCTTTAAGCATTCCATGCAAAGCTATCTTGAGCAGCGATCCCAGACGCTCCTAGGTGGGGATATTCAGCTTTACAGCCTCCGCCAGCTCGCTCCCAGTGACGACAGTGCCTTGTCCAAGTTTCTGACTGATAACTCTCACGGCCACATCGAAGTGCGACGTGAGATTCAGTTGGTGTCTATGGTCGCAACTGCCAGTGGCGACAGCCGCCTTGTGGATATTAGGGCTGTTGATGGCAAGTTTCCGTTCTACGGCTCATTAACTTTAGATCCTTCGCGTGACGGTGCTACGTTAAGCGGACCAGTGGCCTGGGTGTATCCAGAGCTCCTGCAGCAGCTTAATATCAAGCGCGGTGACACGCTAAAGATTGGTAGTCAGACTTTTCATGTGACACATAGTGTGGCTCAGGATCCGACACTGTCTGGGCTTGGATTCCGCATTGCGCCGCGGGCATATATCGATATCGCCATGATGGAATCGACGGGGCTACTGGCGACGGGTAGTCGCCTTTGGTACGTATGGATTCTTAAGCTACCGCCGGAACTTGATCTTAACGTCGTTGCTAACGATCTCAGGCGGGTGATGTCTGCCGACGTGAAGGTCGACACGCACTACGAATCAAGCCGCGATAGTGGGCGGTTTCTCCAGTACCTTAATGATTATCTGGGTCTGGCGGCATTGGTGGCGACGTTTTTTGCCGGTGTGACGTGCGCTTATTTGTTTCGTAGTTACCTGAGCAAAAAGCGGCGTGACATGGCGGTGCTGCTCAGTATGGGGCTAGGCGTCGGCGCCACCCAAATGGTGTATCTTGTGCAGCTCGTTATCGTGGCAACACTGGCAGCAGTGATCAGTCTGGTTGCGGCGCAAATATTTCTTCCTTTACTCCCGCGTGTGCTAGCGGGCTTGGTGCCCCAGGAGCTGGCGAGCAGTGGGTTTCAGCTCATTGCTAATCCGCGGAGTTGGCTTTTGGCTGCGGTTTGGGCCATTGGCGGCAGCGTTGTGATCGCGCTACCTACCTTGGTGCAGTTGCGGCGCGTTAAACCGGCGCAGCTATTTCAGGACGCTGCCTATGAGGGCAATGAGGGTAGGGGGCGGCGTTTCGGGCTCAGTGCCCTGTGGTGGCTACCTTCTCTGGTGTTATTTTGGGCGGTGGCCACCATACAGGCCAACTCCCCGAAAGTAGGCTCTCTTTTTGTGATAGGGTTTTTAGCTAGTGCGCTGATCTTATCTGGTCTGGGGCAATTAGGACTAGTATTGCTAGCGCGGCTGTCACAGTCGCGGTGGCTGGCATGGGACCTGGGTGTACTCAGTATGACGCGTCACCGCCTGGCGACGTTGGTGTCGTTTGTCTCGTTGGCGCTGGGGACCTTGTTACTGATACTGATTCCGCAGCTACGCACGGGTATTGCGGGTGAGCTTGTGCGGCCAAGTCGGGATACTTTACCGGCACTATTTTTATTTGATATCCAGCCAGAGCAGTTGCAGCCGTTACGGGACATTGTGCAGCGTGAGGGAGGCGCGTTAGGGCTAGTATCGCCACTTATCCGCGCTCGATTGGAGCTCATCAACGGCCAGCAGCCGGTGGAACAAAAGGTTTCAACGACGCGCACGCAAGTTTTCACGAGCCGCGAGCGTGAAGAGACCGAACGGGCACGCAGTCGCCTTTACAATTTGTCTTACCGGTCAAGCTTATCACCATCTGAGGAAATTACGGCGGGACTGCCTTTTCCTGCGGATACCCCGACGGATCTGCCATTTGTATCGGTCGAGGAGCAGTTTGCCAAGCGGGTGGGTATCCATTTGGGTGATGTGCTCAGCTTTGATGTTCAAGGGGTTCGGGTTGATGGTAAGGTGCGTAACTTTCGCAAGGTGCGGTGGACTAGTTTTCAGCCTAATTTTTTCGTCCAATTCCAACCTGGCGTTCTTGACGATGCACCGCAAACTTTGATCGCTTCGGTGACGTCAGCGCCTGATAAAACGACGATGCAGTCAGCTATCGTGAAATTGCTCCCTAATATTTCGGTCATTGATATTGGGGCGACTGTGACTAGAATTTTGGCGTTAGTCACGCAGATGTCCTATGCCCTCAATGTCATGGCTGCATTGGCCATTATGGCGGGACTGGGCGTCATATTTGCAATGGCGCAGGATCGAGCTCGTCAGAAGCAGCGCGATATGGCTCTGCTGAAGGCCATTGGTCTAAGTTTTGCAGATCTCCGTTGGAGTCTCATGCTAGAGTTTGGCCTGTTAGGGCTAGGAGCCGGGTTACTGGGCAGCCTTACTAGTCTCGGGCTCTCGTGGGGTACAGCTAAATTGCTGTTTGATCAAATTTGGGCAGCTGATTTCATAACTATCGTAGCTGCAACTTTAGTCTTACCGCTACTGACTTGTGCGACGGGACTTCTGGCATCCCGTCGCCCACTTAAAGAACCTGCGGTAAGCCTGCTAGGCGAAGTCTGAGCGCTTTGTGCTCAGCCTCATTCGCCCCGTAGTCAGCCCCAAAATTATCTACCACCGTTTTGGCCACCTGGAGGTGGCGGTAGCGGTGGGAGTTTGTTCGTTCTAACTTCACTGATCTTATTCTTGCGTTGCGTGCGCATGCTCATGGCTTCATCGGCGCCAATTTTGCCGTCTTTGTTGGTGTCAAAATTGTTTTTTAAATTTTGCATGCTTTCATTGACGCGGTCTTTTTGCTTGCCCGGATGGTGTTTGGCGCGGTGCTTACCCACGCGCGGAGCCACGTTAGTGAGTAGCGTCTTGAGCTCGTCTGGTGACAACACACCGTCTTCTCCGGCATACTGATCAAAGTCAGCGGCCATTTTCGTCGCAACCTTCGTTCTCTTCTCTTCGGTCATGCCTTTATCTTCGGCGCGCTTCACAGGTCCGGCCACAAACTCAGCCTTGCTGAGAGTTCCGGACGAATCGGCATCGAGTTCGTTGAATAAGGTCTCGGACATTTGACTGAGGCGCCTTTTCTCGACGTCCTCGGTGACGGAGCTGTCGCTGGTGTCCCCCGCGACATCGTCCTCTGCAGAGGCCTCTGTCAAGTCGTCTAGGTAAAGCTCGTTTGCTGCTTGCTCTGTGTCGGACATTGCGGCTTCGAGTTGCGCTTGGGCATCTTCGGCCGACTGTAGTTGGCCGCATGCTCCCTGCGTGAGTAGCGCTGCGATTGCTAAATGATGTCTGGTCCTCATCACCTTACTCCTTACCCGGCAGACTGAAGAATCCCAGAGCTCATGGGCGCAGCTCAGGGTCGAAATGCCGGGTGCCGGACCTGGCAGTGACGAGTCATCGGCAACGAGTGGTAGAATCTTTAGCTGGTGCACAAACTAAATTATTTTTTAAATAAATACGGCAAGTTATTTATCATTGGTGCCGTAAAACCCTGCCATTCATGGCGGGGATAAAAGGCACCCGCCCGAGCTGACACGCAGTGTTAGCGAGTTCAGGGTGGTGTTTTCTGCGCCTCGATATATTGCTTCACGATAGA
>Ga0194132_10001308_pt1 | contig 50329 bp, 51 predicted proteins | sample TA2KigOf80mmetaG_FD_148612 | JGI IMG/M metagenome (GOLD analysis project Ga0194132, IMG submission 148612) | Freshwater microbial communities from Lake Tanganyika, Tanzania - TA2015054 Kigoma Offshore 80m | ecosystem: Environmental > Aquatic > Freshwater > Lake | place: Tanzania: Lake...
TTTATCTGGTAGAACTAAAAATAATCAAAACATGAATGTCATAAATTCAAAGATAATCAAGCATGCAGTTTTAGAAAAAAAATCACTCTTGGGAATATGTTATGGAGCAGAAATCTTAGCTTTAACGTCTGGAGGCACCATTAGAAAAACCAAATTCACGCAAAGGGGAAACAATGTAATTGATGTAATAAAAAACAATCCAATATGTACAGGACATCTACATGTATTTGAAAGTCACAGTTATGAAATTTCACGATTAAATGACCAACTTTGTGGAATCGCTAAATCCGAATATTGTAAATATGAAATTATTCAACATAAAGAACTTGATATTTTTGGAACACAGTTTCATCCAGAAATGAGTATTGATGGTCAAAAACTCATAGAATCATTTGTACATCTTTGATTTTAATATGGAAAAAATAGTGATACAAATATGAAATCATCTGAACATGAACTAATACTACCTCCAGTTGAGGAAGAAAACATCTGTTTACCATTATCAGAAGCAATTGAAATTGCAAAAAAATATCCTAATGTAAATGGTAGTATTTTGATTGAAGGAATTGAGCTTGCAGAACGTCATGGTTTTGGTAGCTTAATTCTACACTCATCAATATCAGAACTAAAAAAAATCATAGACATGGGGATCCCACTAATAGTAATTCTTCCAGGTATACATGATACCATTCAACATGCGTCTATTATTTCTGGATATGATGATGGAGAAAAAACAATAATTCATTATATCCCACAACAGTATAAGGAAGATCAATTTCAGATAGGTGTTATTCCTGAAAAAAAATTTGATAGTTTATGGGACGAAGATCGAAGATTAATGATCATATTAGCCCCACTTGATATATTATCAGAAATAAAAATTGGTGATAAAAAATTAGAAAAATCAAATCGACTATGTTTTGTTTCAGAACAACTTAATATACAACGAAAATCAGATGAAGCAATTCAATCACTTAAAAAAGCAATAGAAATCGATAACAAAAATTCTACTGCCTTTGCTTTATTAGGTGGAATATTAAACGAACAAAATTCTTCAGAATGTGTCAAGTATTATGAAAAAAGTATAGCAATCAATGCTAGATGCTATCTAGCTTATAGAGGACTAGGGAATTATTATTTGAAAAACAAACAATATGATAAAGCAGAACAATACTATACAAGAGCAATTGAGATCAATCCTACTAGATTTGGTCCAATTTACAAAAATCGTGGACTGGCAAGATTAGAACAAAAAAAGACTATAGAAACTAAACAAGATTTTGAAAATTATTTAAAATATACGCCAAACGCAAAAGACAAACAAAGTGTTTTGCAAGCTTTACGTGAACTTTGAAAATGCGGAGTGCGGGATTTGAACCCGCGACCTTCAGCTTGGGAAGCTGACGTCCTGCGAGGCTGGACTAACTCCGCGCAGCTTGACTCTAGAGATTAGCGTTATATAGCTTAATAAAAAATAAAATTCATGGATGCAAGATGTCCAGAATGTGACAAGGTAGCACATCTTGATGATGAAATGAAAAATATAAAATGTCCACATTGCAATTTTGAAGCAGATTATGATACGTATATCGAAATAATGAAAGATCACGCAGTAAATATGGCTGCAGATTATATTCCAAAGAGACCCTACTAGATTTTACCAATAATTTCCTTTATCTGAACAATCAAGATGTGAACCACATTTTGTACAAAACATATGACATGCTTGAATCGAAGTCATTTTACTTTCACATCTAGGACACTTGATCTCTTCCACAAACCAAATTCATCTTAAAGCGGTTTAAAGATTCTGTACAAAGATTAATTAGTAGTCAAGTTTTTTTTTGCATACTTGGCAAATTTCAAATTAACCATATCAGATAAAGATGGAAAATCAATAACAAAAGAGCTAAAAGAGAAAGATGCAAATCCCTTGTTAGGATTACAACTGCAGAACGAAGTAGACGCATCAATTGTAGGACTGACAGGAAAAATGAAAATTACAGGTGGTAGTGACAAGTCAGGTGTTCCAATGAGATCTGATATTCATGGTGGTTCAAGGAAATACATCCTATTATCCAAAGATGTGGGGTTGCGAGCTGCAGAAAAAGGTCAACGAATACGAAAGCTGATCAGAGGAAATACAATCACAGAAGAAATTTATCAAATAAACAGTAAATATGATGGTGAACTACAAGTAGAACAAAAAACTATCGAAGAACCACCAAAAGAAAAAAAGGAATAAGTTAACATAACCCACGCAAAAACTTGTATTATTGCATTGGAAAGAAACACTTCCTGACTGGTACATAAAAAAATATGGTTATCAACCATGTGTTAACATCGGCACAGCGGGTCATGTTGATCATGGGAAAACAACCTTAATTCAGGCATTGACAGGTGTTTGGACAAGCGTACATAGTCAAGAACTAAAACGAGGAATAACAATTCGTGTGGGATACTCTGATGCAGCATTTTACAAGTGCAAAAGCTGCGAATCACCACTTGGTTATTCCACAACACCAAAATGCCCTAACTGTGGGAAAGAAAGCGCGTTATCGCGAGTGGTAAGTTTTGTAGATAGTCCTGGCCATGAAAGTCTAATGGCAAACATGCTCTCAGGTGCTGCATTAATGGATGGAGCCATGTTGGTAATAGCTGCAAATGAAAAGGTTCCAAAACCACAAACTAAAGAACATCTTCTTGCATTGCAAACATTAGGAATAAAACAAATAATTCTAGTACAAAATAAAGTAGATCTTGTCTCCTACAAAGAAGCGTTAGATAACTATAATGATATTACAAAATTTATCAAAGGAACAAAAATTGCCAAATCACCAATAATACCTATTTCTGCACAGTCAAAGCTAAACATTGATGCATTAATTGGAGCTATTGAGGAAAACATAGAGACACCAACTAGAAATGAATCAAAAGAAGCAGTAATGCATGTTTTAAGATCTTTTGATGTAAACAAACCTGGCACAAAAATAAAGGAGATCAAAGGTGGAGTAATAGGTGGAAGCTTAACTCATGGTGTATTCAAAGTTGGTGATGAAATTGAGATTAGGCCAGGTATAATTAACGAGAAAAAAAAGAGCTATGAACCAATACGAACCGAAATTGTGTCGCTTGGTACTGGTGCTGGAAGAGTTGAAATGGCAAAACCAGGAGGACTTATTGCTATAGGTACAAAACTTGATCCTTCCTTAACACGTAGTGATTCACTTATTGGTTCAGTAATAGGTAAACCCGGCACACTTCCTGAAAATTTACTAGCCACCAAAATTGAAGTTAGTTTATTTGATTCTGCTGTAGGCGATTCAGACGAAACAAAGGTTTTACCAATTCAGGTAGGTGAATCGTTGCGACTAAACATTGGAACTGCACCAGTTCTTTCCAAAGTAGAAAAAGTAAAATCAAATATTATTGAAGCACAATTTAAAAGACCAGTATGCATTTTTGAAAAAAGTAATGTTGCAATTAGTAGACGAATAGCTGATAGATGGCGGCTAATTGGAGCAGGCATAGTTGGTTGAAGTTGTTTGTGATACTAGTTTTTTAATCCACATTGCAACAAAAAGAATAAAAAATATCTCAAATCTTGAGACAGAAATCGGCTCAATTCAATTTGTTGTACCAGATATTGTGATACAAGAACTAGAAAAACTAGGTAAGAATGATAAGAAAAAACATAAAATTGCTCCAACTTTAGAATTTATAAAAAATTTAAAAGAAATAAAAATTTCTGGAACATTTGTAGACGAATCAATCGTTACCTACACAAAAAAACATGGAGGAATAATTGCAACAATGGATATGAACCTAAAACATAGAATCAAAGAATCAGGCGGCTCTGTTATTTCTATATCAAATGATAAAATTATTCTTGAACCTAGTAAAATTTAACTTTAATAAAAATGATGAAAACCCATGTTTGACTATAGTGGAATTCAGATTAGATGGTATGGGCATGATACCTTTACTATAAAAAACAATGCTACTGTGTGTATAGATCCATACAAATTAACAAAACCACTGTCTGCTGATATTATTCTAATTTCACATAACCATTTTGATCATCTGAGTGAAGATGATTTATCTAAAATTGCAAATCAAAATACAATAATAATAGCACCTAACGAATGCATCACTCAGCTTTCTAAAATTAAAAATAAAAAAATAATTACAATTTTACCAAATGAGGAAAAAACCATAAACAATGTAAAAATTAAAGCGATTCCAGCTTACAACATAGATAAAATAAATCCAGACACGAAAAAACCATTTCATCCAAAAGAGGACGGTAAAGTTGGGTTTATAGTGACAATAAACGGAATATCTGTTTATCATACTGGTGATTCTGATCTTATTTTGGAGATGACTGATCTAAAGCCTAACATTTTACTTGTACCTGTTAGCGGAACTTATGTAATGACAGCTAGTGAAGCTGCAAATGCAGTTGCAAAAATTAAACCTAAACTAGCAATTCCTATGCATTATGGAACAATTGTAGGAAGTGATGAAGATGCAAAGGAATTCAAAAGATTGGTAAAGTCATGCGAAGTTGAAATTCTTACAAAAGAGTAATAAGTTAACCCTTTTTCATTCAATCTCATTGGTCTCAAATCAACAACTATTCAAAGCAGGAAATTTTGAGTTTCGTTTACACCATCTTCTAATAATTGGAATTCTTGCGCTATCATTTTCGATATCAGCTATGGTAAGATCTCAAGCAGCAGATTATGGATTTGAATTAAACGAGTTTGATCCATTTTTCAATTACAGAGCAACCAAATTTATCATAGATAACGGATTAGATGCCTACTTTAACTGGCATGATGACATGAGCTGGCATCCCTATGGCAGAGATGTATCGGCGACTTCACAAGTAATGTTGCATATAACAGCAGCTTCACTTTACCAAGTTTTTGGATTCGGTTCTAGTCTTTATGCTTTTACCATAATATTTCCAGTAGTATTTGGTTCTTTTACTGCAATAGTAATTTTTGCACTAGTTAGAGTAATTGGTGGTACAACAGCAGGCCTTTTTGCAGCACTTTTTTTCTCAGTTTCAGCTCCAATAATAATAAGAGGAATGATTGGATGGTTCAAATCAGAACCATTAGGCCTCTTTTATGCATTATTAGGAGTCTACCTATTTCTTAGTGGAATAAAACACGATAAAGGCAAAACCTCTTTTGTTAAACTTGCTGCAGGCGGTATGTTCTTAGGATTTGGATTATCAGCTTGGGGAGGAATCCAATTTTTTATTATTCCGTTAGGAATGTTTTTCTTGGCAATCCCTTTTGTACGTAAAGATCACAAGTTCATAATTTGGGCAATTCCACTTTTTACATTAACCCTAATTCTAACCGCACTTTCTTTTGAAAGACCGGGTATTAGTTTTGTTACAGGTTATGGTGGGTTTATGCTTATAGGACCTACCGCATTTCTTGTAGCAAGCATAATAATTCAAAAATTTAGTAAAGAAAACAAAATACGTAACAATCTAATATTTTTGGTAGTAATCATAATAGCTGGCATTTCATTAATTTTAGCTAGCGCTGTGGGCCTTCCGACCTTTCGATATTTGAATGCAATTAATCCTTTTCTTACAACTATAGACCCATTAACAGACTCTGTAGCAGAACATCAAACTACAACAATTGATCTGTCATTTTATTATGCGTCAATTCTAATGATATTTGCTGGTATTGGAATATGGCTAATTTTTAGAAATAAAGTAAGCGCCAATAATCATTTCACAATAAAAAATGACATGATAATATTTGCACTAATAATAGGATTACTTGGGATTTACATAAGCTCTGCATTCGTGCGATTGGAAGTCTATGCAGCAATTTCTGTAATCATACTATCTTCAATTGGATTATCTATTATTACAACTGAAATTATACGTAAAAGATCTAGCATACATAATCATGAAAAGGCGATCAAAATTTCTTATCTTGTTATCATAATTGCTTTGTTGATTATTCCAACAACATTACCAGCAAATGCTAATTGGATAAAAGGGATTAAAGCACCACCAACTTTGCTAAATGGTGGAAGTACATTTAACATTGCCACAAACGACTGGCCAGATGCCATGGAGTGGCTAAAAAATAACACTCCAAAAGACGCAGTAGTTACATCTTGGTGGGACTATGGTTACTGGATAACAACACTAGGAGAGCGCAAGTCTTCTGCAGACAATGCAACTCTAATTGATTGGCAGATAAAATTAATTGCAAAAATGTTGTTAAGTTCACCTGAAGAAGCATGGAAAATATTAACAAGCAATGAACCACTAAAGGGTCTAGATGCAGATTATGTTTTAGTATATTTAACAGCACAAAAAGGAAATGATGAAGAACCAGGCATATACATATTACATGGAGGCGGTGATGAAAGCAAAAAAATCTGGTTTATGCGTATTGCAGGTGGGGACGAATCAAAATATCTCTATAATGATGGAACTAGCGGAACAAATCTTTTCTGGCAAAATACATTGTTAGGACAAATGTTTCCATTTTCCGTTATAACATATGCAAATTTTCAGAATAATCAACAATCAGATACGTATAGGTCAGGTTTTGTAGAAATCCACAGATTGGATATCAAATACCCATCTGATGGAAATGATCCATTACGATTAGTATATGCGTCGCCATCACTTTATCGTGAAACAGCAGGTCCAATTAGCGCAGTTCTAATCTATGAAGTAAACAAAGACTACAAGCCAAATCAAACTGAAACTGCTGATACATCTGTAAACACTGAGGAAATCAAAGAAACCATTGAATCCTCAACAGATATCCAAGAAAGGAAGGAGGTTGCTGTTATAACAACAGCATTTGGTGATATAACAATGCAATTCAGAGAAGATGTTGCCCCAAAAACAGTTGAGAATTTCAAAAAATTAGCCCAGTCTGGATTTTATGATGGTACAATCTTCCATCGAATAATACCGGGATTTGTTATACAAGGCGGAGACCCAAATACAATTTCAGGAACACCAGATACGTGGGGTTTTGGAGGGCCAGGTTATACAATTCCACCTGAATTTAACAATCTTTCACACAAAAAATACATGGTTTCTATGGCTAGAGGTGCTGATATCAACAGTGCAGGTTCTCAGTTTTTCATAGTATTAAATGATGCATCATCATTAGATGGTCAGTACACAATATTTGGCGAGGTTGTATCAGGTCAAGACGTGGTTGATAAAATTGTTTCTCTAAAAACAAACTCGCTTGATCAACCAATCCATCCAGTTGATGCAAGAATAGAAAAAATTATAGTCTTTACGCCGTAAATGCCTAGTTATTACTTGTATCTTTCAGCAATTCTATATCTCAAATATTTATCATCAGGAGAAAATTTTGGAGGATGTGTTGCTGTTGTAGCTTCATTACAATCTGGGCAGTTGTTTTTTAAGGTGTATCTGTTACAATTGGAACATTTACGTAGCTGAAAACGCATTTTATCCTTCCCTTGTTTTTTTGGACTCTTCTCGTGTAAACTTGAAAATTCCTTTCTGTTTTTCTATTGAATTTTGGATTGTATCTAGAATTGGTTTTAGTTTTTTTTCGGCAGTTTTAAAATCCTGGGCTGTTATACTTAACCTATACTTTGGCGCACCTATATACAATATTTCAACGCTATCGCCTTCATTTTTGAGTACATCAAGTAAAATTTTTCGAATAATCTCTACACCATCTGGTTTTGTATTTGTTAGCTCTAATATTCCTCTAATTTCTACAGAAGGTAATTTTATTTTAGAGCTTACTTCTTCTATTGCAGCAATAATTCTTTTTGACAATTTGAGATCATCTAAAATTCCAACTCCTTTCATTGAAATTTCTACAAATACATCATAAATAGAATCAAATTTTGAATAAAATATCTTTTCCAATTCTTCTAACTCAGCCGTTGAGATGTCTGCCTTTTCCTGTACATTTTTAAGAATTGTCTTTTCTTTTTCCTGTCGTTTTACTTCTAACAGTTTTTTCTTTTGTTGATCTTTTGAAATCTGTTTTAATGATAAATCAATCTCAGATCTTTCTGGTATTACTTTTTTTACTAGCAGGACTTTTTTTTCTCCTATTTTCACATATTTGGTTACATTTCGAACCCAACCAGGAGCAATCTCTGATATATGCAAGAATCCCTGAATTCCACCATATTCATCAAGGGTGACATATGCTCCGTGGTCAGAAACTCTGGCAATTGTGGCAACCACAATCTCGCCTACCTCCGGTAATTCTTGAACTTTGGTTGACATTGGCTCTAAATTTTTTGTTGTGTAATTTAATGTTCTGCTTAGTAATCAATCCCTTTTTTTGCTTTTATTCCTACTTGAAATGGATGTTTGACTTCTTTCATTTCTGTTACAAGATCTGCTGCATTAATTATCTCGTCATTTGCATAATTTCCTGTAAGAACCAGATGTAAAGTCGATGGTTTGATTTTAATTAGATCTAGTACATCATTTACTTTAACTAAACCAAGATTTACAGCATAGTTTATCTCATCTAAAATTATAATATCATATTTTTTTGATTGAATTTTTTCCCTACTAATATGTACAGCTTCTTGGGCCATCTTTACATGCTCCTCACGAGGACTCTTATCATCCAAAATACCTACAAATCCTTTTCCAACAGCAACTAGCTCAAAGTGTGGTTCTAGTAGTTTTGATGAAGTCATTTCACCATAATGCCATGAACCCTTGATGAACTGGATCATGCAAATCTTATGATCATGACCAATGGCTCTTAATGCCATACCTAGAGCTGCAGTTGTCTTACCTTTTCCTTTGCCAGTATATACTATGACCAAACCATCATTTCCCATATTGTTGATAATTTGGCTTATAACTAAAAAGATTAGCAAAAAGCATGACCATCCATTTAAATTAAAATTTGAAATAGTATTCAAAATTGAAAATTCCAAGAATCGTAATAGCTAGCACTACGAGTGGTATTGGTAAAACATCAACTACAACAGCGCTAGTTTATGCAATGAAAAAATGCGGATATACAGTACAACCGTTTAAAGTTGGTCCAGATTATATAGATCCAAGCTATCTTTCTGCAATCTCTGGTAACGATGCTAGAAACTTAGACGTGTGGTTAATGGGCAAAAATGGTGTAATCAAGAGTTTTGTCAAGAGTTCAAAATCATCTATCTCTGTGATCGAAGGAGTCATGGGATTTTATGATGGCTTTTCTGGAAAATCAAATTTTGCCAGCACACATCATGTTGCATCCATTCTAAAATCCCCTGTAATACTTGTTTTAGATGCAAGTAAGACATCTCGTTCCATTGCCGCAACAGCATTAGGATATACAAAATTTCATCGAAGTTCCAACATTATCGGATTAATTATCAACAAAGTAGGAAGCAAAAAACATGAACTATTATGCAGACAAGCACTTGAGAAATTAAAAATTCCAATTCTTGGGGTTATTCCAAAAAATTCCAACTTTATACTTGAATCGCGACATTTAGGTTTGATTCCAATTTTAGAACAGAATTCATTAAAAAAAAGATTAGAAAAGATTTCCAAAGAAATTGCAGAGCACATTGATATTAAAAAAATAATAGAAATAAGCAAAAAAACAGAAGAACTACCAAAGACTAATCCAACTCAGTCAAAAAAAGTAAAAACTACTATCTGTGTTGCGTTGGATAAATCGTTTAATTTCTACTATCATGATAACCTTGATGCGTTAAAACGCGAAGGTGCAAAAATTAAATTTTTTAGTCCAATTTATGATTCTAAACTTCCAATGTGTGATGGCCTTTACATAGGCGGCGGTTTTCCTGAAATTTTATCTGAGTCACTTGAAAAAAATCAAAAAATGAAAAAATCAATAAAAAATGCTGCTGAAAATAATATTCCAATTTATGCAGAATGTGGTGGACTAATGTATCTTACAAGATCTATCAGCTATGGTAACAAAAAACATCAAATGGTTGGATTATTTGATGCAGAGACTAGAATGGATAAAAAAATGAAACTAAATTATACAAAAGGTAAGATTTCATCAAACTGTTTGATTTCACCAAAATCCAACACACTTCAAGGACATGAATTTCATTATTCTGAAATAGACATATTATCTAGAGACTCGAAATTTGCTTATGCCTTGACTATAGGTGAGGGTATTAAAAACAAACAAGATGGTTTAATGGAATACAACACTCTTGCATCGTACATGCATCTTTATTTTGATCGTTCAAAACATGCAAAGAATTTTGTCCAAAACTGTATTAAATTTTCAAAAAGATAATCACTCTCGTACTAAATTAAAAAGCGCATTAACTATGGCAGACGCACATGGACTACCTCCTTTACGGCCTTTATTTGTTATATAAGGCACATCAATAGTTTGTAATACCTCCTTTGATTCTGGTGATGAAACAAAACCTACTGGTACACCAATAACCAGAGCTGGTTTTACCAATACTTCTTTAATCATGGATATGACTTCAAAAAGTGCGGTAGGAGCATTACCTACTACAACTATAGAACCATTCATTTCCTTTGCCGCTATACGCATTGCAACTTGCGCTCTAGTTTTGTTTTGTTTTTTAGCCATCTCAAAAAGATCTTGATTTGAGATATTGCAAATTGTTTTATTAGAAAAATCTCTCAAATTTTTTTTGTTAAAGCCGCCTAGTACTCCATCAACATCCACTATTATGTTACAACCATTTCTTAATGCATGTATACCACTTGAAATTGCGTTTTTATGAAAAATTATCCTGTTGTCTCGTGCAAAATCAAAGTCTGCCGTAGCATGTATAACACGTCTAACAATTGGCCATTCGTATTTATCATAATGGTGAGAACCAATCTCACTGTCTATAATCTTCATACTTTCATCTTCTATTGATTGACCCTTTTCAGTTTGCATTTTCAACTTCCCTAGCCCGTTCTAGAATCAAATCAATCATTTTGTTATCTGTTCCAATATGCTTGGTGATAAACACATTTTTTAGATTTGATTTTTTAATAGCAGGATTAAGATCTTCATATATGTCTCTTTTTACATGTGCACCTTCATGAAGAAAATAAAAAACTATTACTACAATTTTTGGACTATTACTTTTACATTTATCAATTCCTTGCTCAATTGTAGGCTCTTCAATTTCTAAAAAACAATGACTGACATTTCTATATGTAGATGCCAAACCATTTACTACATATCTTATTGCTAAATGTGCATTTGGATCCTTACTTCCATGTCCTATAATTAGAACATCTACTTCATTTTTTGCAAGTTTAATTTTATTTTCTTCAAGAACAGTAGAGATTCTATTATCCACTAATTCTATCATAGTTTTATGCATGCTCATAGGTTTTGAGATAATGAATTTTACATTAGTTTTTGACTGAAATTTCATTGCATCATTTACAGCAGCTTTGACTTTCCTGCCTGGATAAAGAAAATAAGGAACAATTGTAAGAGCATCAATCTTACTAGTAAGGCATTTTTCTACACCGTCTTTTATGTACGGCGGAATAACTTCCAAAAAACAATAATCTGCATAGAAATAATCTCCTTTTTCTTTTACTTTTTTACATATAAAATCAAGCTCAGCCCTGACTTCTTTTTCTCTACTACCTCTATCAATTAGTAATAATGCGCGTTTCAATATAGAATCCTCGCAATAGCTATTGTAAGATTGGGAGGAAATTTCTGTTTTTCAACTACTAATTTACCTCCTGAACCCTTTATTGCAGCAGCCTCAGAAACACTTGAAGTTCCTTCAAATGACAATACAGTTTCAGATGGATTTGGTATAGTTATTTTAGCCAACTCTTCTTTTTGAAAATATTCAATTGGCACTTTCATTTCTTTTCCTAATTCAATTAGTCCTTGAACATCTCGTTCTTTCTTTAATGTAACAAATTTAGCTATAGATTTCCCACTTAGTTTGTATTTTTTAAAACAAAAATCTAAACCCTCTCTGATAGTATCCTTCAAAGTATCCCAATGTAAGCCGATACCAACTACCAGAGTCAAAGGCCTGTATATTACAGCATTTTTAAGAATACTTGATTCTTGAACTACTTTATCAGTTATTAGTAAATATCCTTTTGATGATGATTTTTCTAGATCCTCTATGGAAGAATAAATTGTTACATTAGATGGTAATTCTTTATTCCACCAATTTTTTTCTCCAGCATCTTGGTAGATGCCAATTTTTTCTTCATTTACCATGTGTGCACTAACTTTTGTTACAGTAGAATCATCTTCTATTTGCCAACCAAACTCTCTGCCAAGTAGATCTACAGCAATGGTTTGATTTACATCAGCTGCTGTAGTAACTACAGGTATAGCTCCAAGTTTCTCTGCTATTTCCTCTGTAAGTTTATTTGCACCACCTAAATGACCAGATAAAACACTTATGACAAACTTTGTTTTGTCATCTATTGCAATTACGGCAGGATCGGTTTTTTTATCCTTAAGATGTGGAGAAATAAGCCTTATCACAGCCCCCAATGAAAATATGCAGACAATAGCGTCATTCGTCTTAAAAAGATCAACAATTTTATTTGTAGTTGAATCAGAATACCATTCTACATTATTATCATTGTTAGAGAACTTTGTTGGTGCATAAATTTGCCATGATTTGAAAAGTTCCTTTAATTTTAAACCGATCTTTACTCCATTTTTTGTAATTGCAAGAACAGCTACCTTTTCCATAACACTAGTATGTAGATTGGTTTAATAAAATTCCAATGCTCTTAAGCATATTTTGCCAATACTTTACCATCAAAATCAAATAACACAACTTGGATGGGAACTTTATTCTCTGAATGCTTTCTCATTTGTCTATATACCTCAAAACAGATCTTATCAAAGAATCCCTCTACATGATTTTCTTTTACTATGTCTTGTACATGTCGTGCTGTATTTGCTTTATGTATTTGCTCAACTACAGATTTACTAGCATTGCACTTTGCTGCTACGTCTGCTAGAAAATTTGTATTAACCTTAGAGCCTTTGACATGAGTTTGCTTAACTCCAGTTGCTAGTTTTGCAAGTTTTCCTATAAAACCTGCAATATAGGCTTTCTTGATTCCTTTTTTTACACACTGTTGAATAGCATACGCAGCAAAATCCCCCATCTGGACAAAACAATGATCTGGAAGGTCAATTATATTTCTTGAAAATTCTTCACTTCTACCACCAGTTGTAAGGACAACTATGTTATTTCCCATTGCAATGGATACATCCAAATTTTGTCGAATTGATGCCGCAAATGATGCTGTTGAATATGGTATGACTATACCACTTGTACCAAGAATTGAGATGCCTCCTACAATACCAAGTCTAGGATTATCTGTTTTAGCAGCTAACTCTTTTCCCTTTGGAACAGATATAATTACTCTAATACCATTTTTTTGAAGCAATTCTTCTGCCACATTTCTTATGTTTTCAATAATCATTTTTTTAGGAGTAGGATTTATTGCAGCTTTTCCGATTTCTAAACCTAAACCAGGTTTTGTAACTATGCCAACTCCTTGTCCACCATCAATTTCAATCTGATTTACATTAGCTGTTAAAGATAAATCAACAAAAATTTCTGCACCATGTGTAACATCAGGATCATCTCCAGCATCTTTAATTATAGAACATTTTGAGCTGGTTTTGTTAAATTTACAACTTTGAACTATAACTGTAACTGTCTTTCCTTTAGGCAGGTTAACATTGACAGATTCTATTTTTTCTTGGTTAATGATTGCTAACACACATGCTTTTGATGATGCCGCAGCACATGTTCCTGTTGTATAGCCAGTTCTAAGCTTACCCTTTGGCTTTTCTGATATCACAGAAGAAATTTTCAATTTTATGTTTTAACTCTTCTTGGCTATTTTAAAACCTCATACAAAATTATCCAAATCATCATTAGTGCCAAGCCCCCATAAAGCATAAAGTGAGTTACTCGTTGTGATATTGGTTTTTCCTGATTATGTGATACAGATTCTTGCATATTTTTTCTAAAACTATGTATAAATTCTGAATTCTGTTGATAAAAATAAAATTCATGATTTATCTTCTTATCATAATAATTCCAAAATTCTGCATGAGCTGATTCCATATTCTTACTAGATTTTTGATTCTCATTTTTTTGCGCTAATTTAAGGAATTGATAAGCTTCTGTTATTTCTTTGAATTTTTGGGAGGTGCTAGTATCATTCTTATTTTTATCTGGATGATATTTTAGTGATAATATTCTGTATGCATATTTAATTTCATTTAGCGAAGCAGTATCTTGCAAACCAAGTATTTTATAGTAGGAAGCAGTATATGACATTTAACTTTAGAATAATAACTTTAAAATTAAAAGTTATAGATGACTTTTATGGAAAAATCAAATAAATTATGTGTAGCCATTAGCGGCGCTAATGGATTTGTAGGAAAAAATCTTAGAAAGTTACTCCATAAAAAGAAAGTAAATCTAGTTTCTATCACACGAAAAAATTTCCAAAATTATAAATTCGAAGCTAAGATAATTTCTCCTAATCTATCTAAAAATATTCCTATCTCAAAACTAAAGAAATGTCATGCATTTATTCATCTAATTGGAACAGGAAAACAAAATACTACAGATTATGAATATGTTAATGTTAATTTAACAAAAAACGCAATAACTCTTTGTAGAAAAGCCAAAATTAAAAAATTTATTTTTATCAGTGGTTTAGGAGTTTCAAAAAATACTACATCTACATATTTTATTTCAAAATACAAAGCTGAACAACTGATTATTAATTCAGGATTAAACTATACAATACTTCGAGCGTCGTACATAATAGACAAAAATGATCCACTTTCGATATCCCTTACTAGACAAATTAAAAATGGAACTATTATAATTCCTGGCTCTGGTACATATCATCTACAACCTATATCTATAAGCGATGTTGCTGAAGTAATTTACAGAGCTTTAATTTCTAAAAAATTTTTGAATAAAGTTATTGACTTAGTTGGCCCTCAAATAGTAACTTTTGAAAAATATGTTAAAATCTTTAAAAATAAAAAATCAGCAAGAATTAAAAAAATTAAACTTGAAAATGCTTATTATAATGCATTACATAATCAGAAAAGCGTTTTTGGAGTAGAGGATTTGAATATACTTGTAGGAGATTTTATAGGAAATCATAAAAAATTACAGAAACTATCTAAAATGAAATTTAAAACATATCTAGAGGTACTACAATCCCGCAGCGCGTCTTAATAATTCTGCTTTGTTAGTTTTTTCCCATTCAAATTCAGGCTCATTTCTACCAAAATGTCCATACGCTGCAGTTTTTTTGTAAATCGGTCTCTTGAGATTTAAATGCGTTATGATAGCAGATGGTCGTAAATCAAAGTGTTTTCTAACCAGATTTTCAATATCTTCTTCTGGAATCTTTCCAGTTTCAAAAGTATTGACCATTAAAGAAACCGGTTCTGATACACCTATCGCATAAGCCACTTGAACTTCACATTTTTCAGCAAGACCTGCAGCAACTATGTTTTTTGCTATGTATCTGCACATGTAACAAGCAGATCTGTCAACCTTTGACGGATCTTTACCTGAAAATGCTCCTCCTCCGTGTCTTCCTTGACCACCATATGTATCGACAATTATCTTTCTTCCAGTTAAACCAGAATCACCATGAGGTCCACCAATTTCAAATTTACCTGTTGGGTTAACGTGAATTTTTATTTTATCATTCCATAAATTTCCACAAACTGGTTTAATGACTTTATCAATTATTTTATTTGATATTTCATCATTGGATACATTTGGTGCGTGCTGAGTAGAAATTACTATGGTCTCAATTCTTTTTGGTTTACCATCTACATATTCTACAGAAACCTGTGATTTTCCATCAGGTCTTACCCAAGGTAATTCCAAAGTTTTCCTTACTTCTGCAAGTTTTTTTGTCAATTTATGAGCTAGAATTATAGGCATTGGCATTAGCTCTGGTGTTTCATTTGTTGCATAACCAAACATAAGGCCTTGGTCACCAGCACCCTGATCTTTCCCTTCTCCAGAAGAAACGCCTTGACTAATGTTTGGGCTTTGGTTATGTAATCTTATCATGATTTCACAAGAACCTGCGTCAAACAATAATTCTGAATTATCGTAACCAATTTCTCTTATTGTCTTTCTAACGATCTCTTCCTGTGCTTGTTTATCAAATTTCGCAGTGGATGTTACTTCTCCCACAACAGCCACAAAATCTGTCGTAGCCATTGTTTCAATCGCAACACGCGAATCAGGATCTTGTCTTAAATATTCATCTAAAAAAGCGTCAGAAATCTGATCACATATCTTATCCGGATGGCCTTCGGTTACAGATTCTGAAGTAAAAATATACGATCTTGTCATCAGAAACACGTGTGATTAGTTACAATTCATTTTCTAATTTTATGAATAATACATTATTTCCTCTAACAATAACTCTTCCATAGTTTGCAAGAACTTTTCCTTGTTGCAATTCTTCGGCGTCAGTCATTATCAAATTCATATAAGAATCAACGTTATCCATTTTTCCTTTATATTCGACCTCATTTTTCAATCGTACAGTTACTGTTTTTTTCGTACTTTTTTGAAGTGTAGTTAATGGTCTCTTAGAACTTATCTGCGACAATGTCATTCACTTGTCATGCATCGTTGCTATCCAGAATAAAAGCCTTGCCTAAAGATATTTTCATTACAATTCTTTTAATTTTTGAGAATTATTATAAAAACAATGATTTGTACTAGTATCAAAAAATTAGATCACTTTCTTAATGGAAGTATTAAAGAAGGAATTATCTTAGATATTTTTGGAGCTAGCGCAACTGGAAAAACACAGCTTGCTATGCAGATTTGTGTAAACGCATTACAAGATGGTAGAAAAATTCTTTTTCAAGACACTACCGGAGGATTTAGACCTGAAAGAATGCTTGAAATTATGAAATTTCGAGACATGAATCCTAATTTACTTGATAAAGTTACGGTAGGAAGAATAACAAATACATCAGAACAAATACAATATCTCTCTAAAATAAAAAAAATTGAAGACTTTTCATTGATTGTAGTTGATAATATAACTGATTTATTCTCCTTTGAATATTCTTCTGGGAAAAATTTTCTAGAAAAGAATATCTTGTTTATGAATTATATGCACGAATTATCCTTGACAGCTTTTTGTTATAAAATTCCAATTGTTATAACAAATATGATACGAAAAAAAGATGATTTAGATGTGGAAAATCTAGATAAATCCATCAGCATGTTTACACATATGAAAATTAAGCTTAGAAAAAACGGTAACAGATACGTGGGAGAAGTAATACCATCATTTCTTCAAAAGCAAGAATTTTCGTACTTCATAACAGCTAAAGGTCTTACTGATGCGTCTTAAAGCTATTTAACTGTCAAAAAAGAACAAATCTAATTATGGCAGGAATTTTTGATTCCATTCCAATTATTTCAGTAATACTATTTGCTCTTGGATTAGTGGGCGTTATGGTTTATGAGCGTGCTAAAACAAAACAAAGTGAAGAACCAACTACTTGATCCATATTTATTGGATAAATTCCATTCATTAGGCTTCAAACAACTAACAGAGATTCAAAAAAAAGCTGTACCTATAATTTTTCAAAAACACGATTCATTAGTTATTGCACCAACAGGTTCTGGAAAGACCGAATGTTCTGTAATTCCAATATTTACTGAAATAAAAAAATCAAAGAAGACTGGTAAGATAAAGGCACTATACATCACTCCATTGCGAGCTTTAAACAGAGATGTATTTAGAAGAATAACTCGATATGCACAAAATGATGGTTTAACTATTGAAATTCGACATGGTGATACAACACAGTCAGTTAGACGAAAAATATCAAATGTCCCACCTGATGTACTAATCACTACCCCCGAAACTCTTGTAATCTTATTAACACAGAAAAAAATGCTAGATGCATTATCTGAACTAGAATGGGTTATAATTGATGAGGTCCATGAACTATTATCTAATGAGCGAGGAGCTCAACTTTCGCTTAGTCTTGAACGGCTTCAGCTAAACTCAAAATCTGACATCACAAGAGTTGGTTTATCTGCAACAATAGGTAATATTGAAGAAACTGCAAAGTTCGTAGTAGGAACAAAAAGGAAATGTAAAATCGTCAAAGACACATCAATTAGAAAGTATGATGTGGAAATAAAATACATCGATGGAACAATTTCTGATGTTGCAGATTCAATTATTGAATATATTACAAAATTAGATCTAAATTCACCAGTACTCTTATTTACAAATACGCGAGGAGAAGCAGAATTTCTCGCGTCAATTTTAAAAGAAAAATCTACAATAAATATTGAATTACATCATGGTTCTCTTTCTCGTCAAGTAAGAGAAGAAACTGAAAGTGTTCTAAGAGAGGGAAAACAAAGTATCGTGATATGTACCTCTTCTCTTGAATTAGGATTGGATATAGGATCAGTTGAATTAGTAGTGCATTATGGGTCTCCGCGACAGGTGTCAAAACTAATACAAAGAATTGGTCGAAGTAGACACAACAAAGACTCTTCTGCTAAAGGTCTAATCATAACTAATAACGCAGATGATGAATTTGAAGCAAATTCTATTCTTGAGAGAGTTAAAGAAGGTTCTATAGAAGAACAAAAAATCCATGAAGGTTCACTTGATGTACTTGCTCACCATTTAATTGGTTTAGCTATACAAATAGGCAAAATTCCAGTAGATCTTGCCTTTAGAACTTTTACCAACGCTTACCCATTTAGAAACCTGACAATTGATAGTTTTGTTAGAGTATTAGAATTGCTTGATTCTAATTATTTATTATTCTTTGATCGAGAAAAAATGCTTTTTTGGAAGAAGGGGCGCGCATTTAGATATTATTTTGAAAATCTTTCAACAATACCTGATATTCTCAAGTTCAAAGTTCTGGATGTTATAGGCAAGAGAATTATAGGTTCGCTTGATCAAAGGTTTGTAGGCGATTACGGAGACGCAGGTAATGTCTTTGTTTTAAGAGGTACACAATGGCGCATTCTTAACGTTGATGAAAAATCACTTACAATAAACGTAGAACCGGTTCATTCAGGTGGAATAACAGTACCATATTGGGAAGGAGAAAACATTCCAGTTGATTACAAAACTGCTAGAAAAGTTGGTCTATTTAGGACAAAAGTAAAGCATGGTTTAATCTTACTTCTAAACAAAACGATAACAAATCTTAATTTTGATTCAATTCCAGACGAAAAAACAATTGCTATAGAGTCTATTAAGAGTCAAAGCATTGTAATACATGCATGTTTTGGAACTAAAATTAATGCTACCTTAGCAACATTACTGTCTTCGATGTTGTCAGCTAAATTAGGATTTATGGTAGAATCAAGATCTGATGCATATAGAATAGTATTATCTTCAAAAGCTAAAATTTCCGAAAAAAATCTGCTTGATGTTTTAAAAGATCAATATGATCTTGATGCAATCGTTACTGCATCACTTGGTGGCACTCATAACATAAACTGGAAAACATGGTGTGTTGCAAAAAAATTCGGCACAGTTGGCAGAGACGCCATTTACGATAGAAAATCAGCCAGATTTCTTTATGAGCGATATTCTAATACTCCGCTTGTATTAGAAGCACTTCGTGAGTTATTTCATGATAAATATGATCTAGAAAGTACAAAAAAAATCTTGGAAAAAATACAAAATAATGAAATTCAGATAAAATGGCATACTGTTGATACATTTTCCAAGCTTGCTGAACCTATACTAGATCACACTACAAAGTATTATTCTTCTCCATCAAATATCAATAAAGGAATTCTTGAATTAGTAAAGTCTCGTTTATTTAAAACTAAACATAGAGTTATTTGCGCAAGATGTGGCAAGTGGGAACGCGTACTTGAAACTAATGAAATAAAGAACACATTAGTATGCCCATATTGCAAAAGCAGGCAGATCACCGCTACATTTTATTCTGATTATGATCTACAAAAAATTATACAGAAAAAACATCAAGGAAAGAAAATCTCTCAAGAGGAAAATCATAGATTTGAACGTGCATGGAAAGTATCATCATTAATAGAAAACTTTGGTAAAACGGCTTTTGTAGTTCTATCTGGTTTTGGAGTGGGAGCAGATACTGGAGCCAGAATCTTACGCAATATGATTGATGAAGAAACTCTATACAAGCAGATCTACGAAGCAGAAAGGCAGTATGTTATGACAAGAGGTTTTTGGGACTAGTTTTTCTTTTTAATAGACGAAAATTGTGTTAAAAAAAGCTCAATTCTTCCTTCTAAACCACTTTTAGCATTAACTCCTGTAATTGATACAATTTCGCCTAAAGAACATTTGTCAATTAATCTAGATAAGTTTCTCCAACCCTTTATCCAAATTTGTTTACTATCGTCTTCTACAAACATTTCAGATAACGCAATAGTCTCGCCACTTTTTGTTTGAACTTGGCGTCTTTGTGGTTCTTTTAAGATAATTGCTTCAACACAATACTCATTATCAGGTTTTATATCAGAAATTTTTGTTCTAATCTCAGACAAAGAAGGAATATTTTTTTCAGATTCAATTTTTCTAACAAAAGAATCTTTGTTTAGTGTAACTGAATCTCCGATTACTTTTGATGGCATTAATTCTATTATGTCCATTTCATTATAGGAACCAATAATATTAGCTTGATCAAAAATCTTGAAGATATTCTTATTTTTATCTACAGCAAGAACCAGATTATTACCTGATTCATTTTTTGCAATTGAAAGTACCCTAGCAACAACAGGTTCTGTTTCTTTTTTGCCCTCTATTTCAATTACAGTTGCATCATTTCCATGTAATTCGATACCTTGGTTTCCTGATTTTGTTTTCATGCCTAGCAATCTAACCTTTGCATTAGGAGGAATCATTTTTGGTAACGATGATTCATCTTTTCCCCACAAAACCACTTTAACAAAATTATTATCATTTCCTTTCAATCTAAATCTGAGCGCTTTTCGTAGCTGCCCTTGGGAATTTGTATATTCCATCAAGCTTATGTTGCCATCTATATTTCCAGAGACAACAATGTCTTTCTCATTTTCCTTTATCGAACTTACATCTTTAGTTATTGATTCTAGTGACGGGATATTGGTTTGTTTATCGATTACTTCTATGTCCGAGCCTGAACCTATGTTTAGCGTTGGAGCTCCATTTAGATCAGATTTAACATAAGCCTTTACTATTTTTACTAGATCACCTGGTTTTAGCTTATTAATTACTGGCAGATTGGCTTTTTCGTCCCAAAGTTTAACACTTGCAGTAGAATCAATATCATAAACAGTCATAGTTCTAAGAAAGAATGTGGTTCCATCTTTACGTGAAAATTGTTTTGAAGGAGAAATACTGAGTATACGTGTATCTAAGGTTACTTCCTTTGCTCCTACATGCAGGTCTCTTATTCCAATTTCAACTTTAGCTGGCTGTTCTAATATTACTCCAAGATCAGACGCAATTAGGAAAAGTGCTCCCTGATCTGTCAAATAACCTGCACCAATTTTTTCTTTTTTTTGTTTTATTTTCTCTTCAACATCACTTCGTGAAAGTTCAGGTTTTTGTTCTAATAGTTTACCTAATAATGCATCAAATTCAGACAAGTTAGAATTCTCTTAATGTACTACATTAATAAAAATTTCATTAAACTAATTAGTGGATAGGCTAGTGATGGAATAGTGTCCTGCATAACAACCAATTCCCTTTCCAAGTCATATGATGATGTTGTTGCAGTTGACGGAATTAACTTAGATGTTAAATCGGGACAAGTATTTGGATTTTTAGGCCCTAATGGTGCAGGAAAATCTACAACAATAAAACTTTTGACAACACTTATTCAACCAACAAGTGGTTCAATAATAATTCTAGGAACAGATGCAATAAAACATCCATTAAAAGTTAGAAATCGAATAGGTGTCGTATTACAACAACCTAGCTATGAACCAACACTAACTGTTGAAAAGTCACTTGAAAAATATGGCATGATGTGGAATGTCGATCGAAAACAAAGAAAAGAAAAAGTTGAAGAATTGATTGAATCTTTTGATTTACAAGAAATACGAAAAAAGAAAAACGAAGACTTGTCAATTGGTCAAAGAAGGCGAGTTCAGGTTGCACGTGAATTTATGCATGAAATGGAACTGTTGTTTTTAGATGAACCAACTATTGGTTTAGATCCTTCTGCAAGGCGAAAATTATTAGATTTTTTAAAAAACAAGGTAAAAACTGGTCTAACAATATTCTATACGACGCATGTATTAACAGAAGCAGAATACTTGTGTGACAAAATTGCTATCATCAATAAAGGAAAAATCATTGCTGTAGATTCACCAGATGAATTGAAAAACCGCTTTGGTAATGAAAAAACCATAAAAATTCACATTGCAGGAATCCAACAAAACTTGTTTAATTTGTTAGCAGGTATACAAGATTGTAAAATTGACTTTAATTCAGGCACTAATATTACAATTCATTCTAATAAATCTGAACTTGTATTGATGGAAGTTTTACAATTATTAAACAAAAATAATGTTATAATCGAAGATTTATCGGCGATTCCAACAAATCTAGAAGAAATTTTCATTAAAGCAGTTAATGATTCAAATGCATCCAGTGCTTAGACTCGTAAATAGAAATATCACGATATCACTTAATCCAGGATTTTTGATATGGCAAATAATATTTCCATTAATCTATATTTTTGTGGCTGGTTTTGCTTATACCTCTTTGATTGATGATGTTCCATTTGAAAATACCACACTTGATTATCCTACATATCTGGCTACAGGAATGATTGGCTTTAACATCATGAATAGCACTCTCATTTCCGGCATAATAATTTGGAATGATAGACGTCACGGAATGTTTGAGCAGATAATGGCAGGTCCATTTACCAGAACTGATTACATACTAAGTAACATCTGTACAATAGGAATTGTGGGCATACTAAGTGCTACGATAATTGCATTTGTTGGGTATCCAATTTTTTTTGATTCAATTGAGTTTAGCATATTTACAATTCCAATTCTAATATTTGCCTCAATATTTGGTTCAATATTATTTGGTTCTATTGCATCAATAATTTCCACAAGACTTCGTTCAAGTGAAGGATTTAACGTGATCATCAATACAGTGTTTTTGTTTTTTGCGTTTGTAAGTACAGCCTTCTACCCAGTATCAGGTACGCCAGAACCTCTAGCAACAGCCTTTTACCTTAACCCACTAACCTATTTGGTAGATGTCATAAGAGCAGGATTTTTTGATACTTTTTCTAACTTTATAATAATTGAAATGATAGTTTTGATTGTACTTGCAATAGGATTGTTTTCAATTGCGACAAGACTATTGACAAGATTAGATTTCTAATTATTAAAATTAAATTAAATGATAAAAGTAGCCCGGCCCAGATTCGAACTGGGGTCAAGGGCTCCAAAGGCCCCTATGCTTGACCACTACACTCGGCGGAATTTTTCCTCTACCGGGCTCCGGACGACGACTTAAATTTTGATTCCCTTAATGTTATTTTCTATTTAAGTTGCTTTAAATATAAAAAACGAAAGAGTGACTATTCAACTAAAGAGAGTTAATTATCTTAACAAGTTTTTGATAAGGATCTTCCATTTGTGTTAGTATTTTTTTTGCTTTCAGTTTTGTTTTTTTATCTACACCACTAAGAAATCGTTTAATAATTGAAATCATAAGCACAGGCGAGTTTTCCCGTACTACCAGTCTTTTTCTAACAAGATATTTCTCTATAAAATTTGGTACTGCATTATAAGAAATTGTTGGTATTCCTAATAATGCAGCTTCTGCAGTCATAGTTCCGCCAGAGCCAACAAAAACATTACAATCATCCAATAGCTTCTTTCCATCAACAACTTTATTCAATATTGTAATCTTTTCTCCAAATCTTTTTTTCAGAAATTTGATTTGAGAAGAATATCTACCAAGCACAATGATATTACTGTCTTTAAACTCTTCACTTATTGCTTTTATGATGGAGGTAATACGATCATTTTTTGATGAATAAGCAGCTTGTTCTTCTTCAACTCGTATTAGTATAGTTTTTTTTCTATTGTCTAACGGCAATGAATATTTTTTACTAATTTTTCTTTTTGCTATAACTGCAGCATCAATTGCTTTATATGAAATAATGTTTCTTTCATCAATTCCAAATTTAGTAAATTCTTTTTTTGGTATAATCCATGGAATTAATAATTTTTGTACAAGTGGTATAGTTAGCCGCATAACGGCTTCCGCATGTGGAGAATCTTGGAAAGCAATGTGTTTTATATTAAATCCATATGCAATTCTTGCAGCTTCTGGCGAACAAAAACTAATCAAAATATCAGGTGATATTTCTTTTATGACTCTGGAAAGCCGATCCATTCTACTAATACTTGCATTTAGTTTTCCATATTTTTCGGCTCCACCATGCCTTCCAGCTATAATCACTTTTAATCTTCGAATTTTTGCAAGATGCATTACTTCTCTATATTTACGAGATGTACATATCACAGTATGATCTTTCTTTAATCTAATTATCATAGGTTCAAAAAACAAAAGCTGCTTTGGAGTAAGAATATCAAACCAAATTTTCAAGTATTTTGATTGAAATGGAAAGTGCAATAAGTTTTTCTTGGTCTTAATTCCTAGCTCAGATGAAGTGAGTGCTACAAAGGTTGTATTTTACGGATTAAGTACAGAAGGATACTCATTGGCATGTCAAATGGCCATAAAAGGAGCAGATGTTCACATAATAGACGAATCTACCCCCTCCGCCATATCGCTAAAGGCAGAAATAGCAAAAACATACCCTAATGTATCTTCCCTAAAAGAAGACGAACCATTACTTTCAATGGAACCAATAGATGTAGCCATCTCCAAAGCAGAATATCTATTCTTTACACCAAGAATACGAAAAACAGGACAAGATACAAAAACTGAAATTCACTCCAAATTCAAAGACGCTACTTCAACATTAAAAAAAAGAAGTTCTGTTATTAACAATCTTCCTACAGGTTTTGGTGGAAATAATGAAAATATCTCTTTATTAGAACATGTTACAGGATTTGAGGCTGGAAAGTCCATTTCATATTTTTATTATCCACTTGATCTTATTACTCAACCTCCAAATGTTATTGGTTCCTATAATAGCAAACAAGATTCCAAACTTGCAGATTTATTAGCAAGTGGTAAAAAAGAAAAAAAATTTGTAGCAATTCCCTCCGCAGAACATTTTCATGCGATAAACACACTTTCTAGATTTTCAGCATTATGTAGTGTTCTTGAAGTCTGTAAATTAGCCCAAGATTCTACTAAATCTGATCTTATTTCTGATGAGTATCAAAATCTTTTCTTAGATGATATGGTTAGTGGACTATATGATCTCAAATCATTAGGTTCCTCTTTTGAAGGCGCAAATACGCTCATGTATCTTATTAATGGAAGCATAAAAGGAATAGATGGATACATCAAGCGTTTAATAGACGAAATTCGAACCACGCTTAAAAAAAATGATCTTAAAGCTAGTAGAACAAAAATTGTATTATCTTGGACAATAGATCAACATGAAATGAGAGGAGATAAGATAGAAATGTTACAAAATTTAATATCTAGATTGCGAGATTACATAGGCGACGTAGAAACACATGAAGGCCTAAACTTAGACATTTTTCATAATGATAAAACAACAATAATTGTGGCATGTTCAAAACTTGATTTTGAAAATCTAAAGAAAAACAAAAAGGACGCTGAAATCATAATTATAAAAACAAACCCATTGTGTGAGATCATATAATAAGGATAAAATTTAGCAGAAAAGGATGATTGGTTAGATTATGAACAATGATGAAAATACTCCAGTTGATCTTAATTTTGATGAATCAAACGAACAACAATCTGAAACAGATTCCACAAAAAAAATCAAAGATTCAATAGATTTAGAAACTGATCCTCAACTAAAATCCCACGAATTATCTATCGACGAATTAAAAATACTATTAGAAAAAAACAGCCAAAGCCTAACTATCTGTGAAGAACGACTAAAGCGTTCACTAGCTGATTATCAGAATTTAGAACGAAAAACAAAATCAGACATAGAAAATGGTGTTAATATAAAAATTGATAAATTTATGGTGAACTTTTTACAAATTTATGATGATCTAGTACGTGCAAAAAATGTTCTAGTCAATGAAAAAATAAATGTTGAGGGTTTAGAAGGGATCTTAAGAAATATGGATTCTCTCTTAGAACAATACAATATAGTTCCTATGGGTGCACTCGGAGAAATTTTCAATCCGAACTTACATGAAGCAATATCAGTAATAGAAGATGAGACCGTAGATGAAGATACTATTACAAAAGAAGTCAGGAAGGGATATATTTCTCATAATAGGGTAATTAGACCAGCAATAGTAGAAATATCAAAAAAACCTAAATTTGTAAAATTAGACGGTGAAGAAAATGGCTAAAATAATTGGAATTGATCTAGGCACTAGTAATTCTGCCGCTGCAGTCATGATGGGTGGCAAACCAACTATAATCCCAGCTGCTGAAGGCACATCAATAGGAGGCAAAGCCTTTCCATCTTATGTAGCATTTACAAAAACTGGTGAACTTTTAGTAGGCGAACCAGCACGACGACAAGCCATTACAAACCCTGACAATACTGTAATTGCAGCAAAAAGGAAGATGGGAACAAACCATGTTTTCAAAATACAAGACAAAGAGTATAAACCACAACAGATCTCCGCATTTATTTTACAAAAAATTAAAAGAGATTCTGAAGCATTTATTGGAGAAAAAATCGAAAAAGCAGTTATCACAGTACCTGCATATTTTGACGATAATCAACGTCAAGCTACAAAAGATGCAGGCACAATAGCAGGATTAGATGTTGTAAGAATTATTAATGAACCAACTGCTGCAGCATTAGCTTTTGGATTAGATAAATCAAAAGAAGACATGAAGATACTCGTGTTTGATTTTGGAGGAGGGACACTTGATGTTACTATTATGGAAATGGGAGGTGGAGTATTTGAGGTGATGAGTACTTCTGGTGATACACAACTTGGAGGAACAGACATGGATAAAGTAATCATAGATTATGTTGTTAATGATTTTAGGAAAAAAACTGGCATTGATCTAACAAAAGACAATATTGCAATGACTAGAATTAGAGAAGCATCAGAAAAAGCGAAAATTGAACTATCCTCTGTTATGGAAACTGAAATTAATTTACCATTTATATCACATGACCAATCATCTGGTCCAAAAAATTTAGAGATTCAATTAACTAGGGCCAAACTTGAAGAGTTGATTAACCCAATTGTAGAAAAATGCAGACCATCAGTTGAAAAAGCTTTAGAAGACGCAAAACTTCCAAAATCGGATATTTCAAAAATTGTATTGATCGGAGGACCCACTAGAATTCCGCTAGTAAGAAAGTTTGTTGCATCTGTAATTGGAAAAGAACCAGAGGCAGGTGTTGATCCAATGGAAGCGGTTGCATTAGGTGCAGCAATTCAAGCGGGAATTATAGCAGGTGATGTCACAAGTGACATAGTTTTACTTGATGTTACTCCTCTGACGCTTGGAATTGAAACATTAGGTGGTGTTCGTGAACCACTTATTGAAAGAAACACAACAATTCCAACATCAAAAAGTAAAATTTTCACAACGGCAGCAGATAATCAAACTGCAGTTACAATTCATGTTGTTCAAGGGGAAAGACCTATGGCAGCTGATTGTATTTCACTTGGAAGCTTTAATCTGACAGATATTCCACCTGCTCCAAGAGGCGTACCACAAATAGAAGTTAAATTTGATATTGATGCTAATGGAATTATCAATGTAACTGCAAAAGATCTTGGAACTAAAAAAGAAGCGAAAATAACAATTGAATCTCGTTCTAAACTATCAAAAGACGAAATTGAAAAACTTAAACAAGATGCAGAAAAATTTGCAGATCAAGACAAGAAGAAAAAAGAAGACATTGACTTAAAAAACGAAGCAGAAAGTTTCATCTATACCACTGAAAAACTAGTTAACCATGATCTAAAAGACAAAATTTCACAAGAACAGGGAATCAAGATTACTGATGCTATGAAAGAGTTAAAGGAAGTACTCAATAAAGATGCAGAACAAATAAAACCAAAACTAGATGCTCTGAAAGCAATAGTTAACGAAATAACTACCGAATTATACAAGAAGGTTACACCTCCACCGGATACAGATCAACAAGGTGGAGCAGAACAGCAAACAAGTGGAGGATAGAATCCTTGACCAAATTTGTTTGTGAATTAGGTAATATGATGTTGGCTTTAATTAGATAGTTTATACTTTCGATCTAATACTAGGAGTATTAAAATGAGTAGCAAACGTGATTATTATGAAGTATTAGGAGTATCTAAATCCGCACCAGAAAGTGAAATTAAATCTCAGTATCGAAAACTAGCATTAAAATTTCATCCTGATAGAAACAAATCACCAGAAGCTGCAGAACATTTTAAAGAAATTTCAGAAGCATATGCAGTATTATCAGACACTGAAAAAAGGAAAATCTATGATCAATTCGGTCATGCAGGTGTAGATGGTAGATACAGCACTGAAGACATCTTCCAAGGTGCAAGAGGGGATTTCAGTGACATCTTCAGTGATATATTTGGAAGATCTGGAGGATTTGAATCAATTTTCGAAACTGTATTTGGCAGAGGAGGAAGATTTGGTGGCTTTGGAAGGCAAAAAGGTGCAGATTTACTATATGAGACATCAATCACACTTGAAGATGTCTTACATGGCAAGAAAATGGAAATTGAGATACCTAAGGATGTGGATTGCGAAGTCTGCAAAGGATCTGGATGTAAACCCGGTACATCAAAAACAACCTGCTCTACGTGTAACGGCAACGGCCAAATCCGAATGTCTCGTAATATGGGATTTTCTACTTTTGTAACTATTCAACCCTGCAAATCATGTAATGGAGAAGGAAAAATCATACAAAACCCATGTCAGAGTTGTAAAGGAAAAGGAAAAACCAGAGGCATCAAAAACATCAAATTTGACATTCCACCTGGCATAGAAACCGGAGATTATACCATTCAAGGAGAAGGTGAATCAATTTCAGGTGGGATTAATGGTGATTTAATTGTACGAGTACAAGTTAAACCACATCCAAAATTCAAAAGGGATGGCATAGATATTTTCTATGATATTCCAATAAATATGATAGACGCAGCAATTGGTACAACTATTGAAATTCCTACATTAGAAGGAACAGAAAAAATTCAAGTTGAAGAAGGAAGTCAACCAAATACCATAATCAAGTTAAAAGGAAAAGGATTGCCTCGCCAACACAGTAGAGGACGAGGAGATCAGTATGTGCGATTAGTTGTCAATATTCCTAAAAAACTTAGCAAGCATCAAAAAAATCTATTAGACGAACTTCGAAAAACTTTTGACTGATTTGATATTATTTTTGCTTAAATGAAAATTGCATTAGATGTTGACGGTGTATTAGCCGATGTCATAAAATCATGGTTACATTATAGCAATACTAGAAGAAGAACCATCACAAAAAATGAAATCACAGAGTGGGATTTTTGGAAAAAATTTGATATAAAACCAGATGAATTCGATGATGAGTTATCATTTTGTTGGAAGTCGTGGGAAAAAATTCCACCAACAGAAAATGAATTATCTAATACTGTATACGAATTAGCAAACTTAGGTATGGTTGATATTGTTACAGCAAGAGAGCATTCTACTGATGTGTATGTAAAAAACTGGCTTAAAACTCAAAACATTGCATATCACAAATATGTATCAGTTGAGGAAGGTCCAAAAAAAGCAGAATTAGATTACGACATCTATATTGACGACTCACCCATTAATGCTGAAAAGATCGTAAACTCGAGGAAAAATATACTGCTTTATTCACAACCATGGAATCTAGCTATACACGATTCTCGCATTAAGAGAATAGAAAAATTAATGGACGCAGTAAAAATAATTAAAGAGCATAAATCTTCATTTGAAAACTAATCTCTAGTTTTTCTCAAGTCTATTTTATGTCCATCACGTATGTGTGATTCATGACTGATTTTTAGTAATTCTGCAATCTTTGCATCAGAATAGTATTTTACATTATACCTTCCTAAAACTTTCTTACAATCACTACAATAAATCTCTCTAAACTCCAATTCTGTGTATTTTGGTAAGTTTTGTTTTTGTATCTTTCTAATCAATAAAGAGTCTTATTCTAGAATCCTAAATTCTACGATGCGGGAGTTGCCAAGCCTGGTCAACGGCGTAAGGTTCAGGTCCTTATCTCCTAGGAGTTCGTGGGTTCAAATCCCACTTCCCGCATTTTATAATAATAAACAACTTTAAACCATAGTAATTTCTAATGTATACATGGGTAAAGTAGTCAAAGTAGGAGGACGAGGAACATCACGTAAAGTAGTAGATGACGAAAAAGAAAACTGGTCAGGAGAAAGCTTCAAGGAATATCAACGAAAGCAGAAAGAAGCCGCAGGTAATGAATATGTATCCATGGGTCGTGGTACCAGAAAAGTAAAGTTAAGTGACATCAAAGAAACAAAGAAAGCTGACACTAAGGGACGATATGTAAGCATGGGACGAGGAACCGGCAGACGTAAATTAGAATAATCAAGACACAAAACAATCTCGATAATATTTTTAATTCTTATTTTTATCCAACAAAAGGGTTTGTATCTTTTTTTCTAATAATTGATTAACTTGTTCACCAGATGCTTTACCACGTAATTCTTTCATAGCAATTCCCATTAAAGGTGCAATCGATCTAACACCATCACGAATTATGATCTTTACGTTGTCATGAATAATGTTGTCTAATATCATACTTAGTTTAGTTTCATCCAAACTAGTGATTGCCGCTTTCTCAATTGCCTCCTCAACTGATTTTGCCTTATTAGACATTATAGATTCAAAAATTATTTCCATTGATTCTTTTGTAATTTTGTTATTTGCCAACAATTCAAAAGAGTTCAAAATATCTTCTGGTTTTAGTAATGATATGTCCAAACCCTGTCTTTGAAGATTTGTAATTGTAGAACAAAGTATAGATGCAACAAAATTTGGTGAATTACGTTTGTCTAAACAAATTTTCTCAAATAACTCAAGATATTCTGAATCAAAGATTTGTTCCGCTAGTTGAACATTAAGGGTGTATTTACTCTGAATATCAAGTAGTGATTCATCCCATGACTTTGGAATGTTAAATTTTGCAAGTTTTATTTGGTCATCAGTTATAACAAGTGAAGGAATATCTGTTTCAGGATACATTCTTGCCGCTCCTGGACGTGGTCTTAAAAATACAGTTTCACCACTAGGCGTTGTGCCTCTTGTTTCTGCAGGCACACCATTTTTTGCATCTTGAATTCGTTTGATTATAGAATCAATAGCAAAATCAATTTTTGAATCTTCTCCAGCAATGATGATAAAACCATCATTGGAACTAATTTCAAGTAATTTCTGTAAACGTTGTATATCTGAATTCTCTATACCATAATTTGGTAATTCATCTGAATGAAAAATTCCACCAATTCCATAAAACCTAACAAGCTGACCCAATTCTTTTCCGAGTCTAATCCCTTCATAGGGTTCATATGAAAACAAACCAGCGAAATTCTTTATTCTAATAGCTTTGATGACAGAACCATCACTTATTGCTTTTTTTATTATTTTTGAATTGCATGATCTGAAAAGTTCAGTAACACCAAAAATATCGTTTTTCAAAACTTTTTCAAGTTTGAGATTTTTTAGCCTCTCAGATATTAAAATTAAACCATGCTGTCTTTTTGCTTCATATTCTATTATTTTTTCTAATTGATCTAACTGCTGTACACCCTTTATTTCTACAACTCCACCGCCCATAACTGAAATATTTACATCTTGTCGTATTGAACCAATCCCCCTCGTTACTTTCTTTGTTATACGCAATAATCTCCCTAACGCAAGTGCGATTTTTTTTATTTCAGATGGACTCCCCTCAACAGGTTCTAGAGCTATTTCTACAAGAGGAATTCCCAATCGATCCAAACTGTATGATCTCTCTGTTTCTTTATCTTTAATGAGTTTAGCAGCATCTTCTTCAAGATACAAAGATTGTACCCCAATATGTTTTCCTTCTACATCAAGAGATCCACCTTGGGCAACAAGCATAGTTCTTTGAAATCCAGACGTGTTAGATCCATCTACTACAATCTTTCTCATAGTGTGTACCTCACTAAAAATACTAGATTTTAGTGAATGGGCAATTATCAACACAATATTGATTGCATCCATGTTGATTTCATGAGGAGGCTCATCGTCATGTTCAACAAGACAACTACTTTGAGGATTTGCATAGTATATGATAGTCTTTGATTTTCTATTCTCAAATAATGCAGCAGGATCATATTCTCCTAACTCACTTTTTGTAGCTCTTAATTTTCTTGGAAATCTAATAGTATATTCATCAGATTCTAAAGGCCTACAATTACAAAATAACTTTTTATTAGTTAATAATTGCTGATGAATTTCTAAACCCACTCTTAAACCAATTTTGTCTAAATTTATTTCTGTCATATTTCTAACAATCTATTAAAACCTAATTTGTTATTTCAGACGCAATATTTTCCAACATTAAACTTTTCATTTCATCAACATTTTTTGTATTACCAAGTGCCCACATGGCTTTCACTAATGCAGTTTCAGGAATCATATTGTCCAGTGAAATAATGCCAAGATTGAGAAGGTCTCTACCACTTTCATACACCGTCATTCTAACTCTACCCTCAATACATTGGGAGGTCATACCTAAGAACAAACCTCTTTCTTTTGCCTTTTTTACACCTTCATACAGTGTTTTTCCTATATGACCAAGACCTGTGCCTTCAAAAATTATTGCTTTGTAACCTAGGTCTATTACTGTCATAAGTAATCTGGAATCATAACCAGGATAATATTTTACTAAAGCAACGTGTGTATCATAATTTATTTTCGGACTATAATTTTTATTTGTAAAATATTCATACTCTAAATTTTTTTGTATTTTTTTATCTAAAATAAGAAAAGCTGGATCTCCTCCTATTGTCTGAAAAGCATTTCTTTTACTTGTATGGTTCTTTCTCACGCGTGTACCTAGATGACACGCTACGAGCTCATCACTTTCATTATGATGCATGACTACAAATATGCCACTAACATTACATTCCACAACAAATCTGACGGCTGAAATTAAATTTAAAGCAGCATCTGAAGAAGGTCGTTCTGATGACCGTTGTGATCCAACTAGTGCAATTGGAATGGGAAAGCCTGCTAATGCAAAGGAAAGAAAAGAAGCCGTATACTGCATCGTATCTGTCCCATGTGCGATGATAATCCCCTTGTAGTCAGATTTTGCATATGAATCAAGTTTTTCAGCAATTTTCTTCCAATGCTCCGGTAGTAAATTTTCCGAATATTCTGAAAATAATACCTCAGTATCGATATTCGCTATTTCAGATAGTTCTGGAATAGTATCATGAAGTTCTGATGCTGTTAATGCTGGAGTCACTCCTCCTGTTCTATAATCGATCTTACTTGCAATGGTGCCGCCTGTTGATAAAAGCAAAACTTTGGGAAGCGAAGAATTTTTCGACAGTGATTGAGGAATCTCTTTTTTTATTTCATTTAAAGAAATGATCTCGATTTTTTTAATTTCATTAATTTTTATTCCAACATTATAACCATTTTTTAGTTTCAATACTATGTGTTCATCATCATTGTATTCATAACGTGGCATCAAGATGCCAGTATATGTCAACTCGCCTGCAATCTTAACTGTATCTCCTACTTTTGCTTTACAATCTTTCAAAAGTGTAAGAGACTTGCCACTATAGCCTCTATACTCTGACATTTAGGTGAATTATCTTAATTATTGTATTAAAACTACCTATAATAGGAAGCGACTACTTTTTGACCAATCTTTAAGTCTTTTTGATCGCGTACTTTCTTTACTGCCTCTTCAAAGTGTTTCATAGTAACTTTAGCATTTGACGCTGTTTTTTCTACCTCCTTTTCATCTGGAGTCTTATCAAGATAATGATGTATTACTAGCGAAACGGCAGTATTTGCTATAGCAGCTACATCTGCTCCACTCATACCATCAGTCATTTCTGAAAGTTTGTCAAAATTTACAAAATCTGGATCAGTTGGTTCCATTATTATAGGAATATTTCTTGAATTAATTTTCAAAATACTTTTCCTACTGTCTTTGTCAGGTAGAGGAATCTGAATTATTTTATCAAATCGTCCAGGTCTTAATAACGCAGGATCGATCATATCTGCTCTATTGGTTGCTGCTAAAACTACCACACCACGTAAATTCTCCATACCATCCAATTCAGTTAACAGTTGACTTACTACCCTCTCTGTTACTGCAGTTTCGCCACCAGCACCTCTTATGGGAGCAATGGAATCCACTTCATCAAAGAATATTACACATGGTGAAGCCTGTCTTGCTCTTCTGAATATTTCTCGAATACCTCGTTCTGATTCACCAACCCATTTTGATAAGAGCTCAGGCCCTCTTACTGAAACAAAGTTTGCTTCGCTTTCTGTAGCAACTGCTTTTGCTAGTAATGTTTTACCTGTACCACTAGGACCATGTAATAATATTCCTCGTGGCATCTTATGTCCAAGTTTTTCATATAACGCTGGATATTTCATTGGCCATTCCACTGCTTCTTGTAGTTCACGTTTAACATCAGCTAATCCTCCTACATCATCCCATTTTACATCGGGGTTTTCAATGAATACTTCACGCATTCCAGATGGTGTTACTTCTATGGCAGCTTTGTTGAAATCCTCACCCTTAACAATAAGCTTATCTAATGTTTCAGGAGGTATTTTTTCTTCTTCAAGATTCAATTCAGGTAGTAGTCTTCTTATACACTTCATAGCTGCTTCTTTACATAAGTATTCCAAGTCTGCTCCTACGTAACCATGTGTAATTGAAGCATATTTTTCTATATCAACATCATCTGATAGTGGCATATTTCGAGTATGAATCATCAAAATATCCTTTCTACCTTTTTTGTCAGGAACTTTGATTTCGATCTCTCTATCAAATCGTCCAGGTCTTCTAAGTGCAGGATCTATTGCGTTTGGTCTGTTAGTTGCTGAAATTACAATTACTTTTCCTCTTGCTTCAAGCCCATCCATCAAAGAAAGCATTTGTGAAACAACACGTCTTTCTACTTCACCAGTAACTTCCTCTCGTTTTGGTGCAATAGAGTCAATCTCATCAACAAAAATTATTGATGGTGCTTTTTCTCTAGCCTCTTTGAAAATTTCTCTTAAACGTGCTTCACTCTCACCATAAAACTTACTCATAATTTCTGGACCTGATATACTAATGAAGTGTGCATTACTTTCATTAGCAACTGCTTTTGCTAGTAATGTTTTACCTGTTCCTGGGGGCCCATATAACAAAACTCCTTTAGGTGCCTCAATTCCCAACTTTTCAAAAATTTCTGGATGTCTAAGTGGGAGTTCAATCATTTCACGAACTTTTTTGATTTCATCAGTTAGTCCACCAATATCCTCATACGTTACTTGTGGTACTCCTCTTAGTGTTTCTCCTTTTTCTGCTATATGAAATACAGTTTTTTGTGTAACAAGTACTGCATCAGCTGCAGGCGTTACACCAATTACTTGAAAAGTTAATCTTCCACCAAAATAAGGCACCATGACATTATCCCCCTTGATTAATGGTACGCTTTCTAGTGCATCTGCCAAATATCTTTCATCGATTGGAGGAATTGCTTCTAGTGGTGCGACTACTACTTTTTCAGCTGCAACCGCTTTTATCTTTCTGACAGTTATGGTATCACCTATTGCAATACCTGAATTATTTCGCCCTAGCCCATCTATTCTTATGATTCCCTTGCCTTCATCTGATGGATAAAGTGGTAAACATTTTGCAACGGTCCTTCTCTTACCTTTAATTTCTATAACATCGCCAGTTGAGGCATTTAATGCATCCATAGAATCATAATCGATTCTAGCTACTCCTCTTCCAACATCTCTAGTATACGCTTCCAAGACTTTGAGTGTAAGAACATTCTGGCTCATAGCTAAATTTTCTCCATCTATGTTTTATATCTTTGGCGTTAGAATTTTAAAAAAACTGTATAATCAATCATAAGCTTAAAATCGCCATCAAAATACAACCCATCAACTTGGGTAAAAGACCATTAGTTAGACGACGTGGCCGTGGAGGCAGGCAATTTAGAGCTACTACTATTGGAAAATTGGCACCAGCAAAATACCCATCATTTGCGTTATCAGAACAACATGAGGGAAAAATAATAGATCTAGTTCATGAACGTGGTAGAGAAGCTCCGCTGGCTAAGGTTAGATTTGAAAATGGTTCAATATGTTATATGCCAGCAGTTATTGGTACGAAAGTCGGTTCTAAAATTCAAATCGGTCTTAATGCAGAGATCGCTAATGGAAATATAATCAGTATTCAAAATATACCAGATGGAACAATTGTATGTAATTTAGAAAAACACTTTGGAGATGGTGGAGCAATTTCCAAGTCAGCGGGAAATTATGCTACCGTGTTTTCACATGGAGCCGACGGTGTTACCGTGAAACTTCCCTCTGGTAAATTCACAACACTTAATCCAAAAAATAGAGCTATGATAGGTACACTAGCGGGAGGAGGTACAACAGAAAGGCCTTTAATGAGGGCTGGTACGAAATGGAGAAAATTCAGAACTAAGGGAAGAAAATACCCAATCGTAAGAGGCGTAGCTCAGGCCGCATATGTCCATCCACATGGTGGTGGAAGACATCAACATGTTGGTCAGAGCTCTACAGTTGCACGAAATACCCCACCTGGCGCCAAAGTAGGAAGCATAGCTGCAAGAAAAACTGGTAGAGCAAGAATAAAAGAAAGAACTAGTTAGCCTTTAACCTAAACTTGATTAACAACAAATCAATTCAAATTTTTAATTGTCAAAACAAAAGGTACATCTTTTTGTAAAAGGAAAGGTACAAGGCGTTTTTTTTAGACAAGCCCTAAAAGTTATGGCAAAAAAGAAAAATGTTTTTGGATGGGTAAGAAACCTTAAAGATGGAAGAGTTGAAGCCATTCTAGAAGGTGAAGATGTCAACGTCAGTTCCTTAGTTGAATGGTGTCATGCAGGTCCAGCTAACGCAAGAGTAGAAGACGTTGAAATTAGAAATGAAAAATATAAAGGAGAATTTTCAAAGTTTGAAGTTTTGTATTAATGAATTGAATTATAGGCATCTTGAATTAACTCTTTTGCATGTTCAACATCTTTATTGGTTTTAATCAGTAAAATTTCTTGAAGTTCCTTTCTGTTTTTTTGTATTTTTATTTTGATTGATTCTTCTTGTGGTTCTATGTCTACAAACCATCTAAATATGATTGATTTACAAAATACAATTCTATGCATACGTATATCTTCCACAACATTTTTTCCCAACAAGAAACAAAAGTTCCTAAGTGAATCAAAGAGAGGAAGCATCACTGGCGATAACTGTCTTTTAAAATCCTCATAACTTCTTTTTTTACCAAATGATATCAAATTATTCAAATTATACTATACAAGTTATTTAGGTAGTAGCTCTGTTAGTTCCACTCTAGACTGGTAGCCACATTTCAAAGTAAGCAAGATCCGCCACGTTGACGAGGAAGCGTGAATGTTCCACCTTAGGATTGCTCCCTCCCGGACCTCATCCCTTTCGATGGTTGGGTCTTGGGAATCATCCCTTCGGACAATCCCAGTCCTACATCCACCCGCCTCGGCGTGATTTCATTTCAGCCTACTAAGCGAGTACTATCTGTCTAGAGATTTACCCAGCAGTTACTGATCTCTGCATATAGCCGGTTTCAGAATAGGGCACGGCTAGCGCCCCGATCCTACCTACTACCATAGTATTGTTAACCTAAATGTTATATTTGCATTAGGTTTGTTTTTCTTTTAGCATTAAAATCAGGTTACACACAGAACAAATCTTTCCAGTACATTCGCTACCACAATTCATACAGAGTTGTTTTTGGTTAGAGTTTGAATCTTTAACAATTTGTGATACTCTAAGAATTGATTTATACAAATTATTTTTAATCCCAAAATGCTGATTTTCTAAAGAATTGAGAAATTCACGAATTTCAGTTCGTATTCCTTCATTCATGTGTGGACATTGCTCTGATTGAAAAGGAATCTCATTAGTAAAAGCGTAAAATACAATCTCTGATTCATAAATCTCACAAAACGGCTTTATTTTTCTGACAGTACTATTTGATGTGTCTGGATCCATCCATCCAATTTTTTTGATATCGCCAGAAAGCATATTGATGAGAAATGTTTGAAGTGTATCGTCAAGATTATGAGCAGTAGCTATTACATCTGCACCAATATCCTTTGCTGCATAGTCTAGGGATCGCCGTCTTAATGTTCCACAGATAGAACAGGAAGAAATTTTTTCGTTTTCTCTCACATGGATGGCCTCATCAAGTGTAATGCTAAATAAATCATTATAGGAATATGCAGAATAATCTACATTTAGTTTTGAACAAAATTTTTTGACTATCTCTAATGCTTCATTTCGGTATGTTGGTATTCCCTCATCTATTGTTACAACTTTTATTCTAAAATTATGACTCTTAGACATATTATCAAGTATGTGTAACAAGGCAAGTGAATCCTTGCCCCCAGATACTGCCACGCAAACAAGTTCATTGTTTCTTATCATATTGAATTTTGAAATGGTTTTTGCAGTTTTCCTAAGAATGGAATTTGAAAAACATGGTGAGCACAGCTCTTCTCCTGAATACTTTCTTGAAAAAACTGCATCATTTTGACATTTATTACACTTCATGCTTGTTTTTTTAAATAGACTATAATTAATTTTTAGATTGTAAACCAGCCAGATTTCATATAAGATAAGGCAATGTTTAATCCAAACAACACAAAGGTGAAAGCGTAAATGCCCCACATGAATCCATTAACAGATTTTTCTGAAATCCTTTTTTCAATAATACTATGAATGAACTTGCCTCCATCAAGTATTGGAAGTGGCAACATGTTGATTATTCCTATAAAAAAGGAAATCATCCATAACCAAAGTAAAAACATTGAAAGCTGTGGATTGTTCCATTCTATTATGTTGTATCGTGGTTTGTATGCAAAGGAATTATCTCTCATTATACCAATTAATCCTTTTTCAGGATCATCAGGAGAGGGAGTAACTATTACTGGAAATTGCAATTCTTTTTCTTCTCTAAGAACTGTCACAGTAACAGTTTCTCTTGGATTCAACTCAATTTTTTGAAAATCAAGCGGAGTTACAACAGAAATGTCATTTATAGCTGTAATGATATCATTTGGCTCCAGTCCTGCTTTTTCAGCTCCACTTCCTTGAATTATAGATAAAACTAGAACTCCTTCCGGTGATTCATAAAACCAACCTAAAAACGGCTCTGGTACTATAATTGCGAAAACTGGATTAGTAAGTAAAATTGCCCCAAGCGCAAATGAAAAAATTACATTTGAAGTAGCTCCGGCACCAATTACTCTAAGCTTTGAAATTCTTTTTGCTTTGTTAAATTCTTCCTCATCAGGTTCGACAAATCCTGCAAACATTGCAATAAAAATTGCAAAACCACCTGTTTTGATCTTTATTTTTTCTAGAGTAGCAACAATACCATGTGCACCCTCATGGATTACCAAAACTATTGGTATTGATAATAAAAAATAAGCAATAGCTGTAGATGATGTCAAGGTAACTCCTGGTATTAATACAGTTAATTGTGCAAATTCCGTCGGTTTTACAAAAAAATTAGATACATTAGAAAGCAAGAACCAAAAGGCAAATCCCATCATCAAAAAACCGGCAACAACACTTACATCTGCAAATATGCGAACTCCTCTACGAGTCCTGCTTAACATCTTTGTTAGAGCAGATTGTACCTGATAATTTTTGTATGTTAAACTATATGGTTTTATCTCGAAACCACGCTTATCTAATTTTAAACCTTTTGCTATTAAAACAATGATAACCCATGCTATTAGTACATAAATAATCGAATTATCTGATATAAAATCAAGTTCCAAATTAATTGCTACTTTTTTTAATCACGTACATTTATCAGTTACTGTGAAACCTGTAGTAATAATTTCAACATATCCCGACAAAAAATCAATCACAAAAATCGCAAATATACTAGTAAAAAGACAAACTGTAGCATGTGTTAATTTTGTTAGAATTAGCTCAGTTTATAGCTGGAAGAAAAAAATCACTAATACTTCAGAATATCTTGCTATTTTTAAAACAACCAAAAAAAATATTAAAAAATTAAAAACTGAGATAAGAAAAACACATCCATACGAGGTTCCAGAGATAGCTGAGATCACAATCAGTTCTCTAAATAGTTCATATCTGAAATGGTTAATTGATTCAACAAACTAGTATTCTAAAGCAAATCTTAAGATAGATACAATGCCACCTAGACCAGAAATCCTCAAACCTGCATCAGTAGTTGAATCCACACCGTATACCTTAGCTCCCTTACCTTCTACATCATTTAGTAATTCGATTACTTTTTCTTCATCTTCAGTTTGTATGATCTTCTCAGAAAATACAAGAGATTCTATGGCACCATATTGACTAGCTTTTAGTGTCTCATCAAACCCCATCGTGAATTTTCTGCTTTTTTTGTTAGCTCTAAGCATTATTTCATCAATAATAGACAAAACTTTGCCAAGTTTGCTATCAGACATTATCTCTTTCATTGATTGTGATTTTGTAAATGTGTACAGTCCATCCTCGCCTCCAGAATCTATTCCATCTATAACTTGATTTTTGTATTCATTACCAATTGATGTTTTTTGTAGAAAATTACTAAATCTTTTTTTTGTCTCGCCTGGTCCAAAAATTATAATTTGATCTCCTTTATTTAATAAAGACACAATAGCTTTTTGAATACTTTCAAAAAATCGCTCTATATTAAAATCAGATTTGTATTGTTTTCCACTCGATCCTGAGTAAATATTTGGCATAATTTGTAAATGTGTTCCTTTTAATCTTCCAATACCACATATACTAGTATCTAACGCAACGAGTAAGAATCCAATATTTTGATTATCTGTTTGTAGTAATTTTTTTTCTATTGGCATCCATTGTTTTTTAATTAGCTTGAAGCTTTCATTCATCGTTATCATAAAAGAATGATGGGATCCTTTTGGAACAGATTCATTATTTGATTCGACAATTATGCCATGTATACGCAGTCTATCCAAAACATTATCCAATGATACCTTTTCTACATCTAGTCCTATTCTTATTCTAATTCGCTCTCCTTTATCAGGTCTTGAATAATCCTTTTCAAGTTTGATGATTCTAGTAGTATCGCCAACAATTCTATCTCCTTTTTTAATTATCCGGCGTAGAATTATGAGATCATCTGGTTCTTCAGGTATTAGCGCAATTGAATGTTGGTCTAAAATTTTGGTAATCACGTTAAAATCATAATTTTAAAAAAGAGAAAAGAGTGTTAGCTTGTTATTTCATTAACTTTAGTTTTATTTTCTTCATTCTTTTTTCGTAAGTAATTTTCTACCCATTCCATTGTTATGACGCAGCTTTCAGCAAGATTAACAAGCGAATTTGGTGATGCTTCACCAGTAACTTTACCACCATGCCGTCTAATCTGTCTCCATTTTAAACGAGTATTACCACTTTTTGAATTATAGATTATTCCTAAAACATCTCTAGCATTTACAAAAGTTATTTCACGAATTTTTTTTAAAGTTACTTTATCTGCAGCTTCTACATAAATTGAACCGTGCTCATCGTCTCTTTCTGGGAAAACCTCGTAATCTTCCAAATAACTACTAGGTGTAAATGAACTACATGTGCTTGCTATTATAAATCGCCTAAAACTTTCAAGTGACGCGGGTGTATCTATAGTGACCATTTGTGATCGATAGGTCTCGCTTATTTATCAAGCTTCGTGAAAGACTCAATTACTATTTTTGTGAAGTTTGTGCTGCAGGCGTTGATGATTCTATCCATTTGATTTAATGATGTGGATCTTGAGTTCTGAGCCTGCTCTTTAAATTTTGCACTATAAAATAAATTTAATTTTTGGAATAACTCAATCTGTTTTTCTTGATGTATTTCTGAATTCATTATCATGATTTTGAGGACCATGACCACATTTAGTACATGCAACTTTGAAACCATTTGGGTCATTTTCATAAGTTTCACAGCCACAAAAACACGTCATGTTATTACCAACATTTTATTATGATTTAATTATTACAGCAATTTCCACGAGGAATGTCATGTTCATGTGGACATTTTCTTGGATGTTTTAGCATTGTACAAAGAGCATCAGTGAATTGTTTATTCATGTGGTGTTCTATACCGCAAACCATTTCTTCATCTATTTCCACTTTTAATGCGCTATCCATTAAAACTTCCAAAAGTCTACTATTTCTCATCATGCTAGATCCAATTCTTTCTCCTTCTTCTGTTAATTCTACTCCAGCTTTGTTGTAATTTACAAGATTTTTCTCATTCAGTTTTTTTAGCATTTGTACAACACTTGGTTGTCGCACGTTTAGCATTTTTGCAATGGTACTAATTTTTACAGGCTCCCCTCTTTCTTTAATATGCCAAATTGCTTTTAGATACATTTCTACATGTTCTGCTTCTGCGGTTCCTACGAATAAGACCTCTTCATTTAATGTATCCATATTATGCCTCCTTTGAATCTTTTAATAAGTATTCAAAATATTCTCTTGCAAATCCTGCAAGACCTGCATGATCAGCCCAAATTGCAACCATATCAAAAGAAGATGAATCACCAATTTCTGGTCCAAGTAATATGACCACATAACGTTTATCAGAAATTATCCCGCCGCCAAACAATCCTTTTTTCAGTTTTACCTTTGCCACTCTTGAAATTGCAGTTAAAGAATCGCTGTCTATCTTATCTGATGTTAATATTGTAACATCAATTCCTCTATCATGAAGAGAGCGAAGCTTTGGTAATGCCTGCTTAACTAACTCCTCGCTAGCCTTTGGAACTGCGATAAGGACCTCATTTCTACAAGATTCTATTATTTCTAGAATTTTTGCAACAATATTGACGGCACCTGATAAAACCCATATATCAGGCCGTTCACTAGAACCACTTTTTTCATATAGAGGAACAAGTTCGTTTAAAATAACATTCTGATTCTCTTTAAACTCTGTATCTGCTTTTTGCTTAGTAGCTTCAAGACCAGTTGTAGGTGATTTGGCAAAATATTTGGTAGGTCTTGAATCATCAGAACCTATCCATCCTTTTTCTTCCAAGTCCCCCAAAACCTCATAAATTTTTGAGTATGGCACGCCTGATTTCTGACTTAGATCAGATGCAGTAAGCTCGCCTGATTTCAGTAACGAAGTAAAAGTTCTGATTTCATAACTAGTAAGCCCTACTTGTTCTAGAGCCTTTCGTGTCTTATCAGAAATACTCATGCGATCTAACTCGACGCTTTTTGATATTTAAACCCCATACGAATATCTCTACTGAATACAACGGGGGCAAGTATGAAATCTATTAAATACTATTTTCAAAGTGCCAACTATTAGGAATGGCACTAATTCAGATTGCTAATCAATCTACAAAGAAGGTAGGCAAGAAATCAACTATTAGGTTTACTCAAAGTATTTGCCCAGATTGTAACATGATCCTAGACGCAGAAGTCTTTGAAAGAGACAGCAGAGTCTACATGACAAAGACCTGCCCAACCCATGGCGAATGTGAAGAGCTTTACTTTGGCTCATATGAGATGTACAAGAAATTTAGCACTTATTGGGCAGATGGAAAAGGCGCACATGCCCCAAATGTTATGATGGTTGACAAATGTTCATGTCCTAATAACTGTGGATTGTGTTCTAACCACTTGTCTCATAGCGGTCTTGCAAATATGATAGTCACAAATAGATGTGATCTTACATGTTGGTACTGTTTCTTCTATGTTAAGAAAGGACTAGAAGGTGCTTACATGTATGAGCCATCACTTGACCAAGTCAGAGCAATGATGAAGACACTAAAAGCCGAAAGACCGATTCCAGGAAACTCCATGCAGATCACGGGTGGTGAACCAATGCTAAGAGAAGACATTACCAAAATCATCAAAATAATGAAAGAAGAAGGAGTTGATCACGTTCAAATGAATACAAATGGTATTAGACATGCAATGGATCCAGAAGCTGCACGTGAGGTAAGACTCGCGGGTTGTAATAATCTATACCTAAGCTTTGACGGTGTAACACCAAGAACAAATCCAAAGAATCACTGGGAAATTCCTTATGCACTTGATAGTTGCAGAAAGACAGGCACAACAGTAGTTTTTGTACCAACCGTTATCAAATCAATTAATGACCACGAACTAGGTGGAATTATTCGATATGCTCAAAAGAACATGGATGTTGTACATGCAGTAAACTTTCAACCAGTTTCTCTGACTGGTAGAATGGGTAAAACAGAGCGTGAAAAATATAGAATTACAATTCCTGATTGTATTCAAAGAATAGAAGAACAAACAAGGGGTCAAGTTACAGTAGATGACTGGTTCCCAGTTCCAAGCTGTATGCCATTGACTAATGTAATTGAAGCATTTTCAAGTAAACCAAAGTATGAATTGTCAATTCATTTTGCATGTGGTGCAGGAACATATGTATTCCAAGACGAAGAAACAAAGGAGCTTGTTCCAATGCCACGATTCTGTGATATTCAAGGAATGCTAGAGCTCTTTGAAGATAAAGCAGAAGAAATTCGTTCTGGTAAAAACAAATACTTTACAATGCTTGAAGTTGTAAGAAAACTCTCTAGTTTTGTTGATAAGAAAAAACAGCCTGCAGGACTAGATTTAGCAAAAATGTTTGGAAACATATTGATGAAAAGATCATTTGATGCGGTAGGTTCATGGCATGTTAAAGGACTATTCCTTGGCATGATGCACTTCCAAGATAAATATAATGAAGACCTTGAAAGACTACAAAGATGTGATATTCACTATGTCACACCAGATCTTAGAATCATCCCATTCTGTGCATTCAATGTAATTCCAGAATGGTACAGAGACAGAATTCAAAAGAAATATTCTATCACCGTTGAAGAATGGGAACAAAGAGAAGGCGTCAAACTAGAAGACGGCCTCTACAGAGGTCTAATGCGAAGAGGTGCTGGTGACGAATTAGCAGTTGGCTGTGCAAAAAGCCAGATGATGCACGAAGCACAACAAGCATTGATGTAAATATTATAAAAATCATTTAATCTAAGACCTTAAAAGAACAGAATTCATTTTTGAGTATTGAAATTACTTTTCATTTCACCTAGATATTCTGGCGGCATTGGCGGTCATGCTGCAATGCTTGCCAGTAAGCTCATTGAATATGGATTTGAGGTAAAAATGATGCATACTCCACACATCCCAATCAAAAATTTAAAAAATCCAAGTTTTGCTATTCTTAGCTCTCTAAAGGGATTATTTAGTAGAGATAACTATGATATTGTACATGCGTTTAACATTCCCTCAGCTTTTGCAATGCGTTTTGTAAAAGGAAAAAAGAAAATTCTATCAGTTCATGGTGTTTATGGAGAACAAGTTAATGCACTTCATTCAAGCGCAATTAGCACAATAGCAACTGTAACAGAATCAAATGTTTTAAAATGGCCAGATAAACTAACTACTGATTCAAAAGCAACACAAAAAGCATACAAAGAAAAGTTAGGATTAGACTTTGAATATTTGCCATCACCATTAGATGTAAGCAAATTTTTAAAAATTCCAGATGTCAAAAAAGTAGAAAAACAAGTTGTATATGTTGGACGGAATAGCTACGAAAAAGGCATTGATATACTAAAGAATATAGAATCACAAATCAACGGAAAAGTAGTTTATTGTACTAATGTATCATGGGAAGATGCTATGAAAACTATGAAAGCATCTAGTGTAGTAGTGGTTCCATCTAGAATAGAAAGCTTGCCTACAACTGTTAAAGAAGCATTTTACCTTCATGTTCCAGTAGTAGGCACAAACGTTGGAGGTATTCCAGAATTAATAACAAACGAGGTTACAGGAATACTTGTTCCATCAAACGATCCAACTAAACTTGGTAATGCAATAAATCAATTATTGGAAGATAAGGAATTTTCACAAAACCTTGCTAATGCTGCTTTTGATTTTGTAATAAAAAATATGACGTGGGATGTTGTTTTTCCTAAATATATTAAATTTTATGAAGAAGTTTTGAATTAAGTTATTTTGACATTATTTCTTGCAAACCAGATTTTAAATCCACTGTGAATTTCCAACCTAATACTTTTTCAGTCAGCTTAGTATATGCTTGGCTTTTTTTAATATCGCCTTTCAGCGGTTCTGAAAAGATTAAATCAACTGGCGAATGTGATAGTTCAATCATAATTTGAGCTAATTCCTTGATGGATGTAGCTATACCTGTTCCAATATTAAAAAACCCACTATCAACTTTACTTTCCATTGCTACAAGATTTGCTCTTGCTACATCTTCAACATATACAAAATCTCTTACCTGTGTACCGTCTCCATTTATAATCAAAGGTTTTTTCTCATCAAGATTTTGCATGAATTTAGTAATTACACCAGCATAGGAACCAGTTTGTCCTGCTCCAAAAATGTTAAAGTATCGTAATCCAATAACTTTGACTCCAATCTTTGAATATTTTTCAGCAAGAAATTCACATTCTAATTTTGTTTGACCATATGGATTAATTGGTTTTCGTCCAAAATCCTCTTTGATTGGAATTTTTGTTGTATCTCCGTAAACACTAGAACTACTAGCATATACTAATTTGAAACCAAATTCTTTTGCTAATTTAAGAATATTTTCAGTACCGCGTACATTAACATCACAGTATTCTTGTGGCATTAAAAATGACTCTGGGACGGCAGTAAGTGCAGCTTCATGGAATACACCGTCAGCGTTTTTTAAATAATTTCTTAATACATCACAGTTACGAATATCAATTTTAAAAAATTCAATTTTATCAAAAACATCTTCTAAATTTTCTTTTTTGCCTTTATGTAGATTATCTATTACGGTAACATTATGTCCTTTTTTGACTAGATATTTTACTAAATGATTTCCAACAAATCCTGCTCCGCCTGTAACAATTAGATTCATAAAATACGCACAATTTATGACATCTTTAAGTTTTGGAAACCAATCTGACACAATTTATATAAATTCAATTATACGCAACGCATTTGTTAGTAAAAAGAAACTATTAGGAGAAGAAATTGGGTATAAAATCATCTATGTTATCTAATGTGGAAAATACTAGACAATCACTAGCATCAAAAAACATTCACGTCTGTGTGGTTGGAATAGGTAGAATTGGACTGCCAACTGCGCTATCATTTGCAAATTATGGTCTAGAGACAACAGGTGTTGATGTTAATGATAAGCTGATCGAGATGATTAACACAGGAAGATATCCTCTAAAAGACGAACCTGGATTTGATACTATATTTGATAACGTTAGAAAAAATAAAAAACTAAATGCAACAAAAGATATACAACAAGCATTATCTAAATCCGAACTCATAATATTGTCTTTACCAACTCCTATGGACGATAAGAATATCCCAGATTACTCGGCGCTTCTTACTGTAGCTAGATCCTTAAATAATTTCATAAAATCTGGTACTGTGATAGTAGTAGAAAGTACAGTGGAACCTGGCTTTGTAGAAAATGAATTGACTCCACTAATTGAAGGAGATGGTTCACGAATAAAATGTGGTATGGATTTTTCAGTAGCTGCTTGTCCCGAAACAGCTAATCCTGGCGAGATATTAGATGATTTTAAAAAATTACCTAGAGTAATTGGAGCAATAGATAAAATCACTACCGAAATAGTTTCAGAAATTTACAAACATGTATTTAATGTTGAAATCGTAAAAATGCCTAATTGTAGAACCGCGAACGCAGTAAAACTAACAACTAATGTTTTTCGCGATGTAAATATTGCATTTATCAATGAACTTGCAATCTTATTTGAAAAATTAGACATAGATATAATGACAGTTTTACAGGCAGCTAGTAAAAAATATAATTTTCAAGTACATTATCCAGGTGCCGGTGTTGGAGGACCATGCTTACCAGTTAATTCATACCAGATGTTAAACTCGGCTAAAAAATTTAACGATTCTATAACATTAAAAATAATTGAAAACGCACGCCAAATAAATGAATCAATGCCAGAACACGTAATAGATCTACTCTCTGACGCATTAAATGAAATAGGTAAGTCAATAAAAGGAAGCACAATTGGATTGCTTGGTGCTTCATACAAACCTAATGTAAAAGATATTCAACTATCGCCAATCTACCAGATAATAAAGAAATTAGAAACAGTAAACGCCAAAATCAAGATTTATGATCCATACTTTAAATCTGAAAATATTTTTTCTCATAAAACAGAAGATAATTTTCTTGATTCTATAACCAATACAGACGCTGCTGTTATCATCACTGCACATAAAGAATTTCATAACATAGATCCTACTTTATTTGTAGAAAAAATGACTTCTCCTGTAATTGTTGACACTAGAGGTATGATAGATGCTCATGCAGCAAAAAAAGCTGGCATAATTTTTAGAGGAATAGGACGTGGCGGTCTATAACAATATCACAAATTATTCCTAGCGAAATAAAACATATTCTTACTTTACGATATAACCCCAATCTAAAATCTATTCTTCCAAAACTGGATTGGAAATATTTTGTAGAAAAAACCCCCCCAGAAAATCTTTTAATAAAAATTGAACAAATAATCTCTAATACATTAAAAAATAACATTAACCAATCAAAAGTGGCCTTATCACTTAGCTCCGGAGTTGATTCCACACTTATTACAGCAATTTTACGAAAAGAATTTCCATCTCTAAATATAGAATCAATATCTGTAACTTTTGCAGACAGTGTAGATGAATCTCCAGCAGCAAAAAAAATTTCAGAAAAATTTGAAACAAATCATCACATTTTGTATCTAGATAATTTCCTGCGTGAATTACCAAAAGCAATTAGTATTGTTAAACAACCATTTTGGGATTTACATTGGTATTATGTAGTTAAAAAATCAAAATCATTATCAAATTTACTACTGTCGGGTGATGGTGGCGACGAATTATTTGGAGGTTATACATTCAGATATCAAAAATTCTTATCATCGGTTAACCATAATTCATCTGTGCAGGATAGAGTTTTAGCATATTTAGAATGTCACGAAAGAGATTGGGTACAAGATCAAGAAAAATTATTTGATAAAAAAATGGATTTTTCGTGGGAAGAGATTCACTTAGTTCTAAAAGAATATTTCACAAATGATCTTCATCCTCTGATTCAAGTTTTTCTAGCGGATTATAACGGTAAACTTCTTCATAACATGTTACCACTTTATAATATCATTCATAATTATTTTAAAATTAACAATATTGCACCACTTTTATCTTCTGAACTAATATCAATTGCCACTCATCTACCAAAGGAACTAAAATATGATTCTCGTACTAACTCAGGAAAACTAGTTTTACGAAAAATGTTACAACAATTTAATGTAGACAAACTTGTTACTCAACAAAAACAAGGATTTTCAGTAGATACCGCTAATCTTTGGAAGAATTATGGTTACAAATTATGCAAATATTACCTTACAGATGCAAGGATAGCAAAAGAAGGATGGATAAACTCTGAATGGATTTCAAAACATTTGGCAAATACTGAACTAGATGTAAGGATTGTTAACAAATTTTTGGGTTTACTTGCATTTGAGGTTTGGTATAGATTGTTTATTTCAAATGAAATGAAGTCCGATGACTTACTTGACATGTGAATTTATGAACTAGTTTTCATCTATATAAGAAGAAAAAATATTTGAAAATCTTTTTGCAATAACATCCCACTTAAAGTTTGTCTCTGTAAATATACGACCTATAGTTCCCATGTATTTTCGCTTATCCTCATTATTTACTAGCACTCTGATCTTCCCAATCAAGTCATTATGATCTCCTTTTTCTACTAGAAACCCTGTCTTGCCATCTTGTATTAGCTCAGGAATGCCCCCAACATTTGTTGCAATTACAGGTTTTTCCATCAGGGAGGCTTCTA
>Ga0194132_10001309_pt1 | contig 50329 bp, 41 predicted proteins | sample TA2KigOf80mmetaG_FD_148612 | JGI IMG/M metagenome (GOLD analysis project Ga0194132, IMG submission 148612) | Freshwater microbial communities from Lake Tanganyika, Tanzania - TA2015054 Kigoma Offshore 80m | ecosystem: Environmental > Aquatic > Freshwater > Lake | place: Tanzania: Lake...
CCCAATACTGTGTGTTGGTAGGTGAACCGGGAGTCCCGGAGAGATTGTTGGCGACGCTTTTCGTTATAGCAGCCATTGCCGGTTGGCAACAGCTTAAATTCCTGAATAAATACAGCGTTAAGGAAGCCTCGCGGGATCGCGCAGTCAAGCAATAATCCCAAGTGATTACGGCACGTTTTCCGAACCAACCACATTACAGCGTGGCAAAAAATGCTGCTAATTCGATTAGCTCAGGGGCTGGTGGCGCTGCTTTGTCGGCATGTGGCCGGTAAAAACCCTGCGCGATCACCTTCATAGTAGCCACAAGTTCATCGAGCATGCCGTGAAAGTCACTGCGTGCGGCTGCCATTTTGAAGGCAAATTCCGTAACGCCGGTGACCCCGCCGTAGGCCTTAAAGCGGATTTTGACCAAGCCCTCTGTCAGGTCAATTTCGTAATCCTGAACATTGATGGAATAGGTATCGTCAGAGTGCGCCGTAACGATTGCATGACCGTTGATGGTCTGCATTTTCAGCCACTTCTCGTCGTAATGATTCCCTCCCGAGTACCAGTAGTACGAGGCTCCCTCCACCCAAGGGGCATCGCCCACGGGTGTCTCGATCCGCGTCGTCGCTACGCGGCAACGGTAGGACGCGACTTCTTTAGAAAACCCAAGATCTTGGAGGTTGATACTCAGACCTCCAGCCACCGTAACGCCTTGCATGAGCCCCGGCTGGAGGGCCATGAATCGGCCGGTAAAATAGGGCGCTGCGTAAAGCTCAAGCACATAGCCCTGCCGCACGTAGATGCTCGTCACACGGCCCTGCCACCAGTCTGTGAGTTTTGGAGCGTAGGGATCCTTGCCGGCGACTCGTGCAGTCCAGCTTGCCCCTGTCATATTCTCTTGGGAGTAGAGCGCGCAATCAGCGTCCACTGCTGCGTCGCCATCGGAGGCCAGAGCCTGTCCGGTCATCATCGCGGGTGCAAAGACCCACAACGCCAAAATGACACGCACTACAGCCGCCCACAATTTCATGCTGACACCTCCGCCGGTTACGGCTCCGCTCGGAGCCGCTATCGCAATTATGTGGATTACCGCCAATCCACAGGAAACTCAATCACCAAGAGTCGTCACGTAAGGTTTACTGCCACGGAAGTTCGCTGTCATCGTGATTCACAGACTGCTTGGCCCTTGATCCACAAAGCGGTAGAACTAAACTAGGCGATCGGCTCCGACTAAGCGCGGTGATAGCCATGAGGATAGACACAAGAAAACCGAGGCAAGCCGAAGCATCTACTTTTCTTGAGCTGCCTCAAGCCCTCAGCCAACCGGGCATTCTCAGCGCACGCCATGCATGTACCGAGGTGCGTGAGACCCATCTTTCCTATCTCTTTTTCACTGAACACGAAGTCTACAAACTGAAAAAGTCTGTGCGGCGACCCTTTGTCGATCTATCGTCGGTTGCTGCGAGACTTCACAACGCCCAACTTGAGATCCTGCTTAACCGACGGCTAGCACCGCAGCTCTACCTCGGGCTCAGTCAAGTTACACACCGTTCAGACCGTGTGATTGCCCTTGACGGGCAAGGTGAAACCATTGACTGGCTGGTACGCATGCACCGTCTTCCAGCTGATCGCATGCTCGATTGCCTCATCGACTCCCATGCAGTAGCCAACGACGATCTCGCATGCCTGACGACTACCCTGGACTCGTTTTACGCAGGAGCAAAACGTATCTCCGTTTCGCCAACGGATTACCTAGCCTCCTGGCACCGCCGTTTACACGAGGAGAGATCGTTACTCCTGCGGCCTGAACTAGCGTTACCAGAACAACTCATAACAGTGCTCACCCACGAACTTGAGACCATGCTGCTAACAGACGAAAACCTGTTTAGCGTTCGTGTCCATGGTGGCCATATTGTCGACGGGCACGGCGACCTACGACCAGAACATATCTGCCTGACCGACACCTGTACCATCTTTGACTGCCTCGAGTTCTCGGCCTCCCTGCGTACCCTGGATACTGCCGACGAACTTGCTTATCTAGCCATGGAACTCCGGGTGCTAGGCGCAGACGACCTAGCGGCGGCAGTAGTCGCGACCTGTCACGCCCTAGGTGGTGATGTCGTTCCACCGCTCGTTCATAGCTTTTACACCTGCTACCGCGCACTGCTAAGAGCGCGCCTTTGCGTCTGGCATCTCTACGACTGTTCCACAACGGAGGAGGAAAAGTGGCGCCGCAAGACCCATGCCTACCTCAGCCTAGCGAGTGAGGAGTTAGGCAAGAATCGGTGAATCAATCTGCAACGTGCTCCGGTGACTACACTCAGTAGTTTTCGCAAACACGCGCGATACATCTAAAAGCTCGCATTTACCGGTTAGATGGTCTGGCAATTCTTTGAGCGCTAACGTAGTGTTGGTGCCAATAATAAAGTCAATCGCGGCGTCACTCAAACGACTCACCGTCTCGGTGCCTAGGACAATATGGGTAGCGGCAAGTATTACTTTACGTGCTCCCAAGTCGAGGCAGGTACGAGCAGCTTTCTGCGCAGTAGCTCCCGAGCTAATTAAATCATCAAAAATAATTGCCACGCGCCCATCGACATCGCCGAGTAAAGGACCGCCCCTGACCTCGCCCGCGCTGCGCTCTTTGATGACGAGACCAAATTTAGTGTCATCAGATCCACGTAATTTATTGATCTGCCCTTGCAGACTGAAGACACGCTTAGCGCCGCCAAAATCGGGAGTGATCAGTGTCAGGGGCTCCTTGCCTACTAGCGTAGCGAGGCGCGCCGCTAGTAGTTCTCTAGCACTCAGATGCTCTACCGGCACACGAAAGGCTGATTCAAAGGCTGATGCATTATGTACATCTAAAGCCGAGATAGACGTGTATCCCGCCGTCTCGATCAAGGACGCAACGTACTTCAGCGTCAGGGGATCGCGAGACTTCGTGCGCTGATCTTTACGTGCGTAGCATAGATAGGGTGCAACCAAATGCACGCTCCGCGCATGGGAGTCTCTGAGGGCGCCTCCCAGAAAAAGCGCCAAACACAACTTATCGTGCACACCGAGATCACCTTCGCGGATAAAGGTTGCGACGACGCTAACGTCATCACCACTGACACTAACGAGCGGCCTTACTTTATATTCGCCGTCGCTAAATTTTCTGATTTCCAGCGGCGAAAGCTCGATACCTAAACGCTCAGCCAAGGCGTAACTAAGATCCTGAGACTGATCTAGAGAGAATATTTTCATCATAAAGAAAGCCACCCCTATTCAGCTGCGCGCAGTCACGCAGTGACGACGTCTCTGACGAGGTGGCATGCATAAAATGAGCCAGCTAGGACGCTACGACTGGTTAGTAAAGCAGGCCCACTTGCACTCCGTATAGACCAGCACTTTTGTCGCCAAAACCTTGCAGCACTGGGCGATAGCTGGCAGCAACATACATCGACGTGTCTGCCGTACGCATGATAGCGTAGCCGACGGTAGCACTCAGCGTGAACCCAGACCGGAACATCGGGCGCCCATCTTTGGTCTCGCTGTTTGATGCGCGGTGGAATCCGCCCAAGCCCACATCAGCACCGATAAAAGGCGCGTGCTTGCCGTTAGTTAAATAGTAGTCGAGGCCAAGCCCCGCGCTCACGGCAAAAGCCTCTTTGATCCCAGGTCCGATGTTGAACTCTGAGTAGGCCCGAGGCGCAAGTTGGTCGCGTTCCCACACATAGCCCAGTTCAAAATTGTAGAGTGTCTCGTCAGTGCCAAAACCATGTGCCTTGGTCGGTCCCAGCGCCACCTGAACCCGCTTAACCGTCACTTGTCGCGCAATGCCTGCACGCACCTCGTTCGAGGTCACGTCATCGACAGTGGCCGACTTTTCCGCTGCCCTTTCACTGAGCACTGAGCTCACGAGGCGCTTGACGCCGGTGTCGAGTTCGTTCTCATTAGCCACTTTGAAGCTATCTTCGTAAGAGTCGCCATCGGCAGATTTCTTCTCTAAACCGAGGATGTAGCCCTCACCCACTTTGGTGATGCTGGGTGCAAATGTGAGCTCGGGTTGTTGCCCATCTTTGGCAATCGTATGTTTAGCTTGGCGTAGGTATAATCTGATTAACTCAGCGTAGGTCTTGACCAGTTCATCACTCACGCCTATACCGCGCGGGGTCAGTACTTTCGCCGTGGACGCCAGAGCATTCCCGGCGATGCTGGTGCTAACCACTAAGATGAGTCCAAACATGATGCGGACGAAGTTACTCACGACTTCTTCTCCTATATGAGCAGGTCTCTCTAAGACCTGCTATTTATATAGGAGATCTCAAGCATTAGCCACTACCGACTCCGGTATGATCAGTAGTTCCACTGCACCTGTAGGCGGGCTAGGCGGCCATGCTCGCGCTTTGGCGCCGTTTTGGTATTGGTACGACGCGAGTCCACGTATGCGGCAGTGAACTCAAGGGATTTCTCTACCTGCCACTCGACGCCGACTTCGGCTTCATCCACTTCATAACGTACGGCGTTGACGTCATGCTTGCGACCACCGCGGTAAGTCTGAGCCCTGATAAAAGGGATAAACTCACCCTCTTTGTAGCTCACCAGGACGTAGCCACCCTCTAAGTCCTTGACCTCGACAGTATTCAGAGCAGCGTTGTACTGCGGCCCCTTACCCTTGGTGTACTCCGCCTGAAAGCCAAAGGGTTGCGGGTAGTAAATGAGTGATGCCGCGACTCTTTGGTCAAGTGACTCCGATGGACCGCCCGTACCGTCTTTTTTAGTCACGACGTAGCGACCCGTGTAGGCTTGAATGCTGGTCTCAAGGATTTGTTCGCCAAAAATCTGAAACGGATAGGTCAAACGTGCCACGCTGTGAAGTGAATGATTCGCCTCGGGTTGGTTAGCCGTTTGCCCGTTGTACGCGCCAATGGCAAATACACCGTAATCTCCCGAGCCCTTAAGCCCACTATCCACTAACATTTTAAAGCGCTGGCGAATTTCTGGAGGTGCCCACATGTAGTAGACGCCCAGATCACGTTCATCCTTAGCGGCGGAGTTGATCGCATCATCGCGATCGAGCGGTAAACGATTCTGGCTAGACTGCAAGTTTTCAAAACCAAACGGCACTTTGGACTGACCAAAGCGTAAACGTGAGGACTTGTCTGCAGTTAGCGCATAGTCTGCATATAAATCGCGAATTTGTAGGAAATGTCCAGCACCGCCGCTAACCGGAGTTACCGCAAAGTCAGGTTGCACGTAGACCATGGTGCGATCTGAAGGATTAGCCGTCACAATAAGGCGCGCGCGACGCAGGAACAGACTATTGTTGCCACCGATAGACTTGTCGCCCTGATCAGACGTCAGATTTTTATTGGTGACACCAAGCTGATTGTAACGCAACTGGGCGTAACCACGGAGGCTGATCGTCTCGTACCAGGCCTTATGGGCAGTCTGGTGTGCAACTGGCCCTTGGCCGGCGGCTGCTTGGCCAAAGGCATTAGCGCTCATGATGGTTAGAGCAAGAATACATCCAAGATTAGCGCATTTTTTTTGCATAGGACGGAGGCCTCGGCAGGAAGTTGAAAAATCGTCCTAAGGTGTACAGTTATCGCTACTGCAAGGGAACTCTGCTGCCTCAAGATTTTTAGATTCTTAACATGTCGTTAAATTTAGACATCGCCCTAGCCACCGCTAGCTGCACCTGTGGCGAGAATCTGGCGGATCAGTATGTAACAGCCATTGGCGAGAATGAACCAGCCAAAGCCTTTTTTAAGGCGGCTAGGTTCCACACGCTTGGAGACATTAACCCCAAAAATAATGCCAATGAGCGCCACTCCTGTGACCTTCATTAAGAAAAACCATTCCAGGGTCACGGCGGCGAGCACATCGCCTATAAAGCCGATGAGGGAATTGGCTGCGACTATGAGCAATGAGGTACCAACAGCGACGGCCATAGGCATACCGACTACCACAACTAACGCTGGGATAATGAGGAAGCCACCACCTGCACCGATAAAGCCCGCCACCGAGCCGACTAAAAAACCCAAACTGGCCAAGAGAAGCCGGTCACTTACGCTCCCACTCTGACGTGGATGTGGCGCGTGGCTTTTGATCATGGACACCGATGCCGCTAACATGACAAGGGCAAAGACAGTCAGGATTATTTGATCTTTATCAATAACGGCTAAATTACCGATCGATATTTTATCGGGTATGAGCGGCAGGAGCCCTCTGCGCGTAACGTATGTTCCGACGATCGATGGCACGGCAAAAACTGTGGCCGTCTTGTAATCGATCAGCCGCTCACGATGATAACGAGTGAGGCCGAATACACTCGACGTGCCGACTATGAACAGGGAATAACTTGTCGCCAGCAATGCGGGTATATCGAACAAGTAGACCATAATCGGGACGGTGAGAATGGCGCCACCGGCACCGATCAGGCCGATGGTTAATCCTACCGCCAACATACTGAGGTAACCAATCATCAACACGAATGCGGCCTCTTAGTTAGGAGTGACCAAAGGTTACCGGCAATTTGATATATGTTTTCCCATTGTCCTCAGGTGGCAAAAACTGGCCGGCAGCAATATTCACCTGCACACTCGGGTAAAGCAAACGCGGAGCACTCAGCGTGGCATCGCGTGTGGTCCTGAACTTGATGAAGTCAGCCTGCGATGTATCGCTTTTGATATGGATATTTTGCGCCTTAGACGCGGCAACAGTGGTCTCAAACTTGAGCGCTCTGCCACCTGGTTGATAGTCATGACCCACGAATATTCTCGTGCTGTCGGGCTGTCCGTAGATTCGCTTGGTCACCGACTGAAATAACACGGCTGCATCACCCATGGGGAAATCGCACCGTCCCGTGCCGTAGTCGGGCATAAAAAGCGAGTCACCGACAAAGAGCGCATCTCCAAAAAGATAACTCGCACAGGCTGGTGTATGACCTGGAGTAAATAACACCTCGAAGCGCAGAGTCCCGGCGGTCACAAGCTGATGATCCCTGAGCAGGGAGTGAAACTGGCTGCCGTCAGTTTTAAAATCAGCTGGAAGATTAAATATTTTTTTGAACGTGTCCTGAACCAAAGTGATCTTTTCCCCAATACCAATTTTGGCCTCGGGCCAGTAATTTTGGACAAGAACCAAGGCGCTGGACAGGTGATCAGCGTGGGCATGGGTTTCTAGGATCAGCCGCACGCGGAGCTGTTTTTCCCGAACAAAGTTGATCAGCAACGCAACAGACTGACCACTGGTGCGCACGCTTGCTGGGTCAAAATCCAGGACTGGATCGATGATCACAGCATCACGCGAACTACCGTCATACACGACGTAGGTCAAAGTAGAGGTGGCCTGATCGAAAAAGTGCTGGATCTCCATACGAGACTCCTGTCGCATGCGATGACCGCGATAAGCTCGAGGGCTAAACTTTGGCCGATGTCCACTTAATGTAAAGTCTGTGCAGGACGATGCCACCACACATAGAGGCAACGAACACCACGACTTTGAGATTTCCAGTGGCTAGGGCGACAAGGGCAGGACCGGGACACAAACCACCAAGCCCCCACCCCACTCCGAATAGCAGCGAACCTACCACCAGTTGGGCGTCCAGATCGCGACGCGTTGGCACAAGAAATTTGGCACTAAGGATGGGGCTCGGCCTTTTCATGATGAGGCGGTAGGTTACCGCGTGCACGGCAATCGCACCGACCATGACTAGCGCCAAGCTTGGGTCCCACGTACCTGTGATATCCAAAAACCCGACCACTTTTGCTGGCAAGGTCATGCCTGCCAGGGCCAACCCGATCCCGAACACAAACGCGGACAAGAACGCGGCAAAAAGCACCTTCATGGTAGTGGCCCTCCTAGCGCACGCACCGCTGCGACCGTGGCCATGCCGGTCGCCATGAAGCATAAAGTCGCCACTATCGACCGCGGCGACAAGCGGCTGATGCCGCAAACTCCATGCCCACTGGTACAGCCGCTGCCCATTTGCGTACCAAATCCAACGAGCACCCCCGCCAGGGCGTAAACCCAAATTTCGCTTGGGGTCACGGCTGCCATGGTGGCAGGCATGAATTCCACCATAAATAAACCAGCGACGGGGAACCCGACGAGTGCAGCGAGACGCCAATCCGTGTCCCCTTTTACTGGAAACAACGCACCTCCAAGGATCCCACTGACACCAAAAACCCGACCCAACAAAAGCAGCAGCAGTGACACCGCCACGCCGATGACAGCCCCACCTAATGCGGGCATCAGCATTTGTTCCGAACTTAAGGCAACCAAAGTCACAGCTCTTCCTCCCCCGCTGTTACTTTGGCTAGTATTTCATGGATCAGCTGTGAGGCATACTCTTGAAAACGACAGTCCCATTGGTGCCGCCGAACCCGAACGAGTTAGACAACGCGTAGCGCAGTTTACGCTCCCGTAGTTTGAGAGGGGTATAGTCTAGAGGACAGTCCGGATCGCGCGTCCGTAAATTAGCCGTTGGTGGTACGAGCCCATGGTGCAGTGCTAGTGCCGTAAACACAGCCTCAATACCTCCCGCAGCGCCCAAGCAATGACCCGTGACGCCCTTGGTAGATGAGACTGAGATGTCGAGGGCACGCGAACCAAAAACCTTACCGATGGCAGCGCTTTCGTAACGGTCGTTGAGCTCCGTTGAGGTGCCATGAGCATTGATATAGTCAACCTGATCATAGGGGACCTGACCCATATCTAGGGCCATGCGCATACAGCGCTGGGCACCCTCACCTTCCGGTGCCGGCGCTGTGATGTGATGCGCATCACCTGACATGCCGTATCCGACTAGCTCAGCGTAAATACGCGCACCGCGACGAAGCGCATGCTCCAGTTCCTCAAGCACAAGGACCCCGGCACCCTCGCCCATCACAAATCCATTCCGGTTAAGGTCAAAGGGACGCGATGCCTCTTCGGGAGGGTCATTATGGGTGCTCAGCGCCTTCATAGATGCAAAGGCACCAATCGATAATTTTGTAATCCCACTCTCGACACCGCCAGCAAACATCATATCGGCCATGCCGCTGCGGATATAGAGAAAGGCCTCACCAACTCCGTGAGTGCCGCTCGTGCAAGCCGTCGTCGTGCAAATGTTTGGGCCTTTGAGATCATTGAGTCGTGACACAACGCCAGCGGCCATGTTGGCAATGGCATACGGCATGAAGAACGGCGAGATACGCCGGGGGCCGTGATCTCTCAGGATATTTGCATTGGCTTCGATCTCAGCAATCCCACCGATGCCTACACCCAAGCTCACACCGTAGCGATCGCGATCGCCGCCAAAATCCTTAAGACCTGCGTCCAGCATGGCTTCGTGAGCAGCCACGCCAGCAAACTGAACGAAACGACTGGTGCGTCGCAGCTCCTTACCCTCAAAAACATCACCCGTCGTAAAGTCTTTAACCTCGGCGGCTGCATGCACACTGAGGTCGCTCGAATCAAATACAGTGATGGGTCCGACACCGGTTCTGGCATGCAACGCAGCATCCCAGGCAGCCGGGACATTATTGCCGCAAGGAGTCACCAGACCAAGACCTGTTACAACCACCCTTCTCATCGTCCTTACCCCTCGCTCAAGCCGCATGGCTTTGATTTCTCATAGATCAGCGTAAAGCATAGATTGGGCTGCAGTATAGAAGTGAGCCATTACTAGACTCAAGCCCTTTCGCCGCTTAATTTACCTGTTTTTTATATTTTTTAATAAACGGTAGATTTTGTAGATCGAGGGTCCCTTCCGATGGCGGCAGGCGATTTTTCTGGTAGAGAAGAAAAAAGCCCATCACGCCCAAGATTAAATTGGGAACCCAGGCCGCTACCAAAACCGGTATCGCGCCCATTTCAGCCCAATTTTTAAAGGCCATCATTAGTACGTACCCGACCATGATGACGAGAATCGCACCAATGTAAGCCATGCTCTTACCACGTCGCGGATCGGACACGCCAAGCACCATGCCGCATAGTGCGAACGTAATCACCGAAAAAGGGGCTGCGATTCGTTGATGCCACAGAAAATGAGCGCGCCTTAGCATAGCGTCTTGCTCGGTGCTGCGACTAGGCATCGCTGCCATAGCGGCAATAAAACGGCGGAGCTCGCGCGGCGTGAGACTGCGGTAATCATCGTCAGCAGCATCGGCTCCAACAATCTGCTCGCGAAAAATCCGAAGGAGATCGATATCCGCCCGGTTGAATTTAACCACCGAGACGGTGTGATCCTGCCTTTGCCCCATCGCATAAGCCATACCGTCATTTAAAGTCAGTCTCAGATCGCCCGTCTGGACCGAGCCGCTGATATGGCCAGACGGGGCAAGCAGTGTGAAGGATGATTGACGCATCTCACCACCGGGGGCGAGTAGTACGTTCTCAAAGTGCGAATGGTCTTGCGACACCTGCTCGGCGTAGAGCACGTACCCGAGGAAATCATCGAGAAAGACGCCAGACTGAAGCTTATACTTGATCATGTTATCCAGCTCCGTCTGGGACTTACGGTAGAGGAACTGGACTAGCTCGCGACGGCCCCAAGCCTCGAGGTTGATCGAAGAGGCAGCTGCCACCCCGTAGAGTACTGCCCCCAAGGCCAACACGATCACTGCCGAACGGCGCAAGGGGTAGCCCGCAGCAAGGAGCGCCGCGTACTCGCCGTCGGCCGACAGCCGGCCGTAGGTCAACACCACTGCGAACAAGTAGGCCATCGGTATGGTCAACGACACAAAGGGCAAGATGATGAAAAGAAATGGCAGAAAGACGTTTTCTACCGAAATGCCAAAAGTCACTAAGACCTCAGACAGTCGCACCAACTGCGAAACCACGATAATGGCGCATATGATGATCAGCGCCGACAGAAACTGCGGCACCAACTCTTTAATCAAGTATCGAGGAATTAACAGGAGCTCTCTCCAAATTTGAAACGAATTTAAAGTCTCTTAGATTTTTGGTATGATACCATCATGACCTGGACCACATCGTACAACATACGACGCGGAATCGCTGCCGCTTTGCTGGCACATTCTGTAGTTACTACCGGCTTCAGCGCTGCTCACGCCGAAGAAGCTAAAGCCCTGGGTGGTGCCCCGGTTCTACCCCAGGAAGTCCCTGAACCCAGTGCCGACGGTATCATCTACCTCCCCGGCGCCGATGGTCAGCCTCGGGCTTCGACTCTAGTTCCTCACATCCAGAGTTATCTGACCAGCTATTTGATCGATGCGCAGTCGCCGATTGCCGCACTGGTGATGGCCGACGTGCATACTGGTAACATCTTGGCTTTGGTACAAGGACGGAAGCCTGACAACTGGGGCGGCCACACCCATAGCGCACTGCATCCCTCGTTCCCTGCCGCCTCTGTGTTCAAGACGGTAGTCACTACGGCGGCTTTTGAAGTGACCGAAATGGACAGTCACCTTCCCATCGGCCTCACGGGAGGTTGTTCTCACGTGCGGGAGACCGGTGACTGGATGCGCGACCACACCCCAGGCCGCCACGACAGCATGACGCTCAGAACCGCTTTCGGTAAGTCCTGTAATGGTTTTTACGCCAAGATCGGCGTCAACAACCTGGGGCTCGGTATCATCACCGAGTTTGCCAGACGCTTTGGCTGGGACACGGGTGTCCCTGCCGACTTTCATGTCGATCGCAGCCCCTTCGTGCCGCCGGTGCCTCAGTATTCGAGCACTCACACTGTCGGCAGCTTTGCTGCGGGCTTCGGTAAAGTCGGACTCAGCGCTGCCCACGCAGCCTACATGATGCTGACCGTGGCCAACAGCGGCGCGACCACGCCACTGCGTCTTTTTCGCGACTCTCCAGCTCTACCGCCAGTGTCCCAAAGGCCGCGCATTTACAGCGCAGCAACGGCCGAGAGGCTCCACGAAATCCTCGACTCTTCGGTTCGCGGCGGCACCGCTGGCTTCGCGTTTAAGCGCGGTAAGTACCGGAAACTCCACGACATCGTCGGTGGTAAGACCGGCACTCTGACAGGTAGCTCCCCCAAAGGCCTGACCACCTGGTTTGCCGGCCTCGCTCCGACGAACGACCCTGAGGTGGTGGTGGCTGCCGTTGTCGTGCTCGAAGATCGCTGGCGCATCAAGGGCCCCAATCTTGCCGCAGAGGCGCTATCTATTTATTTTGACAGACAATATGATCGCAAGGCCATGAGTGCTGCTCGACTGATCCCCGTGGCCAAAGGGCGTGGCAAGTACTCCGTAAAGTGACTCAGCCCTTATTTCCCCATGGCCGAATGCCCGAAAGCTTCGGTATAAGGGCGCCAATGCAACAAGGGGGAAATCATGGCCAAGCAGAGCATACCTGTCGTCAACCTGAACGATTTTCACGCCGGTGGTGACCGCCGGACCCAGTTTGTGCAGACCGTGGGCAGCGCCCTAGTCGATATCGGCTTTTTTGCCCTCGAGGGCCACGGCATCAGCGACACGCTGATTAAGTCGGCCTATAGCCTGGCGACAGAACTTTTCTTGCTGCCAGATGCGGCCAAGCAACGGTACGAGAATGCGCAGCTCAAGGGCCAACGCGGCTATACGAGCTTCGGACGTGAGCACGCCAAGGACGCCGTGGCGCCGGATCTCAAGGAGTTTTGGCACGTAGGCCAGGAGCTAACTGCGGAGCATCCATTATTCCATGCTTACCCGCGTAATATTTGGCCGGCTGAGCTCGCTACGTTCAAGCAAGTTTATTCTGAACTCTACCGTCAGCTCGAGGCATGCTCGCTAGAGTTGCTCCAGGCCTGTGCGCTTTATGTAGGCGAAGAACCTGATCGGTTCGCAGGCATCGCGCGCGACGGTAATTCCATTTTACGCGTGATCCACTACCCGCCGGTCGCTGAGAACGCTCATCCGCAAAGCATCCGCGCTGCGGCCCATGAGGACATCAATCTGATTACTCTGCTTTGTGAGGCAACCGCCGGGGGTCTCGAATTACTCGAGCGCGATGGTTCTTGGCGCGCGATTGAGGCTCACCCGGGACAAATCATCGTCGACTCCGGTGATATGCTGCAAAACATCACGAACGGTTACTTCAGGAGTACGACACACCGCGTCGTCAATCCTGACAACTCACGGGATCGGCGTTTTTCCATGCCATTCTTCGTACATCCAAAATCGGAGGCAAGTTTGGCCCCGTTAGCAAGCTGCGTGGCAAAAACCGGGGGATTGATGCGCTACCCACCAATCACTGCAGGTGTCTACCTGCAGCAGCGCCTGCGTGAGATCGGACTCGCAGATGACAAGACGACCCTGATCGCTCAAAAATGAACCAACGCGGTGCATCAACTTGGTCGCTGTTCATTGCTGGCAGGTAAGATCACCGCGGAACCAAGTCGTGGCATAGACGGGGAAGTATTTACGAACGGCTTGGCATCCAGCCGCCGCCATGGTGCCATTGGGGGCAGCTGCTTTCATGGCTTCTAGGATCAGCTTGGCCAGGTTGTTTTTACCGCCGCTACTATCGGCTCCCAGCGTCCGGAAGACACGCCCTAACTTTTGGGCCCAAACTAGCAGCAAACGCCCCTTCTCTCGCTCAGCGTTGAGTGACTGTGTGGCCGGGAGCGCGGCCTGAAACACCTGGTCGACACCGTAGGCAATGATGGCACCAATCGCATGCACTTCTTGAAACGAAGGCGACTGACAGGTCGATGGTGAACTCAACGTGCGACTCGCGGTAAAGGCCGACAAGACCTCCTGTGACAGAATTTTTTCTGTCCCGTCAGCAAAGGTTGCAGACCCCGTATCGCGAGATTTCTGAAAACAATCCAGCGAACTCGTCACGCCGGGATCGCCACCAAGAGTGTAGTAGGCAAAAATATCGGCAAATCCTTCGTTCACAGCGACGAGAAGATCGTCATTGGTAATTTGCCGCTCCTCTCCCGCTACGATCCCGAGCGTGCTACCGTAGAGCGGCAGGTCCTTGAATATACCCTGCGTGCTACCCGATACACCCGAATGGTTGTTAAAGACGTGATGCCCGAATTCATGAGCGATAGCCCACGGCACTTCCCAAAAGTTGACATTGACCCAACGCCCTTCCCGTACCGACCTTGAGCCTTTGGGATAAATGACAAAGGTCGGCATACCGCGGAAGTTTGGCGCATAAGCAAGGTTATCGACCGTAACCGACACCTTACTTGAGTCTTTGTAGACGGTTTCAATCCGCGGCAGCACCAGTAGCGCACTATGCGGCAGGGTGGTGCTTGCGGTCGGAATCGAATCGTAAAATTTGCTCGCTGTACCGACGTTAGCTAGTGCCGTACGTCCGACGCCTTCGACGGAATTGCGTGGGAAGCTCTTAGTCGCAGGACAGATCCGCAGATGCTCGGGACTGTTGACGACCTCCCCATCGTCACACGCGTCAGAGCCTGACTGGGACTGGCAAGTCGTGCGCTGATAGAAATTATAGTAAGAAACGCCAATACCTTTGCCGGCTAAAATCGGACCCTCGTTACTCGCCTGACAATCCGAATCCGCAACAAAATACTGCGCTGCGTAGGCACTATCGGAAAGGACACCGGTAGTGAGCGGATCGCCGCCATTGTCGCTGGGCCGACGTTCGTCACCACTGGAGCAGCCAGTCTGTAATTGCATGATCATCAGACCGAGCACCATTAAACAGGATCGACCTAGAGTTAATGCGGGAACAGGAGTAACAGCAGGAGCGATGGCAAACATGGGGAGCCTCAGGCGGGACGAACCGAAGGAGCACGGGTCACCGGGCGGTGACCCAAGAGATGGGACTAGAAACCACTGGGACGAGCTAATTCACAGGCTATGGTAACTCCACCCTCGGCACGAGGACGGAACTTAATCTTGGCACCGATCTGCAGATCGCGCAGATTAGCTTTTGCAACGTCAGACGGAAAGAACATGACACTACCTAGTTCAAAAGCTGGATCTTCGACCGCCAACCAACCCACACGATCTGGATTGTAGTGTGTCACGCGGCCGATAAATTCAAAGTCACCGTGCGATCCACCACCGATCACCATGGTGCCAGTGGTCTTAATAGCCGCAAGCGCTTTTTCAAAGGCCTGACGTTTAGGATCGTCCTCACGGACAAAGACGTAAAGCATATGCTTGGCGCGCGTGCAGGCTACGTAGATCAAGCTGGCCATAATCGGATGATCGACAGGTAGGTTATACTCGCTCACATTGAGCAGAATGCCGACCGACGTTTCCAGTCCCTTGAATCCAGCAATGGTGCTTATCGCTAGCGATTCTTTCGGCGCTTTAGCTTCGCGCCAGCTCTTCTTCTGCGTATGAGTCAGCTTGTAGAGTGGAATTTTGACGATTTCGTCAGTCTGGTAAAGCACTGACTCTTTAGCCGCTGGGTTACGCGCCGATAGTATCGTGAGGTCAGAATTTTTGAGACCCTCCTCGCGCGTCAGATTCCGCACCAACTTGCCGAGTAACCGCCTTGCATCCTCGGCATCTTTATAAACTACAAGCTCGGGCACGTAGCCCAGGCGACCTGAGTGGCTATGCATCATGCCACTGGTGCGGCGGAAGCTACGCGAGAAGGCCGCGATTTCACGTGTCGTTCGGTAATTATGCACCAAGGGGAAATAGGGGGGCTTTATCGGTAAGGTATCAGCGGCGACAAAAGCTTCGTCGCCGCTACCCGAGCCAAAGACGCCTTGGCTACTATCGAAGAACAAGTAGAAGCGCGCCTCGTCCCCTGGTGTCAGCAGCATTTCTAGCGCTTCCCACCAGAATGGCTGCACATCTTGCGCCTCGTCGCAGATCACCACATCGTAGCGCTCTGTTGATGCCGCTACGGCTTTCTTGAGTTTATCTGGTGCCTCGTACTGCACCCAGTCTTCACGCGCTCCAGTGAACTCGCTTGGTGGAATCAAGAGATTGAGTCCATAATTGGCAGCGACGTCCTGATAGGTCATAGCTGCGATACCGTCGCCAAGCTCTCTTTGCAGCAATAGATTTAATAAACCATTGGATCCAAGCACAGCGACCTTTTTACCCTGATCACGAAAATGCTTAGCCAGCATCATGGCTAGCATGGTCTTACCGGTACCAGCCTCGCCCTCGATACCCAGCCTGTTTACACTCGCAATGGGCATAATCAAGGTATTGTGTATAGTCTCGACGTCGCGCACCCTATTTTCATGACCGTCGATATAGTCCTTCAGATAAAGGCGTGTCGTAAAAGCTGCGCCAATCAGTAAGCGGTCGAGGTCCTCACTCACATCGGCGAATCGTCGATACTGCTCGGGCTGTGATTTACAAGCAATCTCGGCCAGACTGCGACCCAGGTCCCTAATGCGATCACGACCGATAATGATTTCAGGGACAATGCTCGACGATGCGGGAAAGTCCGCCTCACTTGCTGTAGGGAAAGATACGGCATGGCTTACAGGAACTTTGACATTGTGCTGCCTTAGGAACCGGAGAAAACGTCCCTTCCAGACTAACGATTGTTGGAAAGGATCCTTGATCGCAAAGCTCTCGCCGTGCCTATTAACCGAGTAAAATTTACCTGTCTCACCATCATGACGGATGCGTCCGCCTTTCACTTCCACCACGACCACACCGTAGTTTGGGTGGTAGCAAACAAAATCAATCTCGTTATCTCTCAGGCCCTCGTCGCCCTCCATAGTCGACAGCGTGCACGAATAATAAACCTGCCAATCGCTCCCTAGGGTCGCACGGCACTGCTCGTAAAACTGCTCCTCAGCTGGACTGGCAAATACGACTCTAGTTTGTTCGCTGTCGGGATGAAGCTTGACGCGATTGGACGATGGTGATTTTTGGGTAGGCTTGGTTGCATCGCTCATCGCTTCTTCGTCCTCGCTGCTGTTACCATGGATTGAACTTCAGACTCAGGCAAGAAGGCACCATGCAGACGCTTGGCTTTGCCAGCTGCGAGATAAATCATATCACCTTTACCAAGTAGAGTCTCAGCTCCGTTTTGGTCAAGTATGGTCCGCGAGTCAATACCGCTCATGACGCGGAAGGCAACACGCGTTGGAAAGTTGGCTTTGATCAGTCCAGTCACCACATCAGCCGACGGCCTTTGCGTTGCAATCACCATATGGATGCCTGAGGCGCGCGCCTTTTGTGCGAGTCGCGTGATGGGCGTTTCGATCTCTTTACCAAGTAGCATCATCATGTCGGCCATCTCGTCGATGATCAGCACGATATATGGCATAATAGCCCATTTACCCTCGAAGGTAAGAAACTCACTCTTCTTGCGGTTACGAATAATGTCATTGAACGAGTCGATATTACGCGCGCCAACCGCTTGCATTTGGCGGTAGCGATCATCCATCTCTTGTACAAGACGACTCAGGGCAGCTTTGGCTTCGCCAGCGGGATCGGTAATGACCTTGCAGGCCATGTGTGGCAGGTCATTATAGGCCGCCATCTCCACCATTTTGGGATCGATCATAATCAGGCGCAGGGTTGAGGCTGAATGGCGTGCAATCAGGCTACCTATGAGCGTGTTCATGAATACGGATTTACCAGCACCCGTCGAACCAGCCACAAGTAAGTGAGGCATTTCCGCTAGGTCTTCCACTACAGGTTCACCGAAAATATCGACACCCATGGCAATCGGTAGACGGCGTTTAGTGGACTTAAAGTCTGCGCTGGCCAGTAAATCAGAAAATCCGATCACGGCCCTCTCGGCATTGGGCACTTCAAAACCGACGGTGTCTTTGCCCGGTATTGGTGCGAGGACGCGCAGGCTCTGTGCTTTTAGCATCCGCGCCAGGTCTTCACCTAGGGCCGAAATCTTACTGAGTTTAGTGCCAGGTGCTGGTTTAAATTCGAAAGTAGTCACGACAGGGCCCTGGGTGACACCGGTGATCTCACCGAAAATTTTAAATTGAGCCAGTTGCTCGACGAGATGTGCCGACAGTTGACGGAAGGTACTACTGCGATCAGGCGCCTTCTTGGTGCCAGAGAAAAGGCTAGCGTCTGGCTTACCGTGTGCTGGTCCGTCGTAGTGGAGTTCGAGGTCAAAGTACCCACCTTCCGGCTGGGCTGCGGGTGCAGCTGCCGCGGCGGCCTTGGCCTTACCGGGTGCCGATGACTGAGCCGCACCTGAGTTTGATGTTACGGGCATAGCTGCTTTTGCAGCGCTGGGCATTTTACCACCGAGATTGTGACGTATCTTTTTAAACTGGCGGTAGAAAAAGCGTTTTACATAATACACGAGCTCGCCCATCAGCGGCGCTGTCTGCGACATCTTCAGATTGCCCGAGAGCACTAAACCGACAAAGCCGACCACTGCAAGAGCGGTCAGCGTGCCGCCAAAGCCAAGTTGCGGCATAAACATGCGATGGAAATTGCGTCCGATAAGTCCGCCAAAACCAAAACTCGGTACAGAAAAATTCGTACGCGGTAGCAGAATCTCGGCAAAACCTGCCGCATCGGCAGCGAGGATCAAAAGGCCGACCACGCGCCGTGCATGGGGCCAGAGGACAAATCCAGTGACGGTGAGTGATCCCCATACCGCCAAGGCTACGGGCCAGATCATACCGATGACACCAAAGCGCCCAAGGATATGCGCGGCAGCTGCTGCACCGAGAGGACCGGCTAGGTTGGTGACACCCCTTGGATTGACACCCAAGGTCGTATAGTCATAGGGGTTGAAGCTATAACAAGCGAGCGCCAGGAAGCAGCCGATACCGAGCAGCACGAAGCCCCAAGCCTCTAACCAAGCAGACTTAACAGGGACAGCAGCATGCAGCTTACGTTCAAATACAGTGGGGATACTGATCACAGGCGTCTCTCCGTTTGTTTACAAGCGCGGCTTCCCGCACCTGCCACTATTCAAGGGCCGGTCCAGGCCCCGGGGTACACGGCAAGCACCTAAAACCTATCGACTTTTGAACAAGATCGCGATGTCCTGGAGCGTCCAGAAAATTGACACTGACACCGCCACCTGACAGGGCGGCGCCCGTAGCAGTACAAAAACAGAGACAAAAAAAGCCCTGCTCGCGCCGGGCTTCAACAACGATCAACTTAGTATCAGGTCACTCAGTTTTGCGTAGGCCACGCATGTTGCCTGCGAGGATCTTTTTGCGTAGACGCACGGACTTAGGCGTTACTTCAATCCACTCATCGTCGTCGATCCACTCGATACAACGCTCTAGGCTCATCTTTTTGATGCCGTAAAGGTTTGTCAAACCATCGGAGCTCGTGGTCCTGATGTTAGTCAGCTTTTTCGGTTTAATCGGATTGACGTTAAGGTCGTTGTCCTTAGCGCATTCACCGATGATCATACCTTCATAAACTTCCACACCCTCACCGATAAAGAGAACACCACGCTCCTGCACCGACGACAATGCATACTCGGTGGTTTTACCAGTACGATCGGCAATCAAACTACCGCACAGACGGTGCGCAATCAGCCCTACGTGTGGTCGGTAGCCCAGAGGTTCGGAGCTAATCAAGCCGCCGCCACGGGTAGCCGTTTTGTACATGGAGTTGGTACCTAAAATGCCACGTGTCGGGATTTCAAAGGTGAGCCTGACGCGTTGCTCTTCGTTACCAGTCACAGTTGCCGCCTCGTAGGCGAGGAGCACGCCTTTGCGCTGCTGATACATTTTGGTCACATCACCTGAGTAGGCCTCAGGTAGATCCAGAGTCAACTTCTCGAAAGGCTCGAGCTTGACGCCGTTTTCCGTACGCATCAACACGTTGGGACGGCCGACCATGAATTCGAAGCCCTCGCGGCGCATCTTCTCGATCAGGACGCCAAATTGCAACTCACCACGTCCAAGTACGTAGAACTGGTCTGGCACCTCTGTATCTTCAAGACGGAGTGCCACGTTGTTGCGCGTCTCGTTCAGCAGACGCTGACGCAACTCACGCGATTGGATAGCCTTGCCTTCTTTGCCCGAGTTAGGCGTGGTGTTGATGGAGAAGATCATGCGCATGGTTGGTTCTTCAACCTTAATGCGCTTAAGCGCCTTACCGTTGAGACCGCTTAGCGTGTCACCAATCTCCAAGTACTCGGATCCAGCGATGAGACCAATGTCACCCGCCTCGAGTTTATCAATCTCGATCTGCTTCATCCCGTCGTAGGACAGGAGCCGCGTGACCTGAAACTTCTTGATAACAGGCTCGCCCTTCTCGTTAACGCCGTGACGCAGCAGCTCCTGTGCTTTACGTACGGTGCCCATAGCCACACGCCCGAGTGCCAGAGTGCCAAGATACTCGGAGTAGGCAATGTTGGAGACGAGGAGCTGCACCTCTGCCGTTGGATCGGTTGCAGGCGCCGGAATTTTGATAATTTCGTCGTAGAGCGCCTTCAGGCTGCGATCGCCGCCACCCTCGAGGTACTGCGGGATGGCATTCTGATCACCGGTACACCAACCCTGACGCGCGCAAGCATAAATAATTGGGAATTCGCACTGCTCTTCCGAGGCACCGAGCTCCACAAATAGGTCGAAAGCCTTATCCACACACTCAGCAACAAGCGTGCTACCAACAGCCTCAGGACGGTCTACCTTATTGATGCAAAGGATAACCTTGAGGTTCTTCTCGATCGCCTTTTGCAATACAAAGCGCGTCTGCGGCAGCGGTCCCTCGACGGCGTCGACGAGCAAAATAGCACCGTCGACCATGTCCATGATCCGCTCAACCTCACCACCGAAGTCGGCGTGACCCGGGGTATCGACTACGTTTACTTTCACATCACCGAGCCAAAAACAGGCATTTTTAGCCGAGATGGTGATCCCCCGCTCCCGCTCTTGCGAGTCCGAGTCCATCATGCGATCGGCAGTATTTTCGTGCGCTTGGAACGTGCCCGCCTGTTTCAGCAGGTGGTCTACCAATGTCGTCTTGCCGTGGTCAACGTGGGCAATGATACAGATATTGCGTAAATGCTCGGACATGAGTTCCTCTATTAACTTGAATGGACGACAAAGTTGGGATCAGTGATCCAGGTCTGAACTATATAACGTGGACTAGACGCCGCCAGAACTTCATGGGGGTGAGTATAGCCGACGGGAAACACCACTGCGCGCCCCTGCCTCGGGCTGACTTTCAGATCCTGCTCCGGAAAATAAGTCTCACCACCAACTGGGACATCATTTAGGTACATCACTACCGTAGCAATTCTAAGCGCATTATGAGGTTCGACTGCAGTTTGTCCGTCGATGTGGAGGATGCAGGTATCACCCACATCATAACGACAGGCCACGTAGCCGTCGTCACTCCACTCATGATAGGTCCCGTGTGCTAGGTGCTCCGGCCTCTCAAAGTAGCGCGCCATCAGTGAGTTCACGACCCGACATACATCGCGCGATATGGGAAGCCAATCCGCCTCCTGCGAAATGTTCAGGTACGATCTCGTGCTGTAGTCTGGCTGTGGGTCTGGTGACACGCGCTTATCCTGGTCAAAGCGCTGTATGATACGCTCACAAAGGTCAGCCGGTACAGCTTGATCGTAAATCTTAACATGCTGAGGCACGGCTGGCTCCGCAATCTCTTCATTAGGGTCTGGCGGCCTCGCTCTTAGCACACTCGGGTTTGCCTCCCCAAGCCTTAAGTGCCGGCGCCTGCGGGGCGCGTTCGTCAGAAAACGCTAACCCCCAGGGAAGACTGAGTCTTTGGGCGGGATCAAGCAGATGCCGCTGGGACGGCATGAATAAAAAACCCGCCTTGGCGGCGGGTAGTTTGGTCAATGCGCTAGGATGAGGGATCATCCAGGTCTGTCGATGCCCTTTTTACCGCTGACACAGTCATCTTTCACTTTCAGCTCTTTCTTATCGTTAATCTCCCAGAGGTCCTTGAATTGGCAGTCTGCGGCGATAATGGAGTTCTTTGTGGCCGTAGCGGTGGCAATGAAATTAGCATCGGCGTTTTGCGTATCCGCGTCGTAGTTGTACCGTGGGTGTCCAGGTAGTTTCTTATCACTTCCCCAGAATCCAATTTCCTGCAAATTCTTGTTGTACTTATCTTGGTCGCCATAGTAGCTAAGCTCGAGCGTATAAATATGCGATAAGTTCGACTTAGCCTCCGACTGCTTAGCCTTAGCCTGGAAACTCTGGAACTTCGGTACCGCCAAAGCCGCAAGCACGCCTATGATCGCGACGACGATCATTAATTCAACCAAGCTGAAGCCTTGCTCTGCTTTTCTTGATTTTGCTCCGGTAAACATATCTGCCCCCTCCTATCGCGCTTAGACGCTAAGGTGCGTCACATAATTGGCGTCGGCAAATTAGGTGGGAAACTTTAGCCCGGCTTGAGGCTTGTTATTTTTATATAATAATTTTAATCATTTAACGGATGACTTCCGCATCCCGCCGCCATCCCCAACCTGAAAGGGTGTGCTCAAAATTGGGAACCTACACCAGGTTTTGGGATCCAAACTTTCGTCATCTATGTGGAAAGCGGGTGCGTAGCGCTCCCGTTTCCACTGATTTCGGGACCACAGGGCGAAAAACTTATTGAGGTAACCCGTCAGCACCTTGGGCTCGATTTGCGGGAAATCAAAGCGGAGCGTCGCCAAGATGTCGTCAGCCCCCAGATGATCACGCACCAAATAGCGCTCAATACGCTCAAGGATAGCGTAGGGCATGAGGTCATCCTCGTCACGTTGCGTGGCGCTGGGCGGCCTGAGCTCTGCCGTGGGTGCCTGCGCGTTGACGGCTGCCAAAGCCGCAATGTGTCCTAGGCCGTCCACGCAGCTGTGCTCGGCCCAGCGCAGCCATTCGCGGAGGAAAAGCTTATCAATCCCCGCGAGCGGTGCGAGGCCACCAGCTGTGTCACCGTCCATAGTCGCATAACCCACAGCCGCTTCACTGCGGTTACTAGTGGTAAGCAAAATGGACTGCCGCACATTCGCTATCAACCACGCCAGAGGGGCACGAGCACGCGCCTGGATATTTTGCAGACTGAGATCATCTGCAGCCCAGGTCAAAGGGCGTTGCAGTAAACCCTCAGCTGCCTTGACGTAAGCTTCCACCATCGGTTGAACGGAGGCGTCATACCATGTTGCTCCGAGTTCCTCGGCAAGTGCTTGCGCGGCGCTGTGAGTCACTGGACCACTGTGCGCTGTACTCTGGTAAATGCAGACCAAGGCAGATGCGATTAGCTCTTTAACACCCGTGCCTTGGTGAGGCTTGGGTAGGTGGAGACGCGCACAGGTTGCCTCAAGACCAAGGGCAGCGACCGAGGCCGCGAGCATCTGGGCCACGAGCACGGCACAGCAAGCAGAGTCACAGCCCCCACTGAGCGACACCACGTAGCCTTTACTCCGCGTCTTGCGCATGTAATCAAAAAGTCCGAGCATCTCGGCAAAAAGAAATTCCTCGTGACGCGTCAACGGCCGGTAGGAGCTAGTCGCACAGCGCGATACTTGCTGCGTCGACTTAGTCACGGCCGGTTGACCACTGCTGCGCCGGACGTCACGCGGGTCTCTGGCGACAACCTCTGCCCTGATTGCGTCATCGCCGCTAGCTGTGCCTGGACCTTTGGCCTCAGGCTCACGCACGGGCTTCCCCGTCAATTTATTCAGACTGGCCAGCTCAGGATTAATGTCACGACAGGTCAGCTCCCCATCGTGGAAACCAAAACGTGCCCCGCGTGTAACAATCTCACCAGCCTCAGCTATGAGGACGCCGCCGTCATAAATAATGCGACCAGCCTCTAGTCCGAGCAGGTTTGTGTAGACGTAACTAACACGTAGCGACCGACTACTGTTGGCTACGAGATGCTCTCGTTTTGCGTACTTGCTCAGAGCAAAATGGGAGGCGCTCGGATTAAGTACGAGTTGCACCGCGTCGGCATGAGCTGCCGATGCCGGCACACTGTCCCAGGCTTCTTCACAAATCTCGACAGCGACGCCGAGGCTACCAAAGCGGTACCGAATATCGCCCAGCGGCACGCGCTTGCCCGCCAGCACCGTATCGACCACTTTGCCAAAGGGCCACGGTCTAAACCAACGCGGCTCGTAATGGACGCCCTCGCGTGGCAGGACGCGCTTAGCATTAAGCCCGAGTATGGCACCGTCTTGTACCATGACGGCGCAGTTATAAAGCGCCCCGTAATATACGTGCGGCAAACCTAGGAGCACGGTGATACCGCGCGTGTGTGGCAGGATTTCGATCAGAGCCGCCTCGGCCGCAGCCGCCGTGGCCAGACTAAAAAAAGTATCTTCGCACCCGTAGCCCGTCAGGCAAAGTTCTGGCAGGCACAGGAGCTCGACCCCACCGGCCTTGGCCGACTCAATCAGGGTGATGATGCGATCTCGGTTACCGTTAAAATCAAGTGGTGTTTGATTTACTGTTGCGCCAGCAACCCGCAGCAGTTCCATGCCCGTCCCTCACTCTTTGGTCGCGCTCAGTCTTCAAGCTAGCATGGTTACTCACTGGAGACTATGCACCATCTCACCGCGCTCATGGGCGGCTGCCTCAGCCTGCCAGCGCCACGCTTGCACCAGATCGGACTCCGACAACGTCTCGCGATCATGGATGTCGGCTAAGGTTCTAGCGACGCGTAAACAGCGCATGACCGACCGATTGCTTGCTGAGCTCGGGATGACATCGTTCACCACACCAGCAAAATCCGTTGCCGCGAGGCCAGAGGCCTCTAGCAACGTGGTCGCAGGTAGGTCTCTGTTTACGCAACAACCGAACGCCCGGTTACGCTCATAGGCGCGCTGGCGCGCACGGCTGACTGCCGTCCTCATACGAGCCGTCACCGAGCCCGGCAACCGATGACTAAGTCCCAGCAACAGATCAGCAGAATTAGCCTGCGTCTCGGGCACATTGATATGGAGATCAATACGGTCAAGCAGCGGGCCCGAAAGGCGCTGACGGTAGGCGGCAATTTTGGTCTGACTGCAGTGGCACTCACGACGGCTGCTGCCGTACCAGCCGCACGGACAATTATTGCAGGCCGCCGCGAGCACAACCGCCGTCTGCCAGACAACGCGGTGCTTGGACCGAGCGACACAAACCGCACCAAGCTCGAGCGGCTCACGCAGAGCCTCGAGTAAATCGCGCCTAAATTCCGGTAGTTCATCGAGAAAGAGGACGCCCCCGTGGGCCAGAGCTAGCTCTCCGGGCTGATCGGCACTCCCGATGAGTGCCGCCGCGCTCGCTTGGTGGTGCGGCGCCCGATAGGGCGGTCGACCAGCTAATAACGCGGGCTGCAGACGCTCGCTCACCATGCTGTGGACGCGTAGGGTCTCGATCCGCTCAGACGGCTCTAGATCGGGCAAAATACTCGCTAGTCGGGATGCCAGCATCGATTTGCCCGTGCCTGGGACACCACGGAGCAGGAGACTATGCATTCCGGCACAGGCAGTGATCGCTGCAAGCTCCATCGCCGGACTCAATATCATGTCGTCAAAATTGGGTAGCTGCCCTGCGTCCAGTGATGGGTAATTAGTGGTAAATGTGGTCGTAGATCCGCGCCCAAACATCCAAGACAGAACCGCTCGCAGATCGCGAAAGCCCAGGACCTGCAGGCTAGCCGACGGTGCCAGGCGTGTCATGACGCTGATTTCCTGAGCGTTATCCGACGCCACCACAATACCGCGCAGGCCTTTGGCCATCGCCGCCACGGCAAAGGAGACGGCGCCCTTAACTGGGCGCAGCTCACCGGCGAGACCAAGCTCAGCGGCAAACAGCCACTCGTCGGGCTTGATGGCGGGCGGTGCTTCTCCAATTAATAAGGCTAGGCTGACGGCAATGGGCAAATCAAAGTGACTACCATCTGTTTTAAGATCGGCCGGAGTCAGATTGATCACCACCCGCTGCGGCGGGATCCAGAGGCCAAGTCCCTCCAGTGCCACGCGCGCCCTCTCTTTCCCGCTGCGGCAGACGTCCGAGGTGTTGCCAAGCAGTTGCATCCCGGCAAATCCCCGGGTAAAACCGCTCTCGACACGCATCAGGTTGGTGGCAGCAGCATCGCAAACTGCTGTATTCACTAACGTGGCGGCGATCGGTCGTGAATCCTGTCTGACACTAGCCTCAGTCATCGTCTTTCCTCCCTCAGTTGGTGGCACTCTGCTACGGATTGCGAGAGCGTTCCAACGACATGTCAAAGTCAGGTCGGATCTCGAGCCTAAGTGCAGAAAATATGATGGGAATCACCTGTCAGGGAGTTATCCTGATGGGACTAAGCGACCTCGGACGGAGCACCAACATGGCAACCACATGGACCCAGTACCCACTCGACGCCTGCCGCGCTGAACTCGGCCAGAGACTGCACAGCGCGCTGTTGCATCTGCTGCCAGATGGGGGTCAGCTCGATTTCACACCTGTCGCCATCGGCCGCCTCTTGGAGCAACCGCCCGAGCGCGAGCTGGGCGACTATGCGCTGCCGTGTTTCCGCTTTGCCAAAGACACGCGCAAGAAACCGCAGGAAGTCGCTGCCGCGTTGGCGGCTGCGCTTAAAGCTGAGGGCTGGCTGGCGCGTACTGCCGCCGTCGGTGCCTTTTTGAATATCTTTGTGAACCAGCAAAAACTAGCGGCCGCAGTGCTTCCCGGTATCGCCGATGGCAGTATGTTTCAGGCGCTCACGCAGATCGAGGCCAACCGCACCCAGCGCGTGATGATTGAGTTTTCCCAGCCCAATACCCACAAGGAATTCCATGTAGGTCACGGCCGTAACGTTTGCCTAGGCAATAGCCTCGTGCATCTCTTCCGCTACTGCGGCTACGAAGTCGTGAGCGCTAACTACTTCGGCGACGACGGTACCCATATTGCTACCGTGCTGTCCTACTTAACGCGTCATAAGCCCACCCCACCAAGCACCAAACGCGGCGAATGGCTGGGCCAAATTTATGTCGCTGCCAAACGCGAACTTGAAGCGGCGGATCCCGACACCAAGACACAGCTACTCGCCGCAATCTCCACCGTCCACCGGCAGATTGAGCAGCGTCAAGGTCAGGTCTACCAAGAGTGGCTGGCGACACGTCAGTGGTCGCTCGACGACTTTGCTGCTATCTACGAGTGGCTTAATGTTAAATTTGACGTGCTCTTTTACGAGTCCGAAGTATCTGAGGCAGCGCAGACCATTGTCGATCAATATTTAGAAAAAGGCGTATTCGCTCTGGATCAAGGCGCCGTCGGGGTAGATCTAAAACCATTCAAACTCGGCTTTTGTATCCTGCGCAAATCTGACGGCAACACGCTATACGCAACGAAAGACCTTGCCCTTGCTAAGCGTAAGTTCGAAGACTACGCGATTGATCGCAATGTCTATGTCGTCGCCGATGAGCAGAACCATCATTTCCGCCAAGTTTTCAGAGTGCTTGAGCTTATGGGGTTCCCCCAAGCTAAACAGTGCTTCCACTTAAGCTACGGCATGGTCGTGCTGCCCGAGGGAAAAATGTCGTCGCGCGACGGCACCGCTGTATCGTTTGTCAGCTTGCGCCAGATGATGCTTGAACATCTAGGCAAGATCCTGGCCAAGTACCAAGGTGAATGGCCCGATGCAGAGATCGAGGAGACCGCACACCGTCTTTGCGATGGCGCGATCAAATACGGCATGATTGCGACTGATCCAGTGAAAGAAATTGTGTTTAATCTTGAGGACTGGCTTAGCTTCGAGGGCAACTCCGGTCCATATCTGATGTACAGCTACACGCGCACGCGCTCGATCCTACGTAAAGCCAAAGAGCAAGGCTTGGCCCCTGATTTGACTTTAGCCACGAGTCAGCTGCAAATGGCATCAGAACATGAGCTCCTGCGTTATCTGTTCGACTTTAATCAAGTGGTCACCGCCGCATGTGAGCATTGCAAGCCAAGTATGTTGGCGACGCATCTCTTTTATATGTGCAAGTCGTTCAACCGCTTCTACGTCGATGCACCCATCTTGAAGGCCGATACACGCGAGCTAGCAGCAGCCAGACTCGCGCTGACGGCTGCATTTGGCGACGCTTTGAAACACGGATTGGCGCTACTAGGCATTACACCGCCCGAGCGCATGTGATCAGATGTAATCAGATGCGATTAGCGTGCAGCGATTTGCATTGTGGACTTGAGGAGCCGCTGGAGATCAGGCCGATCTCTGGCGGGTGCCATCTTGATCAGCTTGCGGTAACGCAGCACCAGCCCCAATTCCATGCGCCGCAGTGTCGATGCGCTTACCTTGTCGGTCAATTTAGTTGGCACCATCGTGCACAGCTTCACCAACTTTTCTGTCAGACCTAAACTGAGCGCGGTGCGATCTTCCGGTATGCCGCGGTTGCCGATGATGAGGCGCACCAAGTCGCGCGATGCCTGCTGATGATGATCGGCGTGTTGATCCCAATCGTGGTTGTCGTGGGGATGAGCCAGCGACCCAGTATAGGTTGCATAGGCGCGCATCTCAGCCTGGAGCGCTCGATTGAGCCGGTGAATATATTCGTTGGTGCGGAACGTCGTGGCCGACGAGTCGCCACCATCCAAAACGCCGGCGCTGATCTTCAGGCCGCCGGCACATCCGCATCCGACTGTTTGGAATATGATCATTGCGGGGGTCCTTACACTTAAGTCACATGAAATTGTTTATACAGGATCGGCCTCCAAAGTTAAACAACTAATGAAACGTTAATCATCAACTGCGGTCATTGACCGTTTCTTTACAAAAGTTAAACCATCCGCATGGTTAAGTCCGGCATGCCCATCCTCTAAACAGATGCCGCTAAATGTCTAATCGTTAGACGCATCGCACACGGCTAACCATCTGAAACCGCTATTTTAAAAACCTGGCCTGGGCTTTGCAACAATCCCTACAAAGACTCGCGCAACTCTCAAATCAGGGGATAGGGACCATGATCAACATCAACAAACATTCGATGGCCATCGCGGTGCTTGCTCTCACCGGACTTTCGTTCAGCTCCGGGGTAGCCGCCAACCCTCAAGCCGCACCGGCAGTTGAGCAGAAACCTCAAGAGCAACGCCAGTCTCTGCCGCTGCGCGTGGTTGATAAAACGCAGTTCTGCACGAGACTCACCCAGTCGTTCACTAATTTCGCGGCCTCCAACGGTCTCGACAAGATGCATACAGCCCTCCTTTCCACGGGCGCTACCGCCGAGGTGATGCAGGAGTTTCGCGCTGGTCGTGCCACCGATTTCATGAAGGTTGCTGAGATTCGCAACATCGCAAGGCTTCCTGCGGCGGAAAAGGACGAGGGCTACTTGGCTCTATCCGGCATGATTGGCGAAGCGATGGGCATCGGCAATAACATCACTCTAGCCCTCTCAACCGGCGAACTGCGCTACATCCCGAGCGCTCAGCGGGGTGTCGATATGGTGGTTGTGGCGCGCAACGGAGCGACTCTGACGCCACCGCGGGCCCAGAAAGTCATTGAAATCGCGCGCGGCTCACAAATCAAAATCCACATCCTTTGGGTCGGTGAAAACGAGAGCACGCAAGACGTTGAAGAAGCCCGTGCTCTCGCCTGGGTAGCCGCCAACACCGGCGGTGCTTTCGCTAATCTGGGTGGATCGGCCGGCGAAAATCCTTGCGCCGGGAAAAGCCTATAAACAAATATTTAATTAGACGAGGCTTTAGAGGAGATAGGCTTAGTCACAGAATAGAGTTCGGCGCCATCGCCCGCGACAAAGCGGGCGTTCACCATTTCAGGACTAAACTCCAGATCAAGGAATCCATGCGTACTGCGCGCGAACTTACTTGCTTCATGGGCCGGGTTCAGCGGTTGATTGAGATTAGCCCCGCCACCACCGGCAACGAAGATATCCATACGGCATCCCTCTGGGTGCAGGTGCTCCAAATGATGGGAATGACCGGACAGGTAAAAATCCGCACGGTCACATAGGTAAGGCCTCAGCCAAATACCGCGCAACCCTCCCTGATAATAAAAACCGCGGTCGCTCGAACTAGCAATCGGATGATGGGCCATGACTACAGTCCATTTGGTGTCGTCCTGAGACAGGTTGTCATGCATAAAATCAATGCCACAAAAGGCAGGGTTAAAGCACAACTCCGACACGTTTGAATCGAGCGCAACCAGCTTCACAAGGTTACCAAAATTAACGCTGTAAAAGCGGTTGGGCAGATACCAACGTGGTTCGACGAGCGTGTACTCAATCTGCGCGGATGGATTATCCTTGTAATCATGATTGCCGAGTACGGGATAAACCTTGGCCTGACCTAAACAGTCAGCTGCATAGGGACCTAGGACTTTTTCCTGCCACTGCTGATCGTGCACAGATGACACGCCGATCGGGTAAGCGTTGTCACCAAGTAGAAAAATGCCGTCAATACCACCGATTTCACGACAGCGTGCGTTCATAGCAGCGGCCACCTGGAGCTGCTCGGGTCCCCCAGTGCCAGTGTCACCAAGGGCAAAAAAGCGCATCGTCTGCTTTGCCGGAAGGTCAGCGTGCAGCGAACCCACGCGTACACGTGGCACTCGCAAAATTTCCTGCCGCAATTTTGCCGCGCCCACTAAGGTTGCCAGTAAAACAATGGCCCAAATCAAACGTCGTTTTGTCGTGCGCATAATGACCACCTACCCGATGAACAGCTAAGGCCTATTCTGCCACGGGTGGAGTTCCAGAGGAATTTCCATCGGGATTGCCCGAGTTATTTCCGCCGGTACTTCCAGCGGGACTCTTGCGTCGCCGCCCGCCGCGACCGCCGCGCCGCCGTGGCGCAGCCGGTGCCTCTGCTGCATCAGGGCTAGGCGCCACCGCGGCAGCCACATCGAGAGTTGGATCTGACGGAGACGGCGCCGGCACCGCCACAACGGCTGCCGGCTCCGGCTGCGTAGTGACCTCGACCACCGCTGCAGGACCCGTTGGCTCACGATGGGACTCCCCGCCGCCTGGAACTTCTGGACTTTGCTGATTATCCTGAGGTTTTGACCCCCCACGACGCCGTCCGCGTCGCCGCCGGGACCGGCCACCGCTGCCTGACGCCCGCGTGCCGCCCTCGACCTGAAGCGCTTCTTGGGCATCGCTGGGACCCGCGTCCTCTGATACCACCGGCAACTCCGCAGGAACTACCGCCCCTACCTCTGCTTGCTGTGGTTGAACAGAAGGCTGCGGTTCTGGTGCTACTGGGGGTGGTTGTATTCTCCGCCCAGGGAAATGACGCCAGTCGATGTAATGGACCTCGTCCGCATGGAGGATCAAATCCCGGTGTACCGACCTATCTTTGTCACACCATAATGTTAGCGTGGCTCCCGACTGCTTGGTAGCAATCACTGCTGGGATAAAATCACTGTCACCGGCAACTAGTACGGCATGTTGGATGTGCCCAGCGGCAGCGTGCTGTACCATATCGACGCTCAGTTGCACGTCGACTCGCTTCTGCGCAAACACCTCTTTGTCACCGTCGCGGCGACGCTCGAGCTTGCCGAGCCTTACTTGCCAGCGATCACATTGCTCTTGCAGTTCCGCCATAAAGCGCTCGTGAGCAGCCATACGGCGCAATTCTGCCTCCGTCGGTCGCTCCGACATCCAGGGCGGGCAGTAATAAAAGTAACAGCGCATCAGATCTAACTGTACGTTACGTCTAAGCGGTTTTAGGAGATACGCTGCCAGGTTTCGATAATCGGGGGTGAGGCGTGCATCCTGCACTTGCTTGAGCAGGTAGCCGCCGTCAATGAAAATTGCCGCTCGCATAGAGCTAAACTATCCTTCCTGAACGGCCCTAATGACGCGGAGCGAAGGTGACCTCTGGCGCTCTTTGCGGGCGCGCTGAGGAACTTTGCGTAAGCCGCCGCTCACGTGGGCCTGAACATCTGTCATCAGGCCAAATAACGTCCGGTTGATGATATCCACTTCTTGCCATAATCGCCGGGCCTGATATTTCGACTCTTCATCCAGAGGAACCACTTGAGCGGCTCCGTCTAGGGCACAGAAGTTTTGATAGGCTGCCTCGCGCTGGCTCATAAGAGCGAAAAAATCTTCACTCTCCACATCGAGTAACGATGCGAGTGCGGCACGCCCTTGGTTGAGATAAATTGCCAGCGCCTGGTGCACTCGGTCGTTAAAATCACGCATGCATACCCACCCGTCAAGCTAAATAAGTTTCCGCTTCCTTATTCGGTCGGTCGAAAACCCGCACAGCTTTACGGTTGCGGTCGGCAGCGGCCTCCCGCCTGAGCGGGCAAGCCACTGAATTCGTGGGCTAATCATCATCCTTGCAGGCTTTACGCTAGGCTACTGTTTTCCTTGCCTTCACCATCGTGCGCTCCGCCGCCGGGGCCGCCGTGACCGCGTTAGGGACGGGCAAGCTCGTGATCAGTAGCACAGACATCACAGCCATGGTGGCTCCACCAAACCATGCCACGACCTGCCACACGTTTTGGACGATGATCTGCGATGCTCCTAACCCAGTGAGCACAAGAAGACTCAGCATATGCGCCCAGGCATAGGGCCGCCCGTAGCGTCGCACCAGCCCGCTTGATACCCGTGGATTTCCCGTGCGTAACATGTGCCATCCAGTCGCCAGAAAAAGCCAGTCCGTTGGCCAGAACAGCATCAGATTAGCGTTATGCCAACCGTCCGGGTGCCCCGAGAAAAACCAGTTAAGCAGTAAAGTTGTACCCAAAAGACCGCTGATGAGCGCCCACCAACACGTAGCCACTCCGATCGCCCGGTAGGCCAAGATCTCGCGCCGCGGTCTTAGTACAAGCACAGCCACGGCAAACACCAGGCCCAGCGTCACCGGTAAGGTGAGAGCCAAGAAATCATTAAAGCGCGCCTTAAACACCTCGGGATGATCGAGTAATACCCGTTCATCACTCAGCAGCTTCTGCTGCGGGATGGGTTGCCCCTGGTCATCAAAGGCCGGCATAGTGAGTAGCCATCGACGCAAATTATGCGGCAAAAACATATCCTCCCAGGCAGAAATCGGGCGATCGATATTACTGTTCATCAGCACATCAAGCAGTGGAACAATAAACGGCGCGTAAGCTAGATTGCGCCTTACGTAGTCACGAAAGACGCGCTGGGTTGGCTGTGTTGCCAAACGTTGGTAAAGCTGATTGCCAAGAATATCGTTGAGATAATCTCGCGGTATCGTCGCACAGTTTTTATACCAATATTGGTAAGAAAATTGCCGATGCTCCGGAACCGCGTTCCAAGCAATTTTTGTCATGAGTTTATGTTTTTGCTGCGGGGTCAGATTGAGATGATCCATGACGACGCGACGGTCCATCTCGCCGTACAAGGCGACGTCGCGCTCGAAAGTTCTGACACCCATGCTGTAATCAAGCTGACCGCGAAAGAACTTCCATAAAAAACCAGGATCATCGAAGGAAAACTTACCCCAGTTGAACGCTACATCGGTGCCCTCGGCGCGGTTCACGACCCTGATGGCTGTATGTCCGAACCGGTCGTTCACCTCAAACCCTGGACCACCCGTCATCAGGTAGAAATCTAGATCGTTCATGTCCTGCGGAACTTGCGGCACATAGTAAATAGGTTTTGTTTGATTTTCCGCGGCTTGTGCTGGTCGACCCGCGACCGCCAGGAGGCTCACTCCTACACACCAGGCTATCAATGGCGCCAGTCCTAAATGCACGATGCCTCCCCAGTTAGCATTACAACAATCGTCAATAGATTAGCCACTCTCCGAGGCCAAAGCCAGTCTTCCCAGCACGGGAAATTCCCCATCAACATCAGTTGGTTAATCACATCACCGCAGACCACCTCGGTGGCATGGGGCTTGCTCCCTAGGTAGGGCGCCTTTGGGCGCTGCGCTGAGGAATAAGGAATACCCCGATGATCGATGGTGATGTCAATCCAATACCCCCAAACCAGGCCCTACCCAGCCAGGTCGACAAAATCATCACGCTGCAACCCTATATCGGCACCGCTCATCGTCCGGGCAGCGACGCCATGGCTAAACGGTTAGTTGACTTAATCTTGGGCGGAGCAATTCTCCTTGCTGCTCTCCCCGTCATGCTAGCGCTGATCGTAGCGATTAAAGCCAATGCGGCCGGTCCAATTTTTTTCGTACAACGGCGCGTCGGTCAGGGCGGCAAAATTTTCAAACTCTACAAGTTCCGCAGCATGATCACCGATGCCGACGCCATCAAATCATCGCTGCAGCTTTTTAACGAAAAAGATGGGCCCATCTTCAAAATGAAGTCGGACCCTCGCATCACGAGCGTCGGGAGGTTTATGCGCCGCCACAGTCTCGACGAGCTACCGCAATTGTTTAATGTGATCACCGGAGACATGAGCCTGGTCGGTCCCCGTCCGCCCTTGCCTGAGGAAGTCCTCAACTACGAATCGTGGCACCTGCGGCGGCTCGCTGTGAAACCCGGCCTAACCTGCACTTGGCAAATATCGGGACGGAGTCATTTGAGTTTTGACGAATGGATGAAACTCGACATTGCCTACATCGAACAGTGGAGTTTAGGTTTAGACCTCACTCTAATTTGGAAGACCATTCGCGTTGTGATCAATGCCGACGGTGCTTATTGATCCTCAGTCTAAATACTGAGGACAGCACCTAATGGCTGTAGCTCAATCCCAAAGTAACGTGACTCACCTCGCCGCGACGTCGGACGTACTCGGGATCGAGGGCAAGCGCCAAACGTCCCGTCGCATTTAATGCCCAAAATTCGTTGAACGGAATTTTGACGGCGCCCTCAGCTAATAACAAGCCCGTTTGGTCTGCGTCAGCACCACCCATGCGGGGCGTCATGAACACGAGATAATAGTCGCCATTTAGTGTCACATCCCAGCCATTGGCTAACTGCCGGCGCCAACCCATGCCGGCGCCAACGAGTGTCGTAACTTCATAAGTGTCATATTCAGGATTGGGCTGCGGCTGATTAAAATACTGAACCGGTAGTCTTAGCGTGATTTCATCAGTAGAGGATTCCACGAACGGCCATTTAAAAAGCAATTGGTCCCATTCATGGGGCGCATAATATTCTTCCTTGCGCAATTCGATGTGAAATTCAGCGTACCGGGTCAGCTTGCCTCCGATATAGATGGCATCGCGCATATATCCCGACGCATCGCTCGTCAGTGGCAACAGCAGTGCGAGTGGCCGTCGATACCCACCTAAAGTCAGCTGGCTCTGCCATTTGAGTGCTATGGTGCCACTCAGATCGCCGAAAATATTTGAGTCCCCTAAACTAAAGTACCCTATATGCGCTGCGAGTTTGTAAGAGGTAGACTTATTGAGAGTGAATCCAACGGACGCTTCGCTGGCGAGTTCCAGATCCTGCGTTAGGGCCAAATCTTCAATTTGATGACCAGCGACGCGGACGTCGATTAATCCATTATATGCGGCAAATGCTGTGTGCCGCAGATAGACGTCGCTGATGGCATGGGCTCCTGCCCCCGCTACCAACGTCCCATCAGATTTAGACGCGACCGCTATGGGATCCGACTGGGTTGATGGTTGACCCCTTAATTTATGGATTAAATCGTGGCCTCGTTGAACTTGGGATGCAAAACTTGGCCGATTGCGCCAACGACTTGCCGCGGTAAACTGAACATCGGCCGCGACGAGGTCACCTTGCCAAATCCAAGAATAGAGGAGTTCCGCCGTGACGTCGTCGTCGTCAGGTCTGAGCTTTAAGTAAGTTTGATAAATGTCTCGCCCCCGACCAAACTGCCCTTTGCGCGTCAGCGACCGTGCTAGCACAAGTAAGGCATCGGCGTTATTTGCGTAGCGGACATCATGCGCGTCTACTTGACGGAGCAAGTTATAATAATCACCAGCTTTAGCCTTAGCGATGAATGGATCCGCCTGACTCGCGCCAGTGAGCTTGACATCTAATGCCCGTGCAGCTGTTTGGTTTCCCGTCATACTTAGTAAAAATGCCTGCCACTGCACCACTTGCTCCTGCAAGGCTGGACACTGGAGTAGACTAGCACCCTCATTAGTGGCGGCGACACTCAGCACCTGGGCCGCCGCAACGTAGCTGTCCAAACTCTGGCGGCCACAGTTTAAAGGCGCCGCAAGCGCCGCCTCAGTAACGCCGCACACAAGGCCGCTGATTAGGAGAGTTCGCTGTAAAAAAACGCGTAAGATCATTGCTAAGTCCCTTTTGCTCACCATCAGAAAACACGCTCAACACTGAGACGCACAGCTTGTCTCTGCGCATCAACACCGTCTTTAAGTTGGATATATTCCCCGTTGAAAGACACAGCGAATTTATATCCAGCTGGAGCAATACCAAATTGGGGATCAATCGCGGGTTCAAACGCATAGCGAATGCCACCAGAGGCGCTAGCCGCCGGTGTCCGGCCTGCAAATCCCTGCACCCAGCTTTCATCACGATATTCCACATTGGCCTCAATACCCTGTGTCGGGGTGAGGAGGTATTTGGTTTTAGCTGTCAGGACATCACTTACAGTGACAACTAAACTGCCGAGTGGTCTAGTCACGCCACGTTGCCAGCCTATCCGCCATGAACTTGTAGCACCGTAGTTTGCCAAGGTCAGACCAGCTGTGCCGGTCTCTGAGGGTCCGCTATCGCTCTCGAATATGAGCACACCGCCTTTTGCCTCTAGGCTGGCAGTGGGGCTTAGTGCATATATGAGGGTAGCTTTCGGTCCACCAGTAGCCACATCAACCAAATCACTGATAAACCTCTGCTGCACGCCGCCTATGCGCATCTTCGTTCTGGCATCTAGTTCATATTCCAAGTCTACATCACCAAAGTACGCCTCAAAAATACTGGTACCGCGATCTAAACTGCTAGCAATAAAGTAGGCGATAATGCTGCTGCGGTTCGTAATGGCAAGATAATGATCGCTACTCACGGCACCGTAAAGGTAGCGTTTTCTATCGTCGCTGCCCAAAGTTTGATTGTCCCACTGCTCGACCAAAGGACGACGCTCGAGACCGGTGGAATCATAGGATGATGTTCCGGTTAGTTCCATATGGTGAGTAAACCGTTGCCCCTCGATTTTGACACTGGGCTTGGCACTGGCCGTGGCGTAGCGCCCCTCTGCCAGCGGTGCTATCCCCGCTTGACCTGAAAGGTCTAGCCCCCAGGTCCAGTTGCCACGTTGCACTTGGGAATTCGAGTTAGATTTGAGATTCCAAAAATGCCAATAGGCATCGTTGATTCCCTGAGCGCCGCTAGAGCTCTGATTCATACCCTCGTAACTGAGCTCGAGGCTGGTTTGTTGATGATCAGCGTAGGCCTTAGTCACAGAGAGCCACAGGCACAAGATTGTTAGTAGTCGCTGCACCCTTGATCTCCACCTACAGCGCCTATCGTGGCACCTGATGATTTAAGTGCTGTCTGGATTGTCGAGACGGCATCCAGGCGCACAAACTGATAGTTCGCCTGTTTGAGCTCGGGTAGCAGTTTTTGCAGCAGTTCCGCACTGCGCGCATCGTCCGCATGGAGGCGGACGATACCCTTATCCGCTTTCTCAATGGCCGCAAGGTAGGCAGCGGCGCAGTCACTAACGCTCGTGCCTGCTTGCCAACAGGATGCGTCGTCTACCTGATTGGGCGTTTGATCACCTATATCCCACCCTATAGGACCAACGTACCGACTTAAACCGGACTTGTTTAGATCGAGCGCAATTTGATCCGAGAGATTGATACTACCGATAGCTCGCAGCAGATATATATTACCGGTAACATAAGGCTGAATCAGCGCATCGGTCTTGCGTACCTCGCGCTGTGCGTCGAGGGACGATTCCAGGGGGCTATCCGTATACCCCTGATTAGCCACGATGTGGCCGTGCGCTTTGAGTGCAGCCAGCGTCGTCTCGCGACCGACGATATGTTTACCACTCACAAAAAAGGCCGCCTGCACCGAAGCCGCCGTCAATGCAGCGTCGATGGCCAATGTGCCGTCCCCAGGCCCCCCACTGAAGCTTAGCGCCAACTGTTTGGCCTCGAGCGACGTGCCGGTGTAGGCCTGCGACCTTATCCCAATGCCGCTGGCACAGGTCTTCCCCACCGAGAAAAAGTCACATCCCGCCAGCAGCCATACCAATCCCACCGAGAGCACCGAGAGCGGTACTGTCCGCATTGCCACCATAGCGTCTGGCCTCCATCTGCCAAAATCGGAAAAACTTCTTTTGATTTTTTGGACTTGTGCCTGTCGAAAATTCTAGCAGGTGTGGTGCCTGTAGGCACCGAAAAGGCCATCGCCCCCCCTTGGGAACGTCGCTAATCTGCCGAATTTGTTGTGCTTTAAATGATTCCCGCAAGTCCTGGCACTGGCCTTGCACAGTTAGGAGCAAAGCGGCTGCCCACGGTGGGCCTGCCGCGGAATAGTGATTCATGCCGCGCCTTTCTTTTCACCTACGCATGCTACCGACCAGACTCCAAGTGGTGGGGGCTCTGATTGCTGCATTGGTTATGGTGAGCGGATGTTTGCGCAAGCCACAGAATTCCTTTGTGAACGCAGCGCCCTCCTCGTTAACCATCCGTGGTGCCGTCTTGGATGCAGACCAGCCACCAAAGACTGGCGTCCAGATTTACTTGGGTTCAGCTACGACAGCGATCGCCCGGGCGGGGCAAGACGGCAGATACACCGTAACTTTGGACGCCGCAGCACTCACGCAGCTGCAAGGCGAACTGCGCTCCCAGACAATCCGCCTTTACGCTGTCTCTGACGATACTGAGGCGCTCCAAGCAGCTAGCGCTCCCATCAACCTAGCAACGCGCGGGGACATCGAATTAGCCACCATGACGCTCGCAAAGGCAGCAACCATTCATGGTCAGGTGCTACAGATGACGAAAGCCCAGCAACAGAGCCAGCCAGCCGCACGGGTGCGTGTCATCGCTGGTCACAGCGTCACGACGACGGGAGATGACGGACGATTCGTCATCAAAAATGTCGCCGCTGGTAACATCGCCGTGATCGCGGGACCAAATTTAAGCCACGCGGCAACGCAAGCTTTGACGGTCAAGCCCGGCGAGGAACGGCAGCTAAAAAAGCCGCTCGTGATTTTCCCCCTCGGTGGCCCGCGGGGGCTTGTCGTTCCTGACACCGACATCTCGGTCAACGATCTCGTCAAGCAGGGAAAACCCTACACCCGCACATTCGGTGTCGTTGCAGATGAGGACGCAAGATACATCCGTTTTAGTGCAGATGAGAAAGAGCTAGCTTCCGATGGCAGCAGCACGGCTAGTTGGCAAAAATTATCTGATAGCTTTGATTTCGATTTTCAAAAAACGGGCGCATCGAACCTCTACTATCAATTCGCCGATGCCGGGCGCAAACAGTTTAGTGACGTGTACACACTAGCCTTGACGCTGGACAATTTTGGCGCCACGACTGGCCTCGTGCTGGGCGATGGATCGGGGCTACTGACCTCAAACGTTGCACCGGTAAGTGTCGACGTGCCGCCCGCAGCCGTCAGGATGCGCATGGCTCCGTCAGTAGATTTGCTGCAAACCGCGCCTTGGCAGATGCCGCAACCTAGTTTTGTATTTCCGTTTCCCCTGAGGCGAGATCCCTCTACCAATTTCCTCCAGGCTTTCGGTACGAAGACACTATATTTGCAGTACTTAGATGCAAGCGGCATGGTCAGCCCTACCTATACGGCAGTCGCCACGCTCAATATGTTTCCCCCGGTCGTTAGTGGCCAAGTGTTCACGGTAAACGGTGGCGCTGCGGTTTCCCCCACAAGACTCGTGCAACTCAGTATCAACGTCCCCGCTAATGCACATGAAATGCTTATCTTCGAAGCCGACACACCCATCACCAACAACATTTGGCTAGCGGCACAGCCGACCAGCTTTTACACTTTTACTTCAACAGGGAGTAAATCGCTGTACTTGCAATTCCGCACCGTCGATCAGGCGGTGAGTCCTGTTTACAAATATCCACTCATTGTGCAGCCCTTTCCGGACCCAACTCTAGGCGGCTTCTTGATTAACGACGGCGCACCACTTGCGTTATCGCCGCATTTAACGGTGCGCCTCAAAATACCACCAACCGCGACCCAATTTCGCATCATCGACAGTGCGCAGATGGCTCAGCTTAATATCGCTAACTTGGATCTTTGGGGATCACCCGGCAACGCGATGGCCGCGGCCAGCGTTGTGCCATGGTTAGAACCACGACCGCTGTTTATTTATACACCGCGCACATCTCGTGGTGTGACTACCATTTATGTTCAATACAAGAATGCAGATCACGATGTGTCGCCAGTCTACCAACAGACCATCGACATCGATCCCGAACCAGTCGGATCGGGTTACTTTGCCATCAATCCTGAACCACTGACGGGCGCTTCGGCCCTGGTGAGCACCTCATCCCTAGTGATGTTGCGCGTCGTCCCTCCACCGGGATATCTGGGTGGCGCTATGATCGTTTATGAGGATCGTCTGCCAGAGCCACTCGCAACCGCCAATATTATTCCGGTGCCAGTGCCAGATCCCGTGACCGGCGCTATTCCCCTAGTGCCTTATGTTCTGCGTGGAACCGGTGCTCATAATGTGTACGTCCGCTTTATGACTGTGGATCAAAATAATGTCCCGGTCATTGCCACCCTAAGCCCTACTGCCTATTTGCGCACAGTCGTCCTAGATCCTTTCCCACTGAATGCAGTGGCGGTGACGATTAATGAAGGTGCCGCCAATCTCACCGCCGCTGAAGCCTTGGACGCAAGATTAAATCTCAGGGCGCCCGATAACGTCACCAAAATGCGCTATGTGGTCGACGATCAGCCCCAACTCGGTGCCATCAGCATGCAGCCATTTGCCGCCACAGTGACAAATCTATCGCTGCCCACGGCGGCCGGACTGCACGCCGTTTATGTGCAGTTCGAAAATAGCGATGGTTATCAAAGTCCGGTTTACGAGACGGTCGTGACGGTCTTACCGTAAAGGAGACTGCCGACTTCCGATGGCAGTTGTTGGAATTTGATACCAACCGTCGGTCCATCGTAGCCCTAGCCAGACTTTCCTGCCTTATGCTAGAAGCACCGTTATGGACGGTATCTTTAAACAAATTCGTGCATGTGCCAGCCCGACCACGTGGTCCAAAGGTGTCGAGCTTGCGCGTCAGGACGCAGTGACTGGCGAGCAGCTTGATGACGAGATCAAGTTGCGTGTGGCTAGTTCTGGAGGAATCAGTCCGACCGTGACCTTAGTGCCCGCCGATGAGGATTGGCACTGCACTTGTGGTAGTGATGAGGATCCCTGCGCCCATGTCACAGCGGCGGTAATCGCTTGGAAGCGCGCGTGGGAGTCGGGCCAGCCGCTGCCCAAATCGGCAAAGCACAGTGGCCAGTTGGAGTATCGCTTCCGCCGTGTCCCAGGCGGCCTCAGCTTTGAGCGCGTCGTGGTAAGCGATGCTTTAGCCACCCCTCTACAGGTATCGTTAGCAGCACTGACCTCTGGACGCGTCGCCGGGCCTAGTCTCACGGCGACTGCGGACGATATGGCGGTGGATCTAGCACTAGGTCATCACAGGCAGGGTCTACTACCAGCCGCGGTCATACCGCCTGTGCTGCGAGCCATGACCCCGGCCCTTAAGGTCACGCTAGACGGGGAACCTGTAACTATTGACGCCAAGCCCGTAGGACTTGCCGCCGAGGTCAGGGACGAGGGTCCGGGGGTCCGGGTACGGATTATTCAAGATCCAGGGATCACCGAGCTTTTTGATAATGGCATCGCTCTTTACGACGGTACGCTGCGACCGGTCATACTACCGCAACTGAGCCCGTCCGCGCGTGAACTCGTACGCGACGGGCGTTTTTTTGGTCTACGGGAATTAGCTGATCTTGTGGCGACGACACTACCTGATCTGGCTGCGAAAATGCCGTTACTCACGCGCAGTCGCAATTTGCCTTCAAGTCGTGAATATCTGCGCCCCGAGCTCGAGATCACCGCCGTGAAGCAAGGGTTGCAGCTCAGGCTTGAGGCCGCCATCACTTACGGGCGGGAGCCCTTGGCCCGCTTGCGTGCAGGTCGTTTCACGCCACTCGGTGATACCGTGCCAGTGCGCGACATGGCTCGCGAGGCCGAACTCACCGAGCAACTCCAGCGCCTGTGGAGCATGGATCTTGAGGCACCTGTCGTGCTATCTGGTGAGGCGGCTGTGGCGATGGCCGGGCGTTTGGCGCGGTTTCCTGGCGTCATCAGCGGTGACGGTCTGGCGGCGTTTCGTCTGTACAGCAAACTTGAGCCTCGCTTGGAGTGGGCCGGAGATGCGCCTTCTGCGACAGGCTCTCCAAACTTCACGTTCGCCGCCGGAACTTCAAGCCCCGGCGAAGTCAAACATGCCACCGCAGACGCAGTAGCCGCGGCCTGGCAACGCGGTGACAGTCTGGTGCCCTTAACTGACGGTGGTTTCGCCCCGCTACCACGAGATTGGCTACGGCAGCATGGCGATAAGCTACTTGATTTTCTAGCCTGCCGTGGTGAGAACGCAACCACGCCTGCGCGTCTTTCGTGGCCTCACTTGGCCGACTTAGCGGCCTCGATTGACGGCGGCGCTGAGCAACTCCCGCCCCAGTTCAGAGACTTTTGTCATGGTCTACAAAAAGGCGAGGCCGCACTGGATCTGACAGCCGCTACACCTGCCGCACTGCGAGCGACCCTACGGCCATATCAGCTACGCGGCTATCAATGGCTACGTTGGCTGCGCGGTCTTGGTCTAGGGGCCTTGCTTGCTGATGACATGGGTCTTGGTAAGACCGTGCAGACCTTGGCGGTGATCGGGCGGAGAACCTTGATTGTGGCTCCGACTAGCGTGCTTTTTAATTGGGCTAAGGAGGCCCAGCGTTTTCGTCCTGATCTGAAGATTTGCGTCTATCATGGCCCCAGTCGTAGTCTTGACGACGGTGCTGCATTGGTGATCACCAGCTACGCTCTGCTCAGGTTAGATCTAGCTAAATTTTTGGGCGTGACTTGGGAAACTCTGGTGCTGGACGAAGCCCAGACGCTGAAGAATGCGTCGAGTCAAGCGGCCAAGGCGGCGCGCCAAATCGCGGCAGGTTTCAAGCTAGGGCTTAGCGGCACACCAGTAGAGAACCGTCTCGATGACCTCTGGAGCTTGATGCACATTTTGAATCCGGGGCTACTTGGCGATCGGCGTTACTTCCAAGATCGCTATGCACGTCCCATCGAGCAGGGTGACACGGTGCGCACCGAAGCCCTGCGCAGCCGCATCGCACCCTTTGTATTGCGACGGCGCAAGGCCGATGTGCTTACCGATCTACCGCCACGCACAGAGACCCTCCTTTATGCGGAGCTTTCTCCTGCCGAGCGCGATCGTTACGATATCGTTCGGGCCGCGAGCCGCAGGGAAATTATCGAGCAACTTCAGAGTCCCAATGGGGACGGCGACGGCGTCAACATGATCGCAGCGCTAGAGGCGCTGTTGCGGCTTCGCCAGGCTGCGTGCCATCCTGATCTTCTGCCAGGTGTCAGTGGCGAGGCCTCGAGTAAATTAGCGTTGCTTGTCGAGACTTTGCAGACATCAACTCAGAATGGCCATAAGACTCTAGTATTTTCGCAGTGGACTGGCTTTCTTGACCTAATGGAACCAGCGCTTGAATGTGCTGGCCTGGCTTTTCTACGTTTAGACGGCAGTACGCGCGACCGCAGTGGCGTGGTTGAGAGTTTTCAAAAATCTGATGGGCCACCAATCCTGCTGATCTCTCTCAAGGCCGGTGGCGTTGGCCTAAACCTAACTGCTGCGGATCACGTGATTATTGCTGATCCCTGGTGGAATCCTGCAACGGAAGATCAGGCGGCGGATCGTGCTCACAGGATAGGCCAAGATCGCCCTGTATTGATCCAAAGATTAGTTGCTCTGGATACGGTCGAGGAGCGCATCTTGCAGCTACAGGAGCGCAAGCGTCAGTTAGCAGCGGCAGCTATCGACGGTCAGAAAATGACCGGTGCCAGCATAACTAAAGAAGATTTGTTGGCACTCATCGACTAACCTTGAGCGCGGTCAAAAAATAAAAAGGGTGGCACATGCCGCAGCATGTGCCACCTCTTCATTTACTTAGCGAGCGCCGTGACGGAAGGTGTCAACGAGCTGCTTTTTCGTTAGCTTCAACACTTGCTCTTGGTAGTGATGCATGGTGTCGATCACTTCCCGGTTAGGGATACCGAAGAGATTGGTCAGCTTGGGCAAAACTTCGAGTGGTGGCAGCGATACGCCACGCTCCCAGTTGCTCACAAACTGAGCGGTCGAGTACTTGAGGTGGTGGGCTACGTCCCACTGGGTAAGACCGGCTTTAGCGCGCTTCTCGCGGAGAAAACGGCCAACGATCTTTTGCCTTAACACATGTTCGTTTGTTTCTGCCTTCATAATCGTCCTTGTCCTTCATTCTGGATACAGCGCATCGTCATACCAAAAAAGTTTAGACTCTCAAAGCCCATCTGCACCCTCGTGCCAAAATTTCTCATAGCTAAACAGACAAACAACGGTTTAGGGCAAAAAACCCACCAAAAATTGGCCAGTAAACCAACTCAGCTAATAAACATGCGGCACCATTGGCGCCGCGTTAAATTTGTGATAACGATTATCAATCTCACCCTGACCGCGCCTCCCCGGCGGGGGTTCCCTTGGAGTAGGACCACATGCCCATGCGCCGTCTCGTCAGTTTTGCTGTATTCGGCTTTTTTCTATGTATTTTGGCAGCTTCGCCTCGCTCATTAGAGGCTGCACCAGATCAGCGGAGTCCGCGCCTGGTGGTCCATCTCCTAAACTATCTGGCCAAAGACTACGGAGGCGCCGTAGGCGCCAACGGTGTGGTCCTATCGGAGAGTGAGTTCGCAGAGCAGAAGGAATTCAGCCGCGACGTACTAGAAGTCGCGCGCACCCTGCCAGACCTAGCCAGCGATCCATCAATTATCAGTGATCTCGAACTCTTAGCTAAAACCATTGCCGACCGGGGTGCAGCCACCACGGTGGCCGGCCTAGCAACTAGTCTGCAAGTGCGCGTCATCAAGGCCACCAACATGCAGACTGCTCCCAGTGCGCCGGTAGATGTGACACAGGGTAAGGCCGTCTTTGAGACATACTGCGTCAGTTGTCACGGAGCTGGTGGTCGCGGCGACGGCCCCGCCACAGCGGGAACCGGCCCTCGCATGGATCCTCCTCCGGCCAATCTAGCCGATCAAAACCGCATGCACGGCATTGCGGCCATGAACATCTACGACAGTGTGAAGTTGGGTATACCTGGCACGGCGATGGTGGCACTCCCCCATCTTAGTGACCAGGACGCATGGAATGTCGCCCATTATGTGTTGACCCTATCTGCCACTAACGAGGGGACCGCGCCGCACGCTGCAGAGGCCCTAAATCTGGCTAGGTCGAGCCTTGATGGTGCCGCCCGCTCCTACAAAACAGGGGACTTCCGTACGGCCAAGGCCTTGGCACTCAGAGCTTATCTTGACGGTATTGAACCCATCGAGCCCCGCATGAGGGCATCCGATCCGGCCGCAGCATTAGCCTTAGAGGAAAAAATGGCGGCCGTCCGCGCTGCCATCCAGGCACGCGTTTCTGAGGGAGCCCTCGACACCGCCATCACTGAGGCTAAAACGGAGCTAGATCGCGCTCAAACATTGCTGCAGGGTAACGAAATGAACCCAAGCGTTGCCTTCATGGCGGCATCATCGATTCTCCTGCGCGAGGGTTTCGAGGCGGTGCTGATGATCCTTGCGCTGCTTGGTGTATCACGTGCCATGCACTCCAAAACTGCAGCCCTGTGGATTCATGCCGGCTGGATGGCAGCGGTCGGGATTGGTGTGGCAGCTTGGTTCGGCGCCGGAGCTCTCCTAGACATCAGTGGTGCTAGCAGGGAAATGCTGGAGGCCGTCACTTCGCTGATCGCCGTGGTTGTTTTACTCGGCGTGGGGTTTTGGCTTCACAGTCGTACCGAAATCGGGCGCTGGAATAAGTTTCTTAAAATAAAAGTGCGCCGCGCAGTCAAAGAAAAAAATCATCTGGGACTAGCATCGATCTCGTTTATCGCTGCTTTTAGAGAAGCGCTCGAGACTGTGCTATTTCTGAGAGCGATTTGGGTGGATAGCGGTGAGCAGGCCAAAGCTGCTCTGGGCCTCGGCGTAGGCCTGACTACGGCGGTCATCCTTCTTGCATCCTGGGCACTTCTGCGGTTTAGCGCTCGTATTCCAATCCGCCGTTTGTTTGGTGTCTCCGCAGTCATTATGGCGGTTCTTGCCTTAATACTCACAGGTAAGGGGCTGCACGCTCTGCAGGAAGCAGGTCTCCTCACGATCACCACGCCACGGCTGGCGCTCCGGTGGGACTTGTTTGGCGTGTTTCCCACCTATGAAACACTGCTGGCCCAGCTTGTACTACTTGTGACCATGGTGTGGCTGTGGCAATACGGGCGACGCCCATCAAAAAATTCAGGGCAGACACTCGCGCGTGATATTTCTGATACCGCTACGAGTCACTAAGACATCGTCCTCGATGCGGATACCCCCGCAAGACGTAAGGACATCAACCAGAGGCCAGTTAAAGTGCTGGCTCAGGGCCCCCTGGCGGTGCGGGGCAAGTAGTATCTTGATAAAATAAACGCCTGGCTCGATGGTGATCACATTACCAGCGTCGAGGATGCGACGGGTCCTTAGATTCTTGAAGCGTCCCGTCGCCGGTGTCACAGTACCGACGCGGTCTTGCTGCGACCCCCCGACATCATGCACACAAAGACCTAGCATATGACCGAGGCCGTGCGGAAAAAATACGGACGACAATTTTTCATCAACCGCCCGCTCTCTATCAATTCCCCGCAAAATATCATGATCGATGAGTAGCTGGGCGATCTCTAAATGAGCTTGCGTGTGCAGATGCTCAAAAGAAATCCCAGGCTTAATCATGGCACAGAGTCTCTGCTGTAGTTTACTCATGCCGCTCAGGAGCGCTCGAAATTCATCTGGTGCCTCGTCCGCTGCATAGGAGCGGGTGATGTCCGATGCATAGCCCCTATATTGAAAGCCCGCATCGATCAGAAAGCTCTTACCCATCCGCGTTTTGTCACGTTTGCGCTGATAATGAAGAATGGCCGACTTCTGATCGAGGCAGACAATGGCCTCATAGGGTAGCGAGTGATCCGTACACCTGATGGCCCTGATGTAAGCATGGTGGATGTCGAGTTCCGAGCCACCAGCAAAAAATGCCTCGCGTGCCGCCACATGGCCTACGGCCGCTCGTTTCGTCGCGCGTTCGAGACATTTGACTTCGTATTCACTCTTGAAGCTACGCTCCCAGTTGAGCCTAGCCATCAAGTTTGGTACCTCGGTCTTTAGGCCTAAGGAAGCCGCTTTAACTTTATCTGGTCCGAGATAGGCAGCGTAGGGCATCTCATCGACTTGCTCCCAGATCAGCTCCTCTTCGGCATAGACCTTGATATCAAACTCACTGACCCAAGATTCTTCGCTGTGATCGATATGCTCGTGCCAAAAATCCTCGGGTAAGTGCACCAATAATTGCGGCTTTTGCCCAGGTTTAATGATCAGTATATGATTAGGTCCTTTAAGGGGACACCAATGGCTGAAGTGATGATAGGACCTAAAAGGATACGTACGGTCGTCGTCAGCATGATAGACCAGAGCGCCCGCTCCAATGACCAGCGCCTCGAAGCGACACTCGCGCAGTGCGGCTTCAGTTGTTTTTTGTCTCTGGCTAATGTGTTGGCGAAAAAGAGTTGCTAGAGCCAAGTCGTCCCCCAGCGAAAACTGCGTGATACCACGCAAGTTAAGTTCGATTAGCGGCATACAGTTTGCAACTGCAGACTATAGTAGGACCTCACGTGCGTTCTATACTAAAGTGTGACCTCGCTCCATGGCCATAAAAAATAGGGGAGACTTGCCATGACATCCTCCGTCGCCAGCCCTAAAGGGTGCGCTGTAGTTGGACTTTCGGGTAGTGAAATGGGCCAAGGACTTCTTGGCTCAGCCGTATCCTTAGCGCGGCGCTTTGGCTTAAAACTCCATCTCGTCAGTGTCGTGGAACCCATTCCCTTCGATCTTGTAGCTTTTGACTCGCCTGCTTACCTGGCCTACCCACCGGTCAATTTGGAGATCGAACTCCAGCGCGTGAAGGAGCGCGAACAGGCCCTCGCTCAACTCATCCGGGAGTTGAGTGCCAAGCATGGACTCGACGCCACTGCCGCGGTGCGGGTCGGTGCGGCCGGGCCAAATCTGATAGCTGAGGCCACGGCACGTCACGCTAATTTGATCATGACCGGCTATGATGCTGAGGCATTCCGCATGGGCGCCTCGGGATTTACGACGACGCTCACACTCATGCACGATGCACCACTGCCGGTGATGGCGGTGCCGCACAGTAAAGCGCTCGATTTCTCTAAACATAATTTGAGAGTGCTCCTAGCAGACGATCTACAAGACGGCACGAGAGAGGCCACACGCAAGGCCTATGAACTCGCCGCTAGTGTCCCCGGCTGCCACCTGCGCCATGTACACGTGTTTGCCGACTTACAAGAGAAACTGCGGCATGCCTGGAGCATCATCAAGGAACGCTCCCATCTCCAGTATGGAGGCGTTGGTCCAACCTCTGAAGATGAGGTGGTAGCTGAAGAGATTAAAGCGCGCAAAGAGAAACTCCGTGCTCAAGCTCAGCCATACGCGCGCGCCGCCGAGGATCAACGCGTCAAAATCGAGTACGATCTCCGCAGTGGCCCCGTCGAACGAGAGCTCAATACTGCCCTTGCTGACCATGCACCTGATATCGTGTTTTTTGGGCGCCACCGCCTGCTCCACACCCGACCGATGCTGGTTGGACGGATGTCCTTCCGCGCCATGCTGCACAGCGGCAGTGCCGTGGTTGTGGTCCCACCGCGAGGTGAGCTATACGCTGCCATGCCGTTCCCAGCAGCACATGTCTGACTAGACATCAGTCTGCGCTGAGTCGCTCGAGTCACTAAGAAGCCCCGAGGCAAACGTGGTGCCTCGGGGCTCTGCATTTTGGGATTTACTTAGTGAGACTCATCCGCCGCTGGTTTGCGATCACTGATGTAGTTCAATGACAGACCATTCAGCGTCCGGACATGAATTAAGAATTCACCTTGCGTCTGCAGCTTGCCCAGATCTTTTTTGATCGTGTAGTGAGTTTTTTGATTTTGTGCTGTGCACTCATCGCCTTCAGTAAACTCTGAAATAGGCTGCACGACTAAAACGCCATTAGCATCATACTGCGCCTTGACCTCGCGGGTGATCATACAGCCAGTGAGCATGTATGGGTATTCGCCCTCGATACGCAAGACATCGTCGCCGTTGTCATCGCGTTGCACCGTTGCCGTATCCACGGGCGCATAGAGATAGTCATCTTGAGTGGGCTTTTTTGCCCGCTCAATCTTGAGCTGCAGTGGAGCCACCTGCGGCGTATCCTGCAATTCAACTGTGTAGGTGCCCTCATCAAGCACACCGAGGTGGACGGGCTGCACAAACCTAATCATGACGTCAGCGCATATAGTCTGCTGCGCACGGTAGGATTGAGCCGTGATGGTAATCTTACGGCTGGCCTGATCAAGCCGGAACGATACGGGGCCCGCCTTGTAGCAGGTGCTGGGGAACTCACCTTTGAGAATGAGTTCAACGTTGTCGTTATCGTCAAAGCCATGCGGTACGAAAATTTTATCGACTGGTGCACGCACTAACTCAGGACGCGGCTGCCGACCCTCGTTAGCAAGAGCGACGTTGCTTACCAACACCAGCCCCATGGAGATACCAGTCAGACTAAGAACTCTCATGATTCGCTCCTTATGATGTAATGGGAACACTCAATACCTAGCAAACTTGATGCCAGCCGGAAATGCCACGACTCTGCCTAAACTGCGTCAAATCACACGATCACTTGGCAAAAAGGCTAAGCCACTCACCATAGCCCTCGGCCTCCAGTTGATCCTTAGGAATAAAGCGTATGGCCGCTGAATTAATGCAGTATCGGAGCCCAGTTGGTAAAGGACCATCGGAGAATACATGCCCCAGATGAGACTCCGCAAGACGCGACCTGACCTCGATGCGCTGCATCCCATGCGACCGATCGTCATGCTCCGTAACCGCCTTATGCTCCAATGGCCGCGAGAAGCTAGGCCACCCACACCCCGAGTCAAACTTGTCAAAGGAGCTAAAAAGCGGCTCGCCGGAGACTATGTCGACGTAGATACCCTCGCCCTCATGATTCCAATATAGGTTGCGAAAGGGTGGCTCCGTCGCTGCCTCTTGCGTCACCGCATACTGCTGTGGTGTGAGTTTCGCCCTGAGTTCAGCTGCCGACGGTTTCTCAAATGACTGGGAATTTCTTTGACGCGTAGTCATAGTGCTAAGTCCTCATCAAAACTCTCATCAAAAGAGCCGCCCTGAGTGTGGACCTAACGCGTAAAAAAAACAAGAAGCCCCTGAGACCTTTCGGAATCAGGGGCTTCGTTTTTTAAGGCTGCATCGTGCTACTCTCCCACTCTTAAAAGAGCAGTACCATTGCCGCAGAAGAGCTTGACTTCCGTGTTC
>Ga0194132_10001310_pt1 | contig 50289 bp, 49 predicted proteins | sample TA2KigOf80mmetaG_FD_148612 | JGI IMG/M metagenome (GOLD analysis project Ga0194132, IMG submission 148612) | Freshwater microbial communities from Lake Tanganyika, Tanzania - TA2015054 Kigoma Offshore 80m | ecosystem: Environmental > Aquatic > Freshwater > Lake | place: Tanzania: Lake...
GCACGCCAGCCTGGCCGGCCGTCCCGCGCTCATGGACGGCGGCGGCGGTGCTGCTGCTGGCGGTGGTGGGGTTCGCGGGCGTGGCGGTGGCGCAGCAGTCGCGCATCAACGCGCTGCACGACGACGTCGACGCGGCGCACACGCGGATCGCCGAGCAGAAGGACCAGATGCGGACGCTGGAGGCGCAGGTGTCGTCGGCGGAGGCGACGCTGGTGAAGCAGCGCGCGCTGACCTATTGGGCGGCGCTGCCCGGGGTGACGACGGCGGTGATTAGCCCGGCGGCGACGATGACGCCCGAGGCGAGCGGCGTGGGCGGCAACCCGCGGGCGATGTACATGGTGAGCAGCGACAACTCCACGTCGCTATTGGTCGTGATCGACTTGCCGCGGCTGCCGGAGGGCTTGGCGTATCAGGCGTGGTTCGTGGCGCCGGGCGAGGCGCCGGTGAGCGCGTTCACGTTCCTGGTCGGCGACAGCGGCTACGGGCAGTTCAACTTCGTGCCGCCGGAGAACGTGGACGCCTTCACGGCGATGGCGGTCACGGTGGAGCCGATCGGCGGCAGCATGGAGCCGACCGGGCCGTTGGTGCTCGCGGGCGACTTCACGCAACGCTGACGCCGTTCAGCCGCGCGTCAACAGTTCCCAGGAATGGCCGTTCGCATCGCGGAAATAGAGGCCGCGCCCCCCTTGGCGGCGGTTGATCCGCATGTCGTCCTGCGCGAACGGCGAGCTGCCATAGGCCACGCCCTCTTGCCGGATACGCTCGAAGGCGGCGTCGAACTCGGCGTCGGTCACTTTGAAGGCGTAGTGGTGCGTCGTGAACTCGTCCCAGTCGTCGAAGTCGAGCGTGAGCGCGTCGTTGACGCGCACGGCGGCGAAGTGGCCCACGGGTCCCTCGTAGCGCAGGCCGAGGATGCGGGCGATGAACTGGGCGGACGCGTCCTTGTCGTGGGCGGGGACGATGGTGTGGTTCAAATCCATCTCGGCACCTCCTGCCCGAACGAAGCCGTTTGAGGCGAGGCTAGGACGCGCGCGGGGCGGCGTCAAGCATCAGTTCGCGTACCGTGGCGGGAGGCGGTGCGCCCAGGGTTGCGCCTGCTCGAACGCGGCCGATGCGCGCAGCACCGTTGCGTCGTCGCCGTGGCGGCCGACGATTTGCAGGCCGACGGGCAGGCGGTCGGCGGTGAAGCCGCACGGCACGCTGGCGGCCGGCTGGCCCGTGAGGTTCGCGTGGATGCAGAAGGGCGTGAAGCCCCAGCGCGGGTCAACATCCACGTCGTCGATGCGGCCGGGGAACCGGTCGACGTAGAAGGCCGGCACGGCCATGGTGGGCGTGAGCAGCAAGTCGTGGCGCTCGAAGAACCGCGACCACCGGTAGCGGTGCCACTCCAGGTCGCGCAGGGCCATGGCGAAGCGGACGGCGGGCCAACCGCGGGCCTCGTCGAGCCATTGCCGCAGCAGGTCGGGCAGGTGCTTGTCGTTGCCGCCGCGGTGGACCGGTTCGAGGCCGATGACGAGGTCGGTGAGCATGAGCGTCATGAAGACGTCGATGAGCCGGCCGAGGTCGACGGGGGGGGCCGCTTCCTCCACCGTGGCGCCGAGGGCCTCGAAGCGCTTGGCGGCGGCGGCCGTGATTTCGCGGACGGCGGGGTGCACCGGGGCGCCTCCCAGCGTGGGGCTCCAGGCGAGGCGCAGGCCGTGGACGTTGGGCGTGCGCGCGGCGGCGAGAAAGTCGGGAGGCGGCGCGACGATGGCGGTGGCGTCGCGCGGGTCGGGACCGGCCAGCGCCCGCAGCAGCAACGCGGCGTCCTCGACGGAGTTGGCGATGGGGCCGTTCTGGGAGAGCGAGCGCCAGGCGCCGGGCCCCTCGTAGGCGCCGGGCACGCGGCCGAAGGTGGGCTTGAAGCCGTAGACGCCGCAGAAGCCGGCCGGGATGCGGATGGAGCCGCCGGCGTCGCTGCCGTTGGCGATGGGCACGATGCGCGCCGCGACGGCGGACGCGGACCCGCCACTGGAGCCGCCGCTGGTGCGGCGCGTGTCCCAGGGGTTGCGGCAGGCATCGCCCAGGCCGTTCTCGGTCGTCCCCTTCCAGCCGAACTCCGGGGTGTTGGTCTTGCCGACGATGACGGCGCCCGCCCGGCGGATGCGCTCGACCGGGATGTCGTCGTGCGAGGGCACGCGTTCGCGGTTGAGGGCGAACCCGTGGGTCGTCCGCATACCCTTCGTGTTGTTGAGGTCCTTGATGCCGATGGGCACGCCGTGGAGCGGCCCGAGATCGTCGCCGCGCATGACGGCCCGCTCGGCGGCGGCCGCCGCGTCCATCGCTTGCTCGAAGGCGACGGTGATGAACGCGTTGAGTGAGGGGTTGTGGACCATGACGCGGGCGATGAAGTGCTCCGTCACCTCGACGGGCGAGAGCTCGCGCGCGCGGACGAGCCGGGCGATGGCGGCGGCGGAGAGCGTCGTGAGGTGCGTGGAGGGCATGTCAGCCCGCGGCGGGACGCAGCCTGGCGGGAGAGAAGGCGTCCATGGGGTAGTCGGCGGCGGCGCGCACCATGATCTGCGCGAGGTATTTGCCGGTGGCGAGGCACTGCGCGATGCCCTTGCGCCCGTGGCCGGTGGCGATGAACAAGTTGCGCCGCGTGGGCACGGCGCCGATGAACGGCAGGCCATCGAGCGAGACGGGGCGCAGGCACGCGGTGACGTGTCGCACCTTCATGCGCTCGGTGGCGGGGGCCAACCGGCGCGTGCGGGCGAGGATGTCGTCGGTGGCGCGCTGCGTCACCGACGGGTCGAACCCGGCTTCTTCCTCGGTGGTGCCGACCAGCAGGCTGCCGTTGGCCTTGGGCCGCACGAAGCCGCTGAGGTGCGTGATGATGTGCTCCGGCGGGCGGTCGCCGGGGTCGAGGTACACGATTTGGCCGCGGACGGGCACTACCGGCACCTCGAGACCCATCCAGCCGCCTGCCATGCGCGCCCACGGGCCGTTGGCGACGACGACGAGCCCCGCCGAGAGCGGCGTGCCGTCCTTCAGCGTGATGCCGGTGACCCTGTCGCCCTCGCGGACGAGGCCGGTGGCCTCGCCCTTCAGCACGGTCACGCCGTGGTTGCGCGCCGCGGCCGCGAGGACGGTGGCGAAGAGCTTGGTGTCCACCTGTGACTCGTCGAACCGCAGCGCGCCGAGTGCGTGGCCGGCGACGCCGGCCCGCATCGCTTGGAGCTCGGGCGCGTCGATCCAGCGGGCGGGGAAGCCATAGCCGCTCAACAGACCGGCGACGCGACGCCCCTCCTCCACCTCCACCGGGTCGAAGGCAGGCTGCACGGCGGGGAAGTCCGTCAGCTGGTAGTCGTCGCCGCCCTCCTCGAGCAGGGCCGGCGCGAGGCCGCGGTGAAGGCGCAGCCCCTCGATGCAGAAGCGGGTGAAGGTTTCGTTCGAGATGGTGCGGCCCAAGGGGTTCAGCTCGCCGGCCGCGTAGCCGGAGGCGTGCATCGCCACGTCGTCGCGTTCGACGATGGTGCAGCGGAGGCCGTGCTCGGCGCCCAGGAAGTAGGCTACGGAGCAGCCGATGACGCCGCCGCCGACGATGAGTACGTCGGGGCCGGCGCCGTGGGTGGGACGGTTGGCGGTGGAAGTCATTCGGTTACCGGGGCCTGCCGATGTTCTCGCCTTGGTAACGGCCGGCGTAGGGTGAGTCGGTTTCGGTTTCCAGCGTCATGAACACCATTTGGATGACGCGGGCATCCTTCGCGACGTGGAACCCTTCGGGGTTGTAGACCACAAGCAGCGCCTGGGAGCGGCCGTGGTATCCCGCGTCCCAGACGGCGTTGTACACGGCGACGCCGCCGCGCAGCAGGCTGGAGCGGGGCTTGGCGAGCGCCATTACCCGTTTGGGCAAGCGCACCGTCTCGTTCAGGGTGATGACGTAGGGGCCCGGCGCCAGGCGTGCGAACCCGTCGGCGCCGAACTCGACGGGACGAGGTTCCGGCAGGCGGCGCTGGTCGTTGGAGACGCCGATGCGTCCCGTGCCGGCGATGGCGTCGATCGAGGCGAGCGTGAGGTCGATGCCGTTGGCTTGGAGCTGCGCCTCGAGGTCGACATAGCCTTCGATGAGGGGAGGGTCGGCGGACACGAGCGCGCGGATTTGCTGATGCGAGAGAACGCCCAACGCTAGGCCACCATGAGGGGAGTAAGGCGAACTATAGGATGGGTGGAGTGGCGGTGTCAAAGCCGCGATGGTGGTTGGATGGCCGGAAGGAACGAGTTGAGGAGACGAGTGGGCGGCGATATGGAATGAAACCGCAATAGTGATGGCACGAGTCGGCGGCGACTCGACATTGCCAAAGGGCGGGACGGCGATATCGTGCTTGACCCCGCGCGCCGGGGTGGGTAGCATTCCACGCTCGCCGACCGACGAGGCGGGGAGGAGGCGCCGTGCGCGGGTTCTGCATGAAATGCCGGTGCGAGCAAGAGATTTTGAAACCGAAGACGGTGCTGATGAAGAATGGACGGTCGGCGACGATGGGCGTGTGCGCGCGGTGCGGTACGCGCATGTACCGGTTGGGCAAGCCGTCGTGAGGACGGCGCCATGGGGCCGCGCAGCGCGCGAACTGCGGCGCCCGGGCGTGTGTTGTTAACGACGGTTGAGGTGCGCGGGTGCGGCTATAATGCGAAAGTTGGCCGCGATGTTGTCAGCGGCGCGACCGGCTGGCCGCGCGGTGGCCGGCGAAAGGCGATGAGCGATGGATTTCGAACTGACGCGGCGGGGCCTCGAAATCGGGGCGCTGGAACTACGGTTCTACTCGCTCGCCATCCTGCTGGGGCTGCTGGGCGGCATCGTGCTGGCGCAGCGCGAGGCGAAGCGGCGGGGCGAGAACCCCGAGCACGTGCTGAACATCGCCACCCTTGGCGCGTTCGCGGGCATCGTCGGCGCGCGGCTCTACCATGTGCTCGACGCGCAGAACATCCGAGGCTACCTCGACAACCCGATCCTGATCTTCCAGGTGTGGCGCGGCGGCATCGGCATCTTCGGCGCGATCGCGGGGGCCTCGCTGGCGCTCATCCTGTACGCGCGCTGGAAGCGGCTGAACGCCTGGCGCTGGTTCGACATCGGCGCGCCGGCGTTCCTGCTGGGTCAGGCGATTGGCCGGTGGGGCAACTTCTTCAACGAGGAGCTCTTTGGCCGGCCGACCTCGCTGCCGTGGGGCATTCCGGTTTCGGCCGCGAGCCGGCCGTTCGACTATCCGGCCAGCTTCTTCCCCGACATGCGGTTTCACCCGCTGTTCTTGTATGAGTCGATACTGAGCTTCATCGGCGTGGCCGTGCTGCTCTACGCGGCGCGTCGATACGCCCACTGGCTGCGCCCCGGCGACTTGCTGTGGCTGTATCTGATCTGGTATTCGGCCGAGCGCTTCCTGCTGGAGTTCCTCCGCATCGACCCGTGGACGGTCGGCCCCATTCCCATGGCGCAGATCGTGAGCGTCTTGCTCGTCGCCGTGGCGGGCGCGTTGATGTATTGGCGCCACCGCCAGCCGGTGCCCGTGGTGGCCGAGGCCGAGGACCAGGAGCCGCGACGCTCGCGCGCCTCGGAGAAACGGCTGCGCCGCCGCATGGGGGCGGAATAGTCCATGGCGAAGCGCGTGATCGTCACCGGTGGCGCCGGCTTCATCGGCTCGCACGTCGCCGACGCGCTGGTGGCGCGGGGCCACGAGGTGGCGGTGCTGGACGCGCTGAACACCGGCGAGCGCGGCAACGTGCCCACCAAGGCGACCTTCTACCAGGCGGACATCACCGACCCGGCCGCCGTGCGGCGCGTGTTCGCCGAGGTGCGGCCCCACTGGGTGGACCATCACGCGGCGCAGATCAGTGTGCCGGAGTCGACGAAGGACCCGGTCGCCGACGCGCAGGCCAACGTGGTGGGCTCGCTGGCCGTGCTGGAGGCGGCGCGCGAGACGGGCGTGGAGCATTTCGTCTTCGCCTCCACGGGCGGCGCGCTGTATGGCGATCCGGAGAAGATGCCGAGCGACGAGGAGACGCCCATCGCCCCGCTGGCGCCGTATGGCGCGGCGAAGGCGGCGGTGGAGGTGTACCTCGGCATGTATGCCCGCACGTGGGGCATGCGGACGCTGGCCCTCCGCTATGCGAACGTGTACGGCCCCCGGCAGTCGCCGCACGGCGAGGCGGGCGTGGTGGCGATCTTCGCGGCGCGGATGCTTTCGGGCGCGAACTCGACCATTTTCGGCGACGGCGAGCAGCAGCGCGATTTCGTCTACGTGGATGACGTGGCCCTCGCCAATGTCCTGGCCTTCGAGCGCGGGCTCACCGGCAGCTATAACGTCGGCACCGGGGTCGCCGCCTCGGTGAACGAGGTCACGCGCCTGCTGGTGCGGCATGCCGGCTTCGGCGGACAGGTGCTGCACGCGGCCGAGCGCCCCGGCGAGGTGCGGCGGATCGCGCTCGATGCCTCGCGGCTGCGGCGCGCCGTGGGCTGGGAGCCGTCGGTGTCGCTCGACGAGGGGCTGCGGCGGACGGTGGCCTTCTTCCGCGAGAAGGCGCGGGCGGGTCCTCGATCGCCGCATGCTTGAGGCCCTCCGGCGTGAGCGGACCGCCGCGCGGCCGGCGGCAGTGCTGAAGGGCCACTGACCCGCGCTCGCGCCCTACGTCGCCGCCACGCTCCTCCTCATCGCCCCCTGTTTCGGCCCGGCTCGCCGCCCGGCGTCGACGCGCCCACGTTCCTGCACCTGGCATCGGTCGCGCAAGAGGCGCTCCAAGGGCGCCTCGACAACCCATTCGTGGACCCTTATTGGTACGGCGGGTGGAACTACGCGCAGGCGTACTCGCCGCTGGCATATGCCGTCACCGGCGCGCTGGCGCTGGCGACGCCGCTGACGGTGGAAACCGCCTACCGCCTCGTCCTCGTGGTCGCCGTGTTCGCGTTGGGCGTCGCGACTTACCTGCTGGCGTTGGAGGTGGGCCTGCGGCGGCTGTTCGCGACGTGGGCCGGGCTCCTCGTGCTTGCCACGCCGCCGCTGTTCATGGGGGCCGGCCTCTACGGCTGGTTCTCCACCCTCGTCGCGCTGCCGTTCGCCATCGCCGGCCACGCCATGCTCGAACGCGCCATGCGGACGCGCCGCCGAACGCACGCGGCCATTGCCGGCGCGCTGTTCGGGGCATGCGTGCTCGCCAGCGCGATGGTGGGGTTCAGCATGGCCGTGGCGCTGGTGCCGTGGCTGGCCTACCACCTGGCGGCCTCGCGGGCGCGCGGCGACACGGCCCGGCTGATGGCGGTGGCGGGCGTGGCCGGGGCGGCGGTGTGCGGCGTGTGGGCGGCGTTCTTCTTGGCGCACGCCCTGCGCGTGGGGTTCGAGCGCGAAATTCCGGGCATCTGGGTCTTCAACCTGGACACGTTGCGGTACCGCATCTTTGCCCGCGGCTTCATCGGCGTGGACACCTATCCCACCTATCTGAGGGCCGTGCAGATCGCGGCCGGCCTCACCGGCGCCATTCACGCGGTGTTGTCGCGCTCACGCCTCGCGGGGCTGGCCTTGTCGGCGATGGTGCTGGCGTGGCTCGGCCTGGGCGCGGCCGTGAACCCGCTCATCAACGCCTATCCGCTCTCGGGGCTGGATATGGCCCGCATGTCGTTGCTGGTCATGCCGTTGCTGGCCGTCTGCGCCGCCTCGCTGCTGGGCGCGGTGACGTCGCTGCCGCTGGACGCGCGCGTGTCGCGGCGCCTGGCGCCGGTGCTGCCGCAGGCCGGGGTGACCGCGCTGTCGGCGTTGCCGGTGCTCGACGCCGCCGAGGCGAGGGAGGCGATCGCGCCGGTGTCGCGGCCGGCCGAGTACGTGCGGGCGGCGCGCTGGATCGACGAGCACACGCCGCCCGACGCCGCCTTCGCCGCCGTCGGCTTCCGCAACTGGGACGCCTATTGGATACCGAGGGACACGGGCCGCCGCGTGATGGACGGCTGGCACGACGAGGGCACGGCGGACTGGCTGGCGATCCGCGAGTTCAGGATGATGGGCTGGCAGGGCAGCGGGAACCCGGCGCGGCTGCACGAGATCATGCGCGAGCGGGGTGTCGACTATCTGGTCCTCGACGACTGGGACGGCCACGAGCTGTCGGAGGACCTGCGCCGCGCGGTCGAGGGCACGCCCAGCCTGTTCGAGCGGCGGTTCGCGGAAGCGGGCCTCACGATATTCCAGCGCGTCGACGGCCGATAGCCCGGCGGCCGGCCGTTGCCGTCGACGGTGGCGCGCTCACTCCACCGTCACGCTCTTGGCGAGGTTACGCGGCTGGTCCACGTCGGAGCCGCAGTAGACGGCGGTGTGGTAGGCGAAGAGCTGCAGCGGGATGGTAGCGACCATGGGCGCGAGCAGCGGCGGCGCGGCGGGCACCCACAGCACGTGGTTGGCGTGCTCGGCGATGATCTCGTCGCCGACGGTGGCGATGGCGAGCACGGGGCCCTTGCGCGCGCGCACCGCGTGGATGTTGCCGACCATCTTCTCGTAGAGCGCGTCCTTGAGGGCGATGGCGACGACGGGCGTTTCCGGGTCGACGAGGGCGATGGGGCCGTGCTTGAGCTCGGCGGCGGCCATGCCCTCGGCGTGGATGTACGAGACCTCCTTGAACTTGAGCGCGCCCTCGCGGGCGATGGGTTCGAGCAGTCCGCGGCCGATGAACAGGAACCGGCGATAGCGCGCGTATTCGGCGGCCAGCGGGCCGAACGCCGTGGCGTTCATCTCCAGCGCCTGGCCCATGAGGCCGGGCATCCTCGCGATGGTGTCGACCAGGTCGCGGACGGCCTCGTCGCGCAGGTGGCCGCGCGTGGCGCCGAGGTGGCCCGCCAGCAGCAGCAGGCAGACGAGCGAGTTGGTGAACGCCTTGGTGGAGGCGACGCCGATCTCCGGCCCGGCGTGCATGAGCATGGTGCCGTGGGCGATCCGCGTGACCTGGCTGCCGGGCACGTTGCAGATCGCCAGCGTGAGCGCGCCGTGCCGCCGCGCCTCGTTCAGCGCCTCCAGGGTGTCGGCTGTTTCGCCGGACTGGGTGATGGCGACGACGAGCGTGTCCTTATCGACGACGGGGTCGCGGTAGCGGAACTCGGCGGCGTTCTCGGCGGAGGCGGGCAGGCGGGCGAGGCGCTCGATGAAGCGCGCGCCGAGTTGGGTGGCGTGCAGGCTGGTGCCCATGCCGAGCAGCACCACGCGGGCGATGGACCGGATGACGTCGGGCGTGAACGGGACCTCGCCGAGCGTGACGGAGCCGGGGTCGAACGCGAGCCGCCCGCGCAGCGCGCTCATGGCGACCTCGGGCTGCTCCATGATCTCCTTCAGCATGAAGTGGCGGTAGCCGCCCTTCGCGGCGACGATGGGGTTGGATGCCATCGTTTGCTTTTGCAGCGGCACGCGCTCGCCGGAGAGGGTCGATATGTCGCAGCCGTTCGCCCGGACGACGGCCATTTGGCCGGGGGCAAGGGAGGTGACTGTCGGCGTGAGCGAGACGAGGGCAGGCAGATCGCTGGAGACGTAGCACTCGCCCGGGCCATGGCCGACGACGACGCCGCCCGCGTTGCCGATGCGGAGCGCGACGATCGCGTTGGGGGTGTCGGCGTGGAGGCCGGCGATGGCGTGCGCGCCCTTGAGCTGGAGCGCGGCGAGGCGCACCGCCTCTGGAAACGGCTTGCCTTGGTCGAGCAGGTCCTCGATGAGGTGAGGGATCACCTCCGAGTCGGTGGCCGAGTCGAAGCGGTGGCCGCGCGCGATGAGGTTGTCCTTGAGCTCCTGGTAGTTCTCCACGATGCCGTTGTGGACGACGACGACCTTGCCCGAGCCGCCAAGGTGCGGGTGGGCGTTGGTGTCGTTCGGCTCGCCGTGGGTTGCCCAGCGCGTGTGGCCGATGCCGACGGTGCCGGCGAGCGGCGCCTGCTGGACGACGCCGATGAGGTTGGCGAGCTTGCCGGTGGCCTTGCGAACATCGAGGCGCCGGCGGTCATCGACGGTGGCGATGCCGGCGCTGTCGTAGCCGCGGTACTCCAGCCGTTGGAGGCCTTCGAGCAGCAAGGGGGTCGCCTGTCGATCGCCGACGTAACCGAAGATGCCGCACATGGCGCACCGCCTGGGGCAGTCTATGAAGCCGCAAAAAGCGCAACCAGCGTAGCAGAGGGCATGGGCGCTGTAAATCGCGATGTCGGCCTAATCAACCGCCGGCCGGCGAGCCTCGATACGCTTAGCCAGGTCGTCGAGCGCGGCGGCGATCCCACGCGGCGCGGCGAGCCGGGCGACGGCTCGATGCCGTTGCAGCAGCGCCTTTAGATCGCCGATGGCCTGCGATTCCGCGAGCACGCGGAAGCCGTAGGGTTGGCCGGGGATCGGCACGTCGGGGCCGCCGGTGTCGACGGCCTGCACGAACAGGCCCTTGGGGGCGCCGGCCTTGTGCATTTGCCCGGTGGAGTGGAGATATCGCGGGCCGTAGCCGAATGAAGTGGCGATGCCGAAACGCCGGATCGCCGCCTGGCGGACGCGGATGGCGGCGGCCTCGATGGCGGGTGACCGCGGGGCATAGCAGAGTAGGGCCAGATAGTTGCCGGGGCCCAGCTGTTCCAGGAGCGCGTCGACGTCGAGCGTGGGCGGCGGCTCGGGCATGCGGTGCTCGTCGATGAAGGTCCGGAGACCCTCTTCCGTGAAGTCCTTGGCGCGCTGCACGTCCGGCTGGTCGAACGGGTGGACGCCGAGGAGCGCACCCGCGACGGCGGTGCCGAAGCCCCAGCGATAGAGCTCGGCGGCCATGTCGTAGCGGTCGGGCAGGTCGAACCGCAGCACCGGCCGGCCCGCCTTGCGGAGCGCCTCGAAGTGGGCGTCCGTCGCGCCGTTGTCGTCGCCGTCGAGGCGCAGATAGACGAAGAAGTGGTCGTCGCCGTAGGTGTGGGCGGGCATCGCCGGCTCGCCCGCGATGGGGATGACGCCGGTGCCGTCCTTGCCGAGGCTTTCGGCGAGCATCTGCTCGACCCAGAGGCCGAACGACGCGAGCGAGGGCGACGTGACGAGGATGAGCTTGTCGACGCCGGCTTGCGTGAGGGCGGCCGCGGCGGCGCCCAGCCAGGCGCCGGGGTTGTAGTGGGCGGTGGGGATGGCCCGGCATGCCTGCTGCATCCGTTTCGTGGCGTCGACGAACGCGTGGAGGTCGGCGCCGGTGAGCGCGGCGGGCACGAGGCCGAACAGCGACAGGCCGGAGAACCGTCCGCCGACGTCGGGCGGGTTCAGGAACACCTTGCGGAAGCCGGTGTCCTTGCCCATCCGCGCCAGTGGGGTGCCGGGGTCGGTGATGGCGACGAAGTGCTTGCCGGCCTGGTCGGGGCCGACGGCGCGCTCGGCGGCGTCGCTGAAGTGGCGGTAGAAGGACATGACCTCCAACGTGGTTCCGGACTTGGAGGACACGATGTAGAGGGTGTGACGGGGGTCGTTCTCGTCGGTCACGCGGCGCACCCAGCCGGGCACGGTGGAGTCGATCATCATGAGCGTGGGGTAGTCGGGCCGGCCGAAGGTGCGCGCGTACAGCTCCGGCGAGAAGGCGCTGCCGCCCATCGCGAGGAGCACGATGCGTCGGAAGCCCGCGTCGCGGACCTCCTTGGCGAACGCCTCCAGCTCTGGAATGTGCCGCTCCATCTCGTTCATCACGTCGAGCCAGCCCAGGCGGTTGGCGATCTCGCGCGGGTCGGGGCGCCACACAGTGTGATCGCGGCGCCACATGCGCTCGATCAAGCGGTCGTCGTCGAGCCGGTCGGCGGCGGCGGCGACGGCATGGCGCGCGTCGCCGAGTCTGGCGAACGGCGGGCGCGGGGCGCCGAGGAGCGTGCCGGCCTTTCGCTGGAGGCCCGCGATGAGAGTATCGTAGGAGACGGCGAAGGCGGTGACGCCGTCGCGCAGCAGGGCGGCGGTCACCTCCTCCATGTCGATGCCGGCGGCGGCGAGCGATTGGAGGGTGCGGTGGGCGCCGGCGATGGCGCCGTGCAGCGTGGCCTCGGCCGCGCCGTGTTCCAGCACCGCGTCCAGCGTGTTTTGCGGCATCGTGTTGACGGTGTCGGGGCCGATCAGGCTACCGACGTAGTAGGTGTCGGGGTAGGCGGAGTCTTTGGTGCTGGTGCTGGCCCAGAGCGGCCGTTGGACTCGCGCCCCCCGGGTTTCGAGCGCTTGGAAACGTGGCGTGCCGAACCGCTGCTTGAACAGATCGTAGGCGGCCGCGGCATTGGCGATGGCGGCCTTGCCCACGAGGGGCCGCAGGTGGTCCTCGCCGCGGGCGATGCGCGCGCGGAGCGTGGCGTCGACGGCGGTGTCGACGCGGCTGACGAAGAAGGAGGCGACGGACGCGGCCTTGGAGAGATCGCCGTTCCGCCGCGCCAGGTCCTCCAGGCCGGAGAGGTAGGATTCGATCACCCGCTCGTAGGCCTTCAACGAAAAGATGAGGGTGATGTTGACGTTGACGCCGGCGGCGATGAGCTCGCGCACGGCGGGAATGCCCTCCGGGGTCGCAGGCACCTTGATCATGACATTCGGTCGCTCCAACGCCTCGAAGAGGCGCTTGCCTTCGGCGATGGACCGCTGGGTGTCGTGCGCGACAGCGGGCGGCAGCTCCAGTGAGCAGTAGCCGTCGGCGCCCTTGGTGGCGTCGAAGACGGGGCGCAGCGCGTCGGCCGCCGCGCGGATATCGTCGATCGCGAGCGCCTCGAAGAGAGCGTCCGGGTCGAGCGAGCGTTCGGCGAGCGCCAGGATGGCCGCGTCGTAGGCGGTGCCGGACGCCATCGCCTTCTCGAAGATAGTGGGATTGGAGGTGAGGCCGGTGACGCCCTGGTCGACGAGCCGCGCCAGCGCGCCGGACTCGACGAGCTCCCGGCTAATGTTGTCGTACCAGACCGATTGCCCTGCCGCGCGAATCCGGTGGATCGTGTTCAACGAGGTCGAACGGGCCATTAGCCTGCTCCGGTGTGGGGTGTTCGGGCGAGGTGCGCCGTCTCGATCGCCCGCAGTTTGTCCAGCCGGCGGACGTGCCGCTCCTCGCCGGTGAAGCGGGCGCCGAGGAAGGCCGATACGAGCTCCTTCGCCAACTCGGGGCCGACGACGCGCCCGCCGACGCAGAGAACGTTCATGTCGTCGTGCTCGACGCCCTGGCGGGCGGAGTAGGTGTCGTGGCACATGGCGGCGCGGATGCCGGGGATCTTGTTGGCGACGACGCAGGCGCCGACGCCGCTGCCGCACAGCAGCACGCCGCGCTCCGCCTTGCCTTCCGCCACGGCCTCCGCGACGGCCTTCGCGAAATCGGGGTAGTCGTCGGTGGCGACGTACTCGTGGGCGCCGACGTCGATCAGATCGTGGCCGCGCTTTCGGAGCCAGTCCGCGATCTCGGTCTTGAGCGCCAATCCCGCGTGATCGGTGCCGATTACGACACGCACCAATGCCTCCCGAGCCGAGCGATGCGCCGTGGCACGAACACTATACAAGGGGCTCGCGTCCGGTGGACACGATTACGAGCGGCTTTAACCGGCTCAAACGCCGCCGCCGGCGCGTCCGCGCGGCCTAGGCACGAGGGCGGTGCCGGCCCTTGTCTGGTATGCTTTCTGACGCTAGGAGTGGGGCGTTCCCCGTCACGGCATGAGCGCCATCGGGCCTCGCGGGCCGTTAGGTGTCGCGCGTGGACCGCGCCCGGCGCCGGAGCGCGTCGATAGCGCGGCGATTTCGTCACGCGATGGGCGCCGAAATGCCTGCCCTCCTCCACCAGCGCGGTGCTAGCATGCGTCGCGGCCGTGGCGCGGCCAAGGCGGCGATGACACGCCGCGATGCCCGCGACCGATGTAAGGACTGACTTCGTGAACGGACGAGAACGCCCAGACGACCAACTCGGCAAGGCGCGGACGCTCCGGTGGCTGTTGCTGCTGATGCAGCCGGGCATCGGCTTGAAGCGGTGGCTGCTGCTGGCGATGGCCGGCGTGCTGCTGCTGGCGGGCGGCTTCGCGCTCGTGCTGTCGGTGCCGTTGAGCGACGTGGTGCTGCAGGCCGCGCGGACGCTGACGCTGAGCGGCAAGCTGCCGCCCGTGTGGCGCGGCGTCATCGTCCTGGCGATCGGGATCGCCTTCGTCGCCATCGGCGCGTACAACCTGCACCAGCGCTTCCTGTTCGGGGCGATGTATCGCCAGGTGCGGCCCGGCACCGGCGCCCTGGAGGGGCTGTCCACCTACCGGTCGCGGCGGCGCGGGCCGAAGATCGTCGCGATCGGCGGCGGAACGGGCCTTTCCACGTTGCTGCGCGGGCTGAAGGAGCACACCGAGAACATCACGGCGATCGTGACCGTGGCGGACGACGGCGGCAGCTCCGGGCGGCTGCGCAAGGAGTTCGGCATCCAGCCGCCGGGCGACGCGCGGCAATGCTTGATCGCCCTGTCGGATTCAGAGCCGTTGATGGAAGAGCTGATGTCGTTCCGGTTCGAGACGGGGCAAACGCTGGAGGGCCACAGCATGGGCAACCTGCTGCTGGCGGCGTTGACGCAGCGCTACGGCAACCTGCACGAGGCGTTGCAGGCGGCGGCGCGCCTGTTAGCAGTGAAGGGGCGGGTGGTGCCGTCGACCCTGGCGACGGGGCTGGTGTTGCGCGCGGAAACGGTGGGCGGCCATCTGCTGGAAGGCGAGTCGATGATTGGCGAGAGCCCGGACCGCATCGCGCGGATATGGCTGGACCCCAAGGCCGCCCCGCTGAACGCGGCGGTGGCGGACTCGCTGCGCGAGGCCGACGCCGTCGTCATTGGGCCGGGCAGCCTCTACACGAGCGTGCTGCCGAACATGCTGGTGGCCGGCATGCGCGAGGCGTTGAACCGCAGCGGCGCGCCAAAGGTGTTCGTGTGCAACGTCGCCACGCAGCATGGCGAGACCGACGGCTTGGACGCGGGCGGCCACTTGCGCGAGTTCGAGCGGCATTCCGGCGTGAGCGTCACGCACCTGTTGCTGAATGCGCGGCCGATCGCGATTCCCGTCCAGTTCCAGCAGCAGGCGATCTTGCCGGAGCCGCCGGCTGGCTTCGCGGGCGAGGTGCTGGTGCGCGACGTGGTGAGCCGCGAAATGCCCAGCAGGCATGACCCGAAGCTGCTCGCGGAGGCGGTGCTGGAGATCGCGAGGGGCCCGCGCACCCGCAATGGCAGGCCGCAGGCGGCGTTGCGCGCGTGACGCCGGACCAGCGGGTGTCCACCGGGCATTTCCCGCCGTGCTTTGCGTGAAGGCACTCATGCGCCGCCGTTCGGGCGTGTGCTACCGTCGCCTGGTTGGCACCATCCATGGCGCGGAGGGCCAGAATGCAGCACGGGAAGGCAGACCCTGGGGAGGGTCTCCAATCTGATTCGAGTTGGCCGGGCCCGGTCGATTTCCAGCACGGGCGCGTCTACACGCCGGCGCAGTCGCAGTTCCTGGGCAGGCTCGCGAGCCTCAAGGAACTGCGGGCGCAGCTGGAGCGGACGCTGGGCCCCGAGGCGTGGACGACGCAGCTGGTTGGACGGGGGCTGCTCGCCACGTACCGCGAGTGCGTCGACTTCGGCGTGGGCAAGGAAGCCGCGCGCATCGTCGGCGCCTAGGGGCCGGGACTAGGACCGGTTCTTCGGCCGGCGGCCGCGTCGCCTCGGCGCGTCGCCCTCGACCCAGAAGAACACCTGCCCATCCGACCGCTTGATCGTGAGGGTCTTCCCGCTAGCCTTGGCGGCGGCTCCAAGTCGCCTTCGCACGGCGCTCACGCTTTCGTTCGGGCCGGGCTGCAAGCGCCCGGCTTGCCCCACCGGGACTCGCTCGATGAACGCCGTGTATTCGCGCAGGATTTGCGCGCGCTTTCCCGATGTGCTTTTCATCTGGGCTTCGGTCAACGACAAAGTATCGAACTTTGGCATGATGGTCACTCCTTTGCATCCGCCGCAGGTCCTGGGCCGCGGGGCCAAACACATTACGCGAGCGGTTCGGCTCACGCCGGCAAACCGGACTGCGGTTGGATTGTACACGATGTTGGGCCTCGCGCTTGGCGCGAACCATCCATCGCTTGCATGCATCCGCATTCGTGCATGCGACTAGTTTGGTTTCATCAACGGTGTGCTCGGCGGTTCGCGATCGGTTGTCCGACGCGCACGGATTGAGCAGGCACACCGACGCGGGCCGCCTCGCGCATTGCCTCGCGGTGCGCGAGCCAAGATAATCCGACGCGAGAAACGAGATGCCGGGCGTCGCCGCCAGGCGCGGGATGGACGCACCGCGAGGAGCGCATGACCACTCCACCGGACGCGATGGTCGACGCACACCACCACTTCTGGGACCCGGCCCGGTTCGCATATCGCTTTCTCGGCGATGCTTCGTCGCCCCTGAACCGGGCGTTTCTGCCGGCCGACCTCGCGCCGGCCCTGGCCGCCGAGGGGGTCGCCAAGTCGGTGCTCGTGCAGGCCCACCCATCGCCGGCCGAAACCGAGTGGCTGCTGGCGCTGGCCGAGGACACGGATTTCGTGGCCGGAGTCGTCGGCTGGGTGGACCTGGCGGCGCCGGAATTGCCGTCGATATTGGACCGCTTGCAGCGGCATTCCAAGTTCAAGGGCGTGCGGCGGCCGGTGCATAACGAGCCGGAACCGGGCTACCTGCTGCGGCCCGAGGTGCTGCGCGGATTACGCGAGCTGGCGACGCGGGATTTGCCCTTCGATTTGCTGGTGCACCCACGCGACCTGCGCATCATCCCCGAGGTGGCCGAGGCGGTGCCCGATTTACGCATGGCGCTGAACCATATCGGCCGGCCCGACATCGCTTCCGGGTACGTGGAGCCGTGGGGCACGCACATGCTGCGGATCGCCGCGCATGACCGGGTATGGTGCAAGCTCTCGGGATTGGTGACGGCGGATGCGGAAACGGGCTGGCGGGTGGCGCGCCTGACACCGTTCGTCGACCGCGTCGTGCGGTTGTTTGGGCACGGGCGCCTCATGTTCGGCAGTGACTGGCCGGTGTGCACGCAGGCCACCAGCTACGGTGAGGTCGTCGCGGCGGCGCGGCAGGCAATGGGGCCGGCGACGGCGGAGCAAGCGGAGCGCGTGTTCGGCGGCGCCGCCACCGAGTTTTACCACCTGGCGTGAATGGCGCGGCTACTCTTAAGACCCTAAGACATGATTTTCGAGTATGCATAGGTCGCGCGGGCCTGGGCGAGCGGCGGCGGCGCGAGGCGGTCGCGGCGGGCGCGATGGCAAAGCCGCCGCCACTACGGTATCGTGACATCTCCAAATCAAGTCCTCATTCGAGGTTGAGCATGTCGACGGCCCCTGAGAAGACGGTGTGGACCGCCGTGCCGGTCCCCTCGACGAACGTGACCGTGTATGAAGCCATTTACCGGCGGCGCATGGCCTGGTCGTTTCTCGACAAGCCGGTGCCACGGGAGAGCCTGGAGCGGATGCTGTCGGCGGCGGTGTGGGCGCCGAACCACCGGATGACGGAGCCCTGGCGGTTCGTGGTGCTGGAGAAGGGCACGCCGCTGCGCGAGCGGGTGGGCGAGCTGGCCTACTGCGGCACGCTGGGTGCGATGGGCGCGGAGCGCGCGGAGGCCTACCGGCGCAAGGTGACCGATCCGCCCGTGGTGATGTTCGTCTACAACGCGAAAGGCCCAGACGACTTCGTGACGCGCGAGAACTATGCCGCCACGGTGTGCGCCATTCAGAACATGGCCTTGGCGGGTGTCGCCGAGGACCTTGCCGTGACCTGGGAAACCGGGCGGGTGACCCGCGTGCCGGGGCTGGCCGAGGCGCTGGGCGCGCGGCCGGACTGGGAGATGGTGACCATGCTCACCATTGGGTTCACGGAGGAACAGTCGAACGCCAGCCGCACGCCGGCGGGCCATTTCACGCGCTGGGCGTGACGGCCCGGCCGCGACCATAACGGAGGAGATCATGGAGCCGCGCAGGGCGAGCCAGTCGCGAGTCGCCGGGCCAGTCCTCTTCGGTGCGATCCTGATACTGGTGGGCGCGCTGTTGCTCCTGGGCACGCTCACGACATTCGACATCGGCTCCATCTGGCGGTGGTTGCCCTCGGCGCTCATCGTGATCGGCCTGTGGCAGCTCTACGAGAGCAGGGGGCGCGCGCTCACGGGACCACTCATCCTTATCGCGGTCGGCGTGCTCGTGCAGCTCGCGGTGCTCGACGCGGTCGAATGGAGCACCATCGCCTGTTTCTGGCCGGTCATCATCATCCTGGCGGGCCTCTCCATCCTGCTGGGCCGGCAGGGGACGCGCGGCGGGGCGACGGCCTCCGGAAGCGACCGCCTGAGCGCCACCGCGCTGTTCGCCGGCGTGGAGCGACGGATCACCTCCAAGGACTTCCGTGGCGGCGAGGTGACGGCGATTTTCGGAGGCGGCGAGGTCGACATGCGCGACGCCGAGGTGACGCACCCGCCAGCCACGCTCAACGTCACGGCGCTGTTCGGCGGGGTCGACATCAAGGTGCCGGAGGGCTGGAGGGCGGACCTGCCCGTCACGGCGATACTTGGCGGCGCTGCCGACGAGCGCCGCGTGCGCGTGGCGCCGACCGATGGGGCGCCGCAACTGATCGTCACCGGCGTCGCGATGTTCGGTGGCGGCAGCCTGAAGAATTGAGGGACGGAGAGGCGTGCCCCGCCCGACTTTCGTACATTGGAGAAACGGATCCCTCGGCGTCACACTCAAAGTTGATTCGTGAGCCAGGGGAGGGATCCGTGGAACGGCAACCAGGCCCGTCACGCCGCGTTTGGCGTGACCAACGAGGCATCACCGGCCTCGAGACGGCGATCATCCTGATCGCGTTCGTGGTGGTGGCCTCCGTGTTCGCCTACACGGTGCTCACCGCCGGCATCTTCTCCTCGCAAAAGAGCTCTGAGGCGATCCACTCGGGCCTCTCGGAGGCGCGGTCGTCCATCGTGCTGAAGGCCGGCACCCTGGCCTTCATGGACAGCGTGGACATCGACGGCAACACGGCCACGAACGACACGCAGAACGCCGTAGTGAAGGTGGCGGTCACCATCGGCGTGGCGCTCCAGGGGACCTCGGTCGACCTGACGCCGGCGTTCCGCGTCAACCCGGCCACCGGCTACCTGGAGACCACGGGGGCAGTCGAACACCTTCGTCGTCAATTACCTCGACGACCGGCAGCACATCCCGAATATCGCGTGGACGCTTGGCTTCAGCGGAGCGAACGATGGCGACAACACGTTGGAGGGCATCGAGCGCGCGGTGCTCACGCTGTGGCTCGTGGACTATAAATACGACCCCGTGGCGGGGCTTTACTACACACTCGGCACCGGCCCGACGGACCCCTTCGTGGACGCCCAAGCCATGCTGTTCGGCTCGACGACGCCGTTCACCATCGAGCTGCTGCCGCCCGTCGGCGCGCCCATCGCGGTCGAGAAGATCATCCCGCAGGGATTGAACCCGGTGATGGACCTGCACTAGCGGGGCCGGCGCTGGGGTTGCGGATGGTGTCCCGGGCGGGATTCGAACCCACGACCAACTGCTTAGAAGGCAGCCGCTCTATCCAACTGAGCTACCGGGACATGGCCGGCACCTTTCGACTATAGGGGCGCGTTTCGGGGCGGTCAAGCGCCAGCGCGGCCCGCGTTGGCGCTTGCTGGCGAGGCGCCGGGACGCACCGCGCTGGCGCCTGCGGGGGAGGTGCGAGCGAACCGCGCCGGAGGTGGCCGGGACGGGGTGGGTGGAGGGCGCGAAAAACGCGCTCCATGCGCCGGGGTCGACGCGTACCTCGGCTTGGCGGTCTGGAGGCGGCGTATCACCGCGTGGCGTCGCCGAGGGGTGGCGGCGCCACTCTATACGCACGACACCAGCCCGTAAGCACGATTGGGACAGGCACGTCTTCCAATTCGGCGAACCGCTGCCTATGATGATGAAGCCGTCGCTGGGTGTTCTAGACATTTTTGATACTTCTCCAATATTGTGACTAGCTATAACCTTAGACTCATGGTAGCCGAATATTGACATAGTTCTGAGACGCTGGTATGACTATTGGCGGCAAATGGCCGGAACATCCACTGCGAGGGAGGGTTTGAGGTATGGCGCGCAAGACCCGTCTCATGGTGCAGGTGGAGGAGCGGTACAAGCAGTCCCTCGAAAGGCTGCTGCCGGAGATGATCAACGAGCATGGCCTTTCGGCCACCGCCTCGACCCTTGAGGTTAGCAAGGCGACGCTCGGCTACTGGCTGCTGAAGCTGGGGATCAACGTTCGGCGCGTGGCGCTCGCTCCTGGCGAGTCGCTCGAAGTGAAGCGGGCGAGCTAGGGGAGGCTCGGCCGCGGTCGCGAGTGACGCATGCATGACGGCCCGGTCCGCACGCGGACCGGGCCGCCATGTTTAACCGGCGGCGTCACGGGCTTCCACGGCGTGGCGATGCCAGCCGCGCCTTGACACCCGGGAAGCGTGGTGATAGGAATACGTGACGAAATTCACGAGCGGCGCGGGCAGGAGCGCGACCCCGCCCGAGCTCGGCGAAGCGAGGTCACCTCCGTGAGCTTGCGTACTCCTGCCCTGCTTGCCTTGGTGCTGGTTGGCTGCGTGGCGTTGCTGGCCGCCTGCGGCGTGAACCCCACGCCCACGCCGTCGGAGTGCGTTTCGGCGGACGGCGGCACGCTCGCCAACTCGGACTGCACGGCGCCGGGAGTCACGCCGGACCCCACCGCCACCCCCACGCCCTCCGGCGGCAACGGCGGCAACGGCGGCGGCACCGGTGGACAGGCCGTGTTCGTCAGCAACGGCTGCGGCGCCTGCCACATCATCAACAGCGTGCCGCAGGCGCGGGGACAGGTCGGCCCCGACCTGTCGACGATCGGCGCGAAGTATGACGCCGCCTATATCCGCGAGTCGATCGTGTCCCCGAACGCGGTGATCGCCGCCGGCTGCCCCGGTGGTCCGTGCGCGGCTGGCGTGATGCCCCGGCAGTTCGGGACGCTGCTGACGCCAGAGCAGCTCGACTCGCTGGTCGATTTCCTCGCCGGCCTCAAATAGGCCAAATCCGACGACCGTGGACAAGGGGAGGGCCGCCCAAGGGTGGCCCTCCCTTTTCTCGTTGCGCCTTGGCATCGAAGGCCTTGGCGACGGCACCGCGGCCACGTGTCCGACGGTGCTTGCCTCGCGTTGACCCTCCGGATGGCGAAACATATACTGTGCGCGCCTTCGCCGGCCAATAACCACAATATGTTGAGGTAGCCGCCATGCGGTTGAACTGCCTTCAGGAGAATCTCAGCCACGGGCTCGGGGTGGTGCAGCGTGCCGTGGCTACCCGCACGACATTGCCGATCACGCAGCACGTGCTGCTGACGACGGACGAAGGCCGGCTGAAGCTCTCCGCGACGAACCTGGAGATCGCCATCAGCACGTGGATCGGAGCGGAGATACAGGAGGAGGGCGCGGTGACCGTGCCGGCTCGCCTGTTGACCGAGTTCGTCAACTCGCTCAGCCGCCAGGCGCTGGAAGTGCAAGCGTTGAAGCACGGCAAGGGCATCACAGTTAAGGGCGACCGCGTCGAGGCGAACATCAACGGCGCGGACGCCAACGAGTTCCCACCGATACCGAACGTCAACAGCGGCATCGCTTGTCAGGTGGCGGCGAAGGCGCTACGCGACGGGATACGGCAGGTCGTGTTCGCGGCGGCGATCGAGGATTCGCGACCGGTGCTCACCGGCGTCAACCTCCAGTTCGACGGGGATCAGCTGACGCTTGCCGCGGCGGACGGCTTCCGCCTGGCGGTGCACACGACGACGCTCGCGCGGGCGGTGTCGGAGAAGTTGTCGGTGATCGTGCCGGCGCGCACGATGTCGGAGGTCGAGCGGTTGATCGAGGGCGACGATCCGATCGACGTTGTCGTGACGCCGCAGCGCAGCCAGGTGCTGTTCCGCATGAAGAACGTGGAGATGGTGTCGCAGCTGATTCAGGGGACGTTCCCGAACTACCGGCAGTTGGTGCCGCAGGAGCACGCGACGCGGGTGGTGGTGGGGTTGGGCGAGCTGCAGCGCGCCGCGCGGACGGCGGCGATTTTCGCGAAGGACGGCAGCGGCATCATCCGGCTTCAGATGCAGCCGGCTGGCAAGGGTGGCGGCAAGCTCACGATCTCGTCGCGCGCCGAGGAGGTGGGCGAGCACGTGAGCGAGCTGGAGGCGGGGGTGGAGGGCCAGGACGCGCGCATCGCGTTCAACAGTAAATACTTGACCGAGGTGCTCAACGTCATCGGCGAGAAGCAGGTGTCGGTGGAGCTAACGACTTCATCGAGCCCGGGCGTCTTGCGGCCCGTCGGCAACGACCGCTACGTCCACGTCGTCATGCCCATGTTCGTCCAGTGGTGAGTAGGATTCCCTGGTAGTGAAGCCGTTTCAGGCTGGCCCCTGTCGCCGCGAAGGGTAGGGCTAACCTTACTCTCCAATGACAGCGGAACCTCAATCGACGCTCCATCTACGGAGCCCGACTCCGCTATCGTGGCCTCGAATCCCAGCAGGGCTAGCACCTCGCGCCGCTGGGTTAGGTCCATCGTCCGCATGCGTGCCGCGATGCGCTTCGCGAAGGCGTTGACCGCCGCGCGGTTCACATCGGATTCGCCCGAACCGCCGCGCGGCGCCTGTAGCGCCTTCAACTCGCGTTCCAGCGTCCGGCGCCCGCTCGCTATCTTCTCCAACTCGGCTCCGATGGCCTCAGCCGCGCTCGGCGCGGAGCGCAGCGCCGCCACCAGGTTCTTTTCCTCAGCAGCCAGCGCCTTGACACGCGCGCGGAGCTCGGCGCCGCCGTCCTGCTCAGGCACCGCCGCAACGGTGCGTTGCGCCATCACGCGGTCATAGAGCCAGTCGGCATCGCTCACCGCCTTCATGAGGCCCGTCCAGACGCGCTGGTCCAGCTGCTCCATCCGTGGACGATGGGCGTGGCATATCTGCGGCCGCTTGGCTGTCGGGCTGGTGCCACGGCACACGTAGTACCGCCAGCGACCTCCCATCTTCTGCCCCGTTAGGCTTGTGCCGCAGCAGGCGCACCGGAGCGTCCCTGAGAGCAGGTAGGGTTCACGGGCATGGCCGGAGCGCCGTGGACGCGCTAGGTGCGCTTGCACCCGTTCAAACGTGGACATGTCCACGAGGGCAGGGGTGAAGCCCTCAATCAGCATGACCTCACTCGCTTCACGTAGGTGGCGCTCGCTCTTATCGTGTGCTAGCAGCTTCGTGGACTCCTTGCCGTACCGCGTGACGCCCGCGTAGGTTGGATTCCGCAGCGTGTTCTTCAGCGTCCACGGCGACCAGGGCGAACCCGTCTTGCCCGTGATGCCGTCTCGGTTGAGCATCGCCGCGATGGTGTTCAGCCCCAACCCCTCTAGCGCCATCGCGAACATGCGCCGGACTATCGCCGCCTCTGCCTGATTCACCGTCCGCGCCTGTGGCCGCTTGGATGCGCGGTCACGCGGCTGGTAGTCGTAACCGTACAGGCCCGCGCCGGAGCCAACCGGCAGGATCCCTGCCTTGGCTGTCGCACGCTTGCCGTCCATCGTGCGCTGCCGGATCTTCTCTTTCTCTAGCGCCGCCGCCCAGCCCGTGACGAAGTTGACCAGGCTCCCCGTGTGGCTCGTGTCGAGCGTGCCTTTCAGCGTGTAGACATCCACGCCACGGTCACGCGCCTCGCGCAGTATCACCGCCTGCCAGACCTCATCACGGCTCAGGCGGTCGGTGTCATAGCACACGACGGCGCTCACCTGCTTCGCACGCACCAGCGACCGCACGCGGTCCAAACCGTCGCGCTCGATGAACTCACCGGATGCCTGCTCCACGATGATGTTATCGGCAGGCACCGTGAGGCCGTGGTGCAATGCGATGCGTTCGCACGCCTCGCGCTGCGCTTCCAGCCCTAACCCGACCTCTGCTTGACCAGGGGTAGACACGCGGATGTAGACGACTGCCGTAGGCATAAAACAAACCCTCCTGTTTTGTGGAGGGCATCTCGTGGACAGGCTAGAATAGCCTGAGCGTGCGGTGCCACTTACACCGTGCGTTAGTCCCTAGGCGGTGTTGCAAGCGCCCCTAGGGACGCCCTGTTTCTACGCCTAGCCCACAGACGTATCAAGCATTCTGTACCCTGAGCGCGCGTCCTCTACGCCGTTGTCACCCTCGCCGCCGTCAAAGGCCAGGGCGTCGGCATCGTCGCTCAGGTCATCATTGGGCAGTGGCATGATGCCCGCCATCAGCGCGCCTGCCCTGCGCGCTTCGCAGCCGCTTGCTGTTGCTGCCATCGTTGCGCGAACACCGCCGCGGGGCCCGTGTTCGCCGCCCATTGGAGCCAGCGCCGCCCTCTATCGGTCACGACGTAGCGCACCGTACGGTTGCCCGTCGCCGCACCCGCCACGCGCGCCAGCAGCGACTTGTCACCATTCCGCGTCATATAGATGGTGGAGAGGCTTCCCTTAACTTGTTTCAGGCTCAAGCCGGTCATCCGCACGAGCTCCGCCGCCGTCAACCCCATCGTTCCCTCTGCAGGTGGATACCGGCGCCGGTAGTCCTCTAACGCCCACAAGATGCGCCACTTACCCTCATTCGTGAGCATCGTAGGCCCCACCTTGGCGACGAAGGGACGGCCCTCCGCCTTATCGACTGCCTCTGCTACTGCCTCGTTCGTGGTCATGTCCAATGCCTCTCTTCGATTCACGGGGTTGTGTTTCAACACCCTCTTTATGCCGTGACGACCTGTGACTAATTGGCGGTCTCGCGAACCCCAGCGGTCAGCGCGGCCCCCAGCGCGCGTGCTCACACCGGCAGGTCACCGACGGGTTCGGCGGCTTGCCGTAAGCCATCTCGATAAGCAGATTCCCGCGCTCTTCGACGTTCACCAGGGGTTCTGAATGCACCCTGCCATCCGACGGACGGTAGAACCGGCGGACTAGCCGGACGGATGCCGGACGCACTAACCCGCAGTGAGGACACACGCGGCGCCGGATTTGCCAGCCGATGCACGTCCGCCAGCCGTTCGCGGCCCATGTCCAGCGTGTGAGGCGCCGGTAGGTGTTCGCCGCCTCGTGCAAGGCTTCCCGATGCTGCTCGAAACGCGCGACCAGGCGCGCTCGCACAGAAGTGTCGTGATGCGCATCAAGGCATGGCCATGCCCATCGCTATCTGGCGGTAAGCAAGAGAATTTTCATCAGGGTGCGGCGGTTGAGCGGTGCTGCGTTGGCGGCGAGGGCGGTTGGCCGACGGTGGGGCGGACGCGTCCGTGTCGGCGCGGCGCGGCTCGGCCAGGGGAATCCGTCGCGGTTTCGCTGCGTGTTGCCGGTTTCGGCGCCCTATCTCGACGGCGGGGACTAATAGCGATAGACTGCCGCGCATTCGGGCCGCAAGGAGTATGGCGATGGGTATGGAATTGACCGTCGATCCAACGAGTAGGGGGCTCACGGAGGAGGAGATCATCCACATTTCGGGCTTGTCCAGCCATTGGGTGCGTCTCGCCAATGGGTCGTTGGCGCACTACGTGGTGAGCGGCGACACGGGCCCTAAGGTGATTCTGCTGCACGGCGGTATCGTCGGCTCCTCCGGCACGGCGGGCTGGCGGTTCATGGCGCCGTTCCTGGGCGCGCACGGTTTTCGTGTCTACTGTCCCGACCAGCCCGGCTTCGGCTGGGCCGACACCGGCCCAACGGGCCGGCGCTATCTGGAGATGGGCCCGGTCGGCGTCGTCGAGTTCATCAATGATTTCGCCAATGCCATCGGCGCCGATCAGTTCTTCTTGGGCGGCAATTCGATGGGCTGCATCAACACCGTCAATTACACGGTGGCTCACCCGGAGCGGGTGAAGGGTATGTTCCTGATCGCGGGCGGCTTCGGCGACATCGTCGACCCGGCGAAGCGCATCCCGCCCAAGGATGGCCGGTTCACCCCGAACCCCGCCTATCAGACCATTCCGTTCGACGGCACCGAGAAGAGCATGCGCGACCTGATGATGGGCATTATCTACAAGGCCTCGGCCGTGTGGCCCGAGCTGGCGACGATGCGGACGAAGGCCGCGAACCGGCAGGCGGAGGCGACGAAGATCCGCATGGCCGCCGCCGAACGCTTCCAGAAGGAGCCGAATCTGGTGCAGCTGGTGAGCACGAAGCACCGCTTGAAGCAGCTGACGGTGCCGGGCATCTACCTCTACGGTGTTCAGGACGTCTTGCTGCCGGTCGAGAACGGCTTCATGCAAGAAGACGTTGGCTTCGACCACATCCAGTTCTTCTACCCGGATGAGTGCGGCCACCAAGGTCAGACCGACCAGCCGGAGATGTTCAACCAGGCGGCGCTGGAATTTTTCCGGGACGGCAAGGTGAGCTGGAAGACGGCTCAGTGGGCGGGCGTGTCGCGCCGGAAGCCGATCAACCCGAACCTGGTGCAGGAGCCCGGCGGCGGCTTCCGCAAGCCGGACCCGAATTTCTACGAGCAGTTCACCCGCGAGGCGAAGGCGAAGAAGGCGGCGACCTCGGCGGGCTAGGCCGGCTCTCCGGCATGAGCCGATACGATGAAGGGTCCCGTGGATGTCCACGGGACCCTTCATTTTTTCTAGCGATCCGTGCCAGCCTACATCTCGGTGACGTCCATCTTGATCAGTGGCAGCGGGCCGGCCTTCTCCGCCGGCGGGACGTAGGGCCAATACTTGGCGAGCGCGCCGCCGTCGACGTTGAAGTCGGAACCGGTGATGAGCCGGGCGTAGTCGGAGCAGAGCCAGGCGACGACGTGGCCGTAGTCGGTGGGGGTGGGCAGCTCGCCCAAGGGCACCATGGTGGCGAAGTCGGCGGTGCCGCCGGTGTGGTACTTCTGCCCCGGCTGCCCGGCGGCGTTGGCGCGCTCGGGGCCGTCTGGAAGGTCGTACCAGCCGCCGCCGCGGGCCGCGGCCCTGGAGCGCGCGGCGATCATTTGCACGTTGTCGGGTTGGGTGGCGGTGGGCGTGAAGGTGTTGATGCGGATGCCGTGGGGGGCCAGGTCCATGGCGGCGGCGCGGACGAACTGGATAATGCCGCCCTTGCTGGAGCAGTAGCCTATGCTGTTGGCACGGCCCTGCCAGCCGGCGGTGGAGGCGAGGCAGACGATGCTGCCCTTGATCTTGTTGTCGACCATGTGGCGGCCGACCCATTTGGTGTTGAGGAAGTTGCCGGAGAGGTTGACCATGATCTGGCGGGTCCAGCGGTCGTAATCGAAGTCCAAGACGCTGGCGCCGCCGTCGATGGCCGCGCCGTTGATGAGGATGTCGATGTGGCCCCAGCGGTCGACGACCTTTTGGACGTAGGCTTTCACCTGCGCCTCGTCGGACACGTCGCCGGGGATGGCGATGGCTTCGATGCCATTGCGCTCCAAGCGGGTCACGGCCGCCTGCGCCGCTTCGGGCCGGATGTCGTTGCAGGCGACCTTCGCGCCATATTTGCCCAGCATGAGGGCGAGGCCGCTGCCGATGTTGGGGCCGGCACCCGTCACGAGCGCGACTTTGCCGTTCAGATTGACGTCCATCCTGCTCCTCTCGTTCCCCGTGGTTTCATTGCTTCGCCGGTACGGTAGTATCGGCCAGATAGCCCGTCAAGCATTCGGTAGCTGATTGACGCGGAGGCGTCGGCTTGCGAGCATTCGCCGAAGCTTACTAGACAATATCGCCGGCGAGGACCAGCCAGGATGATCGTCGTGATAATGGGCGTGTCGGGCGTCGGCAAGACGACCGTTGGGCAGTTGTTGGCGGCGACGCTGGATTGGCCCTTTTACGATGCGGACGACCTGCATCCGGCGGCGAACGTCGAGAAGATGCGCCGCGGCCCAGGTCGACAATGGCGCGGAACTCGGCTGGGCTGACGGGCTGGATGGACAGCCTGACACCGCGCTTGAGCAGCATCACGTGTTCGAGGGCGGGCACCGTGCGCATGAAGTCGAGCGTCACCGGCACGCGGAAGCGCTCCAACGGCGCGATGTCGACCACGTACCAGATGGGGTTTTCCGGGGTGCTCTTTGGGTCGGGGTGCTCGGAGCGGGGGTCCCACGCCGTCTTGTCTGGGTGGCCTGCCTTCACCACCTTCGCCACGCCCACGACGGCGGTTGGATCGGTGCTGCTGTGGTAGAACAGCACCTCATCGCCATCCTTGATCTCGTCGCGCAGGTAGTTGCGCGCCTGGTAGTTCCGGACGCCGTCCCACTCGGCGGTCTTGTCGCGCGCGAGGTCGTCGTAGGAGTAGGCCGACGGCTCGGACTTGAACAGCCAGTAGCGCTGCGGCATGGTCGCTCCTCGGGTGGCAGGGTGACGGCGCGGAGTATAGCGGAGCGCGACGGAGCGGTGTCGCTCGCGTCGCCGGTTTGGTAGTTTGTTAACCGTTAACAATCCGTTCACCGGTCGCTAACGCGCTGGATGGCCGTGCCGCCATAGAATGGGCGCGCCCCGGGGAGGCCCACGTGCACAACCAAGCCGTGCTGGTGGTCGAAGACGAGGAGAACTTGCTCGAGGCGTTGCGGTACAACCTCGAACGCGAGGGGTATCAGGTCCACACCGCGCAGGACGGCGTGACAGGGCTGGAGCTGGCGCGCCAGGTGCGCCCCGAGCTCGTGCTGCTCGACGTGATGCTGCCACGGCTGGACGGGATGGAGGTGTGCCGCCTGCTGCGCCGCGAAACCGACACGCCAATCCTGATGCTCACCGCGAAGGGCGAGGAGATCGACCGGGTCGTCGGCTTGGAGTTGGGCGCCGACGATTACGTGACGAAGCCGTTTAGCATGCGCGAGCTGCTTGCGCGCGTGCGGGCGATGCTGCGGCGATCGCGTAAGCAGGGCGATGGCGCGGCGCCGCCGAACCGCGTGCTGCGCGCGGGCGATTTGGAGCTGGACGTGACCGGCCACACCGCGCGGCTGCGGAACGAGGTGCTCGATTTGAAGCCCCGGGAGTTCGAACTGCTGGCCCTGCTCATGGAGCATCGTGGGCGCGCCTTCACCCGCGACAACATCCTCGAACGCCTGTGGGGGCACGACTACATCGGCGATCCGCGCACCGTCGACGTCCACATCCGCTGGCTCCGCGAAAAGATCGAGCCCGACCCCGGCCACCCCTCCCGCATCATCACGATCCGGGGGGTCGGCTACCGGTTCGAAGGGTAGGCCGGTGGACGCTCACGCATGGCGCGCCGCGGCCATTCACGCGGTGGCGATCGCGGTTCTCATCGCCGGGTTCGTGTTGTCGAACGGTTGGCTGTTCGTGGCCGGCGTCCTGCTGGAAGTGGTCGCGTCGTCGTACACAGTGAGCGCGCTCCGCAGTCATGCCGGGGCCATGCGGAGCGTCGCGGCGGGTGCGCGGCGGATGGCGGCCGGCGATTTGACGGTGCGGGTGGAGGGCGGCGCCGGCGGCGACGCCGAGGCGCTGGCGAACGTGTTGAACGGCATGGCCGCATCGCTGCGCGACATCATCGGCGACCTATCGGCGGAGCGCGACAAGCTGTCGGCGGTGCTGGACACGATGGCGGACGGCGTGGTGATGGTGGACGCCGCCGACCGCGTGACGCTCATCAACCCGGCGGCGCGCGGGCTGCTGGGCGCGCCGGCGCGCGCCATGGCGCCGGGCGCCAACGGCCACGCGCGGTTCAGTGAGCTGGCGCACGACCACGAGCTGGTGGAACTCGTTTCGCGAAGCCGCGCGCGGCGCGAACGCCAAACGGCCCAGCTGGAGCTGCTGCGCGGGCGCCGCCACCTCAGCGCCATCGCGACGCCGCTATCGGGCGAGAACACGGGTGCCGTGCTGCTCACGTTCCACGACCTGAGCCGCTCGCGGCAGGTGGACACCACGCGCCGCGAGTTCGTCACCAACGTTTCGCACGAGCTGCGAAGCCCACTGGCGTCCATCAAGGCGATGGTGGAGACGCTGGAGGGCGGGGCGCTGGATGACCGGCAGGCGGCGGGCGACTTCTTGCGGCGCATCCACCAGGAGGTCGACCGGATGGTCGAGATGGTGGAGGGCTTGCTGGAGTTGGCGCGCGTGGAGAGCGGTCAGACCGAGCTCCGCATGACGGCCGTCGACATGGTCGCGCTGGCGGAGGAGGCGCGCTCCGCCATGCAGGCGCGGGCGGAGGCGGCCGGCATCGCGATCGACGTGAGCTCCACCGGCCGGTGCGGGGCGACGGGTGACGCAGCGAAGCTGCGCCAGGTGTTGGTGAACCTGCTCGACAACGCGCTCAAGTTCACGCCGGGGGGCGGGCGCATCGTGGTGACACTGGGGATGCAGAACGACTCCGTGCGTGTGGAGGTCTCCGACACGGGCCGTGGCATCGCGACCGAGCACCTGCCGCACGTGTTCGAGCGTTTCTACAAGGTCGACCGTTCCCGCCGCGACGGTGGAACAGGCCTTGGCCTCGCCATCGCCCGGCACATCGTCGAGGCGCATGGGGGCACCATCGGCGTCGAGAGCGCCGTAGGGACCGGCAGCACGTTCCGCTTCACCGTGCCGGCAGCGCCGCCCGAGCGGTAGCCGCGCCCCTTGGCCGCATTGGATTGCCGTCACCCCCGTCGCGGGCCGCGAGCCGCCATCGTTTTGGCGAGGCGCCGTCCAAGGCATCAGTGACGCCCGCCTCGTCGCGACCCCGCACCGCCCGTGCGCTTAACCACTCGTTAACACGACGTTCGGGGCGCGTTAACTCAGCGCCGCTAACGTAAGAGCCGACACGAAAAACGTAGGAGGCACAATGCGTACTGGTTCGATTGGACGATTCCCCCTGTTCGCGGTGTTCGCGGTCATGTCCTTGCTGTTCTTGCTGGCCGCATGCGGAAGCGACCCGACGGCGACGCCGACCATCGCGCCGGCGGCGACCAACACCCCCACGGCCACTCCTCGTTCGACTCCCACGCCCACGACTCCCGGCCAGGCCACGCCGACGCCAACTCAACCGGCAGGCGCCAAGGTCGAGGTCTGCCCGACGCAGAGAGTGAAGGGGTTGACCGGCGCGGGCGCCACCTTCCCATTCCCCCTGTATTCGAAGATGTTCGATGAATACAACAAGGTCTGCGGTGTCAAGGTCAACTACCAGTCCATCGGCTCGGGCGGCGGCATCCGGCAGCTACAGGCCAGGACGGTGGACTTTGGCGGCTCCGACGGCATCATGACCGCGCAGCAGAAGGCCGAGGCGGCGGGTGGCCCGGTGTTGCACGTCCCCATGGTGGCCGGGGCCGTTGCGGTCATCTACAACCTGCCGGGCATTCCCAGCGGCGCCGTGAAGCTGGACCCCGACGTGCTGGTCGACATCTATCTCAAGAAGATCACGAAGTGGAACGACCCCCGCATCGCGGCGCTGAACTCCGGCGTGAGCCTGCCCAACAGCGACATCGCCGTGGTGCACCGCTCCGACGGTTCCGGCACGACGTACATCTTCACCAGCTACCTCTCGGCGGTCAGCGACGCGTGGAAGAATGGCCCCGGCGCGGCGACGTCCGTCAACTGGCCGGGCGACATTGGCGGGCAGGGCAACGCCGGCGTCGCGGGCCAGGTGCGGCAGATCCCGGGCGCGATCGGTTACGTGGAGCTGGCCTACGCGCACCAGAACAACCTCACGTATGCCCAGCTGAAGAACTCGTCCGGCAAGTACGTGGAGCCATCCCTGGAGACGGCGAAGTTCGCGGCCGACGTGCCGACCCTTCCCGACCACATGGAGGTGGTCATCGTCAACAGCTCGAACCCGAACGCATACCCCATCACGGGGTTCACCTGGCTGCTGATCTATGAGAACCAGGCCGACGCCGCCAAGGCCGACGCGGTGGCCCGGCTGGCGTGGTGGATGATCCACGACGGGCAGCAGTACGCCGTGCCGCTGGATTACGTGCCGTTGGAAGGCGCGGCGGTGACCAAGGTCGAGAATCTGATCAAGAAGATCAAGGTGAACGGTCAGCCGGTCATCAAGTAACGGTGGTATAAATCAGGGTGGCCCCTCCAGTTCGGGTTGGGAGGGCCACCCTGCTTCCGTGAGCACCCTCGACGGTGGAAGGAGCACGATGGAAGTAGGAGATATGGGGCTGCCCAAGCCCGTAGCGAGGGAAAGCGTGGAGTCACTCAGGTCGTCGAAGTCGCTCACGCCAACGAGACGTTCCCATCTGTCCGATCGCATTTTCTTCCACGTGACGCGCAGCCTCGCGGTGCTGGTGCTAATCCTCTCGCTGCTGCTCGTGTTCGAGCTGCTGCGCGGCTCGGCCGAGGCAAGGGCGGAGTTCGGCATCGGCTTCATCTGGGGCACGACGTGGGACCCGGTGGCCGAGCAGTTCAGCACCCTGCCGACCATCACCGGCACGCTCGCCAAGGCGTTTCTCTCGCTGCTCATCGCGGTGCCGGTCTCGCTTGGAACGGCCATCTTCCTGGCGATCTACGCCCCGAGATGGATCCGCACGCCGTTGTCGTACATCGTCGAATCGCTGGCCTCCATTCCGAGCGTCATCATCGGACTGTGGGGCCTGTTCATCATGGTGCCGGTGGTGCGCGTGCTGCAGATTTGGCTAAAGGACAACTTCGGCTGGTTTCCGTTGTTCTCGGGGCCGGCCATCTTCGGAGTGGGCGTGCTGGCGGCGGGCATCATTCTGGCGATCATGATCACGCCGATCATCGCGGCCATCTCGCGTGACGTGATCCGCACCGTGCCGCGCGCGCAAATGGAGGGGCTGCTGGCCCTGGGCGCCACGCGGTGGGAGGCGATTTGGAAGGTGGTGCTGCCCTATGGCCGCGCGGGCATCATCGGCGCGGTGATACTGGGGCTTGGCCGCGCGGTGGGCGAGACGATGGCGGTGACGATGGTGGGCGGCAACGCCTTCAAGCTGGTGACGTCGTTGTTCGACCCCGTGCACAGCATGGCGAGCCAAATCGCCAGCGAGTTCACGGAGGCGGACTCGAACCTTTACGTCTCCTCGCTCATCTACGTCGGCCTCGTGTTGTTCGCGATCACCGTGGTGATCGAGATCGTGGCGCAGCTCATGATTTGGCGCATCACCAAGGGCCAGGGCGAAGCCCGGCACCAAGCGTAGGCGGGAGGAGCATCGTGGCGACACTCACCGGGCGCCGTGGCAGCTTCGCGGCCACCCGTGGCGAGATACGAAAGCGCCGGATAATCGACCGACTCATGGTCGGTTCGATGATCGCGGTCACCGCGCTGGTGTGCAGCGTGCTGTTCATCATCATCGCCTACATCTTTTACCGGGGCGTGAGCTACATCAACTGGGAGTTCCTCACGTCCAACCCCAGGCCGGTTGGGTCGGAAGGCGGGGGCATCGTGAACGCCATCGTCGGAAGCCTCATCCTGGTGGGCATCGCAAGCGTGATGGCCGTGCCGGTGGGGGTTGGCGCGGCCATATTCATCGGCGAGTTCCCAAGCCCGCGCCTGCAACGCGCCGTGCGCTTCATGGCTGACGTGCTGACCGGCGTGCCCTCGATCGTCGTCGGCCTGTTCGCCTACGCGCTGATCGTGGAGCCCACGGGCACGTTTTCCGGGTGGGCGGGGTCGGCAGCGCTGGGCTTCATCATAGTGCCCATCGTGCTCATCACCGCGCAGGAGGCGCTGCGCTTGGTGCCGGGCAGTCTGCGCGAGGCGGCGTTGGCGCTGGGCGTGCCGCGCTGGCGCGTGATCATGCTGGTGGTGGTGCCGGCCGCCCGCCGCGCGTTGCTGACCGGGCTGATCCTGGCGACGGCCCGGGCGCTCGGCGAAACGGCGCCGCTGATTTTCACCACCCTTGGCAACAACTTCTGGAACACCGACCCATCGCGGCCGCTGTCGGCCCTGCCGCTGGTGATCTACCGGTACGCCGTCGGCCCCTATCAGGAGGAGCATCGCCAGGCGTGGGCCGCCGCGTTCATGCTGTTGGCGGTGGTGTTCTTCATCAGCCTGATGACGCGGGTCGTGTTTCGCAGCCGTTACGAGGAATAGGCCACCAAAGGACGAGGGAGAGCAGGAACCATGGCGCAGCCCCAAGCAACGGGACAGCAGCAAACCGAGCGGACGAACGGCGCGCAGCCGGTCAATGGCATGCAGTTCGGCATCGACGTCAAGCCCGGCATGATCGACGTGGTGCCCGACGAGGAGGCGCGTTTGATCGTCCGCAACGTTCACGCCTACTATGGCGAGGCGCACGCGGTGAAGGACATCACCTTCGCCATGCGAAGCAGGAAGGTCACCGCGATCATCGGCCCGTCGGGGTGCGGCAAGTCGACGCTGCTGCGCTGCATGAACCGCATGCACGAGGAACAGCGCGCCGCGCGGGTGGAGGGCCAAATCATCCTCGACGGCGAGAACATCTACGACCGTTCCGTCGATCCGGTACTCGTCCGACGACGCATCGGCATGGTCTTCCAAAAGCCAAACCCTTTCCCCACCATGTCCATAGCGGACAACGTGCTGGCGGGTTACAAACTGAACCGCGTGCGCGCGGGCAAGGGGGATCTGGCCGAGCGATGCGAGGTGGCGTTGCGCCGAGCGGCGCTGTGGGACGAGGTGAAGGACCAGCTGAACCGACCCGGCACGGACCTGTCGGGCGGGCAGCAGCAGCGGTTGTGCATCGCGCGGTCGCTGGCGGTGGACCCGGAGATCTTGCTGATGGACGAGCCTTGCTCGGCGCTGGACCCGCTGGCGACGGCGCGGATCGAGGACTTGGTGAAGGAGCTGTCGCAAGAGATCACCGTCGTCATCGTGACGCACAACATGCAGCAGGCGGCGCGCGTTTCCGACATGACCGCGTTCATGCTGCTGGGGCGTATGATCGAGTACGGGCCGACGACCGATATGTTCACCACGCCCCGAGACGAACGAACCGAGGCCTACATCACGGGACGGTTTGGATAGGAAGGGGTTGGCTGCCATGAGGAACAGCACGCGGGCCGGATTCGATCGCGACCTGCAGGCGTTGCAAGACGACCTGCTGATGATGGGCAGCATGGTGCAGAAGGCGATCTTCAAGGCGTTGGACGGCCTGAAGAATCGCGACTTGAGCATCTCGCGCCAGGTGATCGCCGAGGACGACCTGATCGACCGCAAGCGGTTCATGATCGAGGACCGGTGCATCGACCTGATCGCGACGCAGCAGCCGCTGGCGAAGGACCTGCGGGCGATCATCACCGTGCTGCACATTTCGGTCGAGCTCGAGCGCATGGGCGACTATGCGGAGGGCCTCGCGAAGATCAGCCTGCGGATGGGCGAGCAGCCGCCGCTCAAGCCGCTCATCGACATCCCTCGCATGGCCGAGAAGGCCACGGAGATGCTCCGGCGGGCGTTGGACTCGCTGGTGCGGCAGGACGTGGCTCTTGCCCGCGACGTGTGCGCGTCGGATGACGAGGTCGACGAGCTCTACACGCAGGTCTATCACGAGCTGTTGCTCTATATGGCGCAGGACCCGAAGACCATCGAGCGCGCCACGTTCTTGCTGTGGGCGGCGCACGACATCGAGCGCATCGCCGACCGCGCGACCAACGTGGCCGAGCGCGTGATTTACCTGGTCACGGGGAAGCTGTCGGAGCTGAACGCCGGCCGCTACTAATGGACCACCGGCGGCTCGTCCATCGCCCCGTGTCGATGCGCCATCCCAAGAGCGCATGATGGCAGTCCGCCGGTGGCTTCGCACGAGCGCGCGGCGCCGGCGCGGAGGCGTCTCGTTGGCAGAGCCCGTGCATGGACCGGCGGTGACGGCCGGAAGCGACAATGGCGCCAGGTGGACCGGGCTGCTGCTGGCAGCGGGCATGCTGCTGGCATCCGGCTGTCTTGCCGTGCTCTCCGTCGTCTATCGCGAGCGGTTCGAGCGCTTCGAGGAATGGGGCTACGCCGGGGCGTTCCTCATCTCCATCGTCAACAACGCCACGGTGCTGTTCCCGGCCGTGGGCTGGGCGGTGGTCGTCGCCCTGGGAACGGCCCTCAACCCGTTCCTGCTCGGCCCGGTGAGCGGCGCGGGCGCGGCCATCGGCGAGCTGACCGGCTACGCGGTCGGCGTGACCGGGCGGGAGTTGTTGAGCGGCACCCGGGGCTACCGTTGGCTTCGCGGCCTGGCGGAGCGTTGGGGCGGCCTGGCCGTGTTCGTTTTCGCGGCGATGCCGCTGCCAATGGACATCGCGGGCATGTGGGCGGGCTCGGTGCGCTATCCGCTGTGGCGCTTCCTGCTGTGGTGCGCGCTCGGCAAGACCATCAAGATGACGGCCCTGTCGCTGGGTGCCTATTACGGCATCAACTGGCTGTTGAGCCTGCTGCGGGCGCCATGACGCTCACGATTCGGCGGTGCAGACGGCGTGCCCGCCCGGCAGCTTCTCTGGTGCGGCCTTGCCCTTGTGCGCGTTGATGAACGCGACGATGCGCTCCTCGTCGAAGCCGTCCAGGGTCAGCAGCCAGCCCCACGCGGTCACCGCGACCGGCGTGTCCATGTCGGCGTAGGGGCCGGCGATGATGCACTGCGTGCCAGTCTTGTTCAGCAGCTGGTTCACTTGGGCGGCCAGGCGCGGGTCGCCGGGCTTGTACCAGATCACCACGGCGCCGTGCTCCATGTTGTGGACGACGCGCTCCGCGACGAGCCCCGTCGCGATGTGGCCGTAGGGCCCGGCGGTCGGCAGGTGGTTGCCCGACGTCGGCGGGCGGGTGTTGTAAACGTAGGGCGGCGCGTGCACGCCCGGCAGCTCTTGCACCTTGACGCCGACGGTTTCGCCGCCACACGCGGCGAGCGCCAGCGTCAGCAGCGCGGCAAGACCGAAGATGGAGGCCAGCCGGCGCGATGCGAAGTGACGCACGCGGCCACGCGCCGGCACGAGGACGGTGAAGGGGTTCGACACGAGGGAAGTCTCCTTGGGGTTTTCGAGGTGACGTTCACGCGGCGCCGATGCGGTCGAGCAGGCCGCCGATGGTGAGCCAATAGTACACGATGAACGCGCCGGACAGCACCAAGAGCAGCGCGCTCACCACGGAAACGTAGGGCAGGGCGCGCCGCAGCACGCGCAGCATGGCGCCGCGGAACACCGCCATGCTCAACGTGAGCAGCAGGATGACGGTGCCCGTGCCGAGCCCGTAGAGCAGGAACTGCAGCAGCGAGTCGAGGGCCGTGGCCGCGGTGAGGGTGCCGCCGACCACCGCGAGGAAGATGGGCAGCGTGCAGCTCAGCGAGGCGGTGCCGTAGCCGAGGCCGAACGCGAAGTAGCCGCGCACGCCCTGCCGCGAGGGGTCGCCCATGCGGGCGGAGAGCCGCATGGCGAAGGCGCTGTAGAGCTTGCCGCCGCCGAGCAGCCATGCGCCGATGCCGGCCAGCAGCACGCCCACCGCCAGCCCCACCCACGGGAACGCGGTGACGATGCGGCGCTCGCCCAGGACGATGGGCAGCCCCACAACCGCGAACATGAGCACGAAGCCGGCCGTGACCACGGCACCCACGAGCACGGCGCGTTGCAGCCGCCCCATGACGCCTTGTCGCTCGACGTCGCTCTCGCCGGAGCCGATGTAGAGGCCGAGGTAGGCCGGCAGCATGGCGAACCCGCACGGGTTGACGCTGGACACCATGCCCGCGCTGAAGGCGAATCCCAGCGGGAACAACGTGCTGAAATTGCCGAGCAGATTGCCGGATGAGGCCGACAGCGTCTCGACGCCGCCGGTGACCGCGCCGACGCCGGTGCCGGTGACCAGCGCGCCGGCCACGGCGATGCCCAACGCCGCGACGAGCACCAGCACCGGTGGGCCCCAGGCGCGGAGCGGCGATCGAACGGTTGCCGTGGTTTCGGTCATCACGACCTCGCGGTTAAGTCTCGTGCGGCCCGCCGATGCCGGGGAAGGCATGTCGGGCGCTCTGTTGTTGGATGCGCCGCCGGCGCATCCGGGTGCGGCGGCCGCGCGGCAGCGAAACGCGATCTTCCATATACTGTTGCTTTGGCCGGAACCTTACCCCCTGGGAGCCCTGCATTGGTCACGGCTGTCGCGGCGCCACGGGAGCCCCGTTTGTACTACGGTTGGGTGGTGGTCGCGGCTCTCAGCGTGATCGCGGGCGTCAGCACCGCGATGGGCGGGGCGAACTACGGTTTCTTCATCACCCCCATGCAGCAAGACCTCGGCATCTCGCAGTTCGTGTTCGGCACGGCGAACACGCTGCGATTCACCATGCTGGGCGTCTCGTCGATGTGGATCGGGCGCCTGCTGGACAAGTACGGCTCGCGCTGGGCGCTCATGGTCGCGGGCACGCTCACGGGCATGCTGTGCGTCAGCCTGGCGTTCGTGCAGGCCGGCTGGCACATGCTGCTCGTTTTCGGCGCGGCCGGCCTCATCGGCATGTTTGGCCCGACGATGCTGTATACGACCGTGCCGGTCGCCAAGTGGTTCGTGCTCAAACGCGGCAGGGCCATGTCGCTCGTTTTCGTTGGCGCGCCCGCCGGCATCGGGCTCTCCACCGTCGCCACCCAGTGGCTCATCGCCGAGTTCGGCTGGCGGCAGACGTGGCTCATCCTCGGCTCGGTCAGCGGCGTCATCGTCGTGTTGCTCGCGTTCCTCTTCGTGAGGCGCCGTCCCGAGGACATGGGCCTGCTGCCGGACGGCCTCACGCAGGAGGAGGGGGCGAGCCAGCAGGCCGCGCGCCGCGCGCGAGGCGGCAGCGTGGAGGAGCACCAGTGGACGCGGGCCGAGGCGTGGCGCAGTCCCATCTTCTGGCGCCTTGCCATCGCCTTCGGCCTCGTGCTGTTCGGCACGGGCACCATGGGCCTGTTCCGCATCCCGCACTTCCTCGGCCGCGGCATCGACCCGGGCATCGTCGCGCTCGGCACGTTCGGCGACGCGGCGGCGGCCGCCATCGTCGGCATGATGATCGGGCCGGCGGTGGAGCGCTACTCCCCGCGCCTCGTGGCGCTGCTTGGGTTCGGCGGCATGATCTGCGCCTTCCTGCTCACGTTCGTCGCGCGCGACGCGACGCTCATGTTCGTTTCGTCGGCCTTCTACGGCATGGGCATGGCGACCGTGATGATGCTGCAGAACGTGCTGTGGCCCAACTATTTCGGCCGGGCGAACGTGGGAGCCATCCGCGGCGCCGCCTTCCCCATCACCCTGGCGTTGCAGGCGCTGGGCGCACCCCTGTCTGGTTTCATCCACGACGCCACCGGCACCTACCTGGTCGCCTGGTGGATCGCGCTCGGCTTCATCATCCCGGCCACGGTGCTCATCGTGACGACGAGGAAGCCGACTCGCCGGGCCGCGCCCGTCTAAGGCCGTCGCGCGGCGCCACGTCGGCGCTCAACGCCGCCACCATCGCGCGCCGCCCAACGAGCTCACCGCGAGCAGCAGGCCCATGGTGACCGCCGCCAGCGTCAGCGCCATCGCTTGGGCATCGTCCATGCGCCCGGCCTGCACGGCCTCGTAAATCGCGATCGACAATGTCTGCGTCCGCCCCGGCACGCTGCCGGCCACCATGAGCGTGGCGCCGAACTCGCCCAGCGCGCGGGCCAGCGACATCGCGATGCCGGCCGCGATCGCGGGCCACGCCAGCGGCACGCTGATCCGCAGGAATATCGACAGGGGCGATGCGCCGGCCACGGCGGCGGCCTCTTCGTGCAGCCGGTCGACGCCCTCGAACCCCGCCTGCGCCGCGCGGACGAGGAACGGCGCGGACACGACGAACGCGGCGAGCACGGCGCCGGACCAGTGGAATACGAGCGTGAACCCGAACAAGCGGTCGAGCGCCCCGCCGAGCGGGCTGTCGCGCCCGACGGCGGCGAGCAGGTAGTAGCCGAGCACGGTGGGCGGCAGCAGCATGGGCACGAGCACGAGCGACGAAAGCACGGCGCGCGTCTGCGCGCGGCGCCGGGAAAGCCACCACGCGAGCGGCAGCCCGGCGGCCATGGAGAGCAGCGTGCTGACGAGGGCTACTTGCAGGCTCAACCGGAGCGGCGTTACATCCATGCGTCAGCGCCTCGGCAGCGAGTAGCCGTACCGCTCCAGCGTGGGCTGGGCGTCATGGCTCGCGATGAATTCCACGAACCGCTCGGCGGCCGCGCGTCGCGGCGTCGCCCCGACGATGGCGATGCCGTGCGGCAGCGGCGAGTGCAGGCCGTTGGGCACGTCGAACACGCGGAGCCGCGGCGGCACCCCCGGCATGACCTGGGACCTGGCGACGAAGCCCACGTCGGCGTTGCCGGTGGTCACGAACTGCAACACCTGCGCCACGTTCTCGCCCTGGACCACCTTGGGCCGCAGCGGCACCCAGAGGCCGGCGCGTTCCAGGGCGGCCTTGGCGGCGTCGCCGTAGGGGGCCGTTTCCGGGTTGGCGATGGCGATGTGGCGCACGCCCGCGGCGCTCATGGCGGACCGCCAGTCCGCCGCCGATGCCGCCTCGCCCGAGGCGAGCAGCGCCAGGCCTCCCTCGGCGTACGTCCTGACGGTTTCCGGCCTCACGAGGCTCTTGCCGGCGAGCCTGTCCAGAAAGGAGGTGTGGGCGGGCGCGAACACGTCGACCGGCGCGCCACGCTCGATCTGAGTGGAGAGCGTGCCGGATGAGCCGACGACGAAGACAACCTTCGCGGTGTGCCGCTGTTCGAACGCGGCGCCGAGCTCTCGCATGACCGGCTCGAGGCTGGCCGCGATGCCGACGACGATCTCCACGCGCTCCGTCGGTCCCGCCGCGGCCGTCGAGGGAGTTGTGGTGGGCGCGCCGCACGCCGTCGCGGCGAGCGACACGAGCAACGCTATCGCAAGCGGTGGCAGCGCGCGCATGCTCAGGCCGCTTCTTGTCCGACGGACGAGAGGTCGTAGCCGCCGAGCGCCTCCACTTGGCGACGCAGGCCCGGACGGCGCAGCGTGTCGAGCATCGCCTGCACGGGTGGCAGGTCAATGAAATGGCGCGGTATGACGAGGTCGTAGCGTTCCTGGCGCAAGGGCACGAAGTCCAGGCCGGCCGCGTTCGCCGCGGCGCGCACACCGATGCCGGCGTCGGCCAGCCCCATGCCGACGACCTCGGCGACCGTGAGGTGGCTCGTCGCCTCGCGGTCGTAGCCGGCGATGGCGGCCGGCGCGACGCCGATGCGGGCCAGCGCCTCGTCGAGCAGGGCGCGGCTGCCGGAGCCGGGCTCGCGGTTCACGATGAACACGCCGGGGCGCGCCAAGTCCTCCACGCCGCGTATCCGCTTGGGGTTGCCGGGCGCCACCAGCAGGCCTTGCTCCCAGGTGGCATAGGCCACGATGACCGCCGGGAACGGCAGCAGGCGCTCGACCCACGGCCGGTTGTAGGCGCCGGTGGCGGCGTCGGCCAGGTGGCAGCCCGCCACGTGCGCGTAGCCGGCGGCCAGCTGCTCGAGGGCCGCGCGGCTGCCCGCCTCGTGCCATGCCAAGTCGACCTCGCGCCGCGCAAGGTGCGCCGCGACGATGGCGGTGGACGGGTCACAGCCGACTGCGACGAGCGATTTGGCCGGCGTGCCGTCGTCCAGCAGGTCGACCCGCACCGTGCCTCCGGCGCCCCCGCTGATGAGGCCGTTCGCGGCCGGCAGGGTGTGCTGCAGCGCGGGGTGCCCCTTGCTCGCCCGCAGCGGCCGCGCCACCCAACGGTCGCCCACTCGGTGGACCTGCGCGCGCGTTGGGCCGGCGGCATCGGGCTCCAGCGGAGGGCCGGCCAACAACGCCTCCACGGCGGGACGGGGCTCCTCGCGGAGGCGGAAGAGGGACTCCACCGTGGCGCCGAGCGCGCGGGCGAGCCGGAGCGCGACCTCGGTCGACGGCACGGCATCGGCGTGCTCGATGGCGGCGTAGGCCTGGCGGCTGATGCCGGCGGCGGCGGCGAGGGCGTCTTGCGTTATGCCGGCGTTGGCGCGGGCGGCGCGGAGGAGCGGTTCGATGGCTGGCATGCGTGAATTGTAAAGAGAACGTGTCTCCGTGACAAGTCGACTTGTCACGGAGACACGAGATTCCTATGCGGCCACGACGCCTACAATTCCGCCAGCACCTTGTCGATGTGGCCGTCCACCTTTACTTTCGGGTAGACCTTCGCGATCTTGCCGTCCTCGTCGATGACGAACGTCGTGCGCTCCGTGCCCATGTATTTCTTGCCGTAGTTACTCTTCTCGACCCAGACGCCATAGGCGTTGACGATCCGCTTTTCCTCGTCGGGCAGCAACGAGAACGGTAGATTGTATTTCTCGCGGAAGCGGGCGTGCGACTTGTTGGTGTCGGTGCTCACGCCGATGATGACGGCGTTTTTCTTGGCGAAGTCCTCGGCTCGGTCGCGGAAGCCGCACGCCTCGCGGGTGCAGCCGGGGGTGTCGTCCTTCGGGTAGAAGTAGAGCACCACCTTCTTGCCGCGAAGGCCGTCGAGCGACACATGCTCGCCGCGGTCGGTCTCGCCGGCGAACGCGGGGGCGGGGTCACCGGGTCGCGGGGTTGGCATCGGCGATCTCCTTTCATCATTGGCTCGTGAGCGCATGTCGACGAGGCGTCACGTTCGCATCTTCGCGCGGTCGCGCCTACGGATGGATGACCAGCACCGGCTGGCCGCTGCCGCGCGCGACACGGTCGCTGACGCTGCCCAGGAACCACCGGCCGATGCCGGAGCGCCCGTGCGTCGTCATCACGACAAGGCCGTTTGGCCGTTGCTGCGTCGCCTCCAGCAGCGCCGACGCGGGGAAGCCGTGCAGCACCAGCCCGGTGGCGTTGTCGACTCCGGCCTTCCGCACCTGGGCCACCTTGGCCTCCACGTATGCGGCGGCCTCGTCCTCCGCTTCGGCGATGAGCTGGTCGAGCCCGCCAATCGACTCTGGGTTGGAGAAGTAGAGGTTCTCGAAGGGGGCCACGACGCGCACCAGGACGACCGGCACGCCCAGCACCTTCGCGATCGCCGTGCCGGTGTCGAGGGCGCGCTCCGACAGCTCCGAGCCGTCCAAGGGCACGATGACCTGGTCGATGAGCGCCTCGCGTTTCTCGCGGCCGTTCTCGGAGGCGCGGATCAGCAGCAGCGGGGTCGTGGTCATTTGCAGCACTTTGCCCGCCACGCTGCCGATGAGCATGCGGCCCACGCCCGAGCGGCCGGTGGTGGTCATCGCGAGCAGCGTGCCCGCTTCCTGCGCCGCCTCGTTCACGATCACCTCGGCCGGGTCGCCGCTCCCGACGGTGATGGTCACGCCCACCGGACCGCCGGCGAAGGCGTTCGCGACCTCGGCCAGATACCGCTCCGACGCCTGCTGCGCGAGGGCGCCGAGATCGCCGCCGCCGAGATAGGAATCCTCCGGCCGGCCCTTGGGGCTCGTTGCCTGGGGCACCGGCTGGGGCGCGGATCGCTTGGCCTTCCGGGGGACGGCGTCGGGGTCGACGACGTGGAGCAGCTCGATTGGCGTCTTGAGCCGCGTGGAGAGCGTTCGGACGAAGGGTAGGACGCTTTCGCTGGCGGGGGAGCCATCCAGCGCGACGAGGATGCGTTTGTACATAGCGGGCCTCCCAGGGAGTTTCGCGAGGCGCCGCCATGCTATCGGAGTGACCCGCGTCCGTCCATCGTCGCGTTGACGGTGGGGTGCCGACGCTGTAGAGTTTGGTACGTATGACGAATGCGACGCGTTGTTGCCGCAGACCGTTGACGTAGCGATGGGCCGCTCGGCGCCCACCGCCGTCCGCTGTTGACCAAACGCCCCCAACGCCGAGCGCCGAGGGGGCGTAGTCGTTAAGTAAAGGAAGGGACGATCCGTGCCAAAGCGCGCGCAGATGACCGCCGGGGAGATCGCCGCCGCCAACGAGCAGCTGGCCGGCAAGACGCCGGAACAGATATTGGCTTGGGCCAACGAACGGTTTGGCGACGAGTGCACCATGGCGTCGAGCTTCGGCGGGTCGAGCGGCACGGCGCTGCTCGACATGGCGCGGCGGGTGTGGCCGGGCCTCGTCGTCTTCTACCTCGACACCGATTACCTCTTTCCCGAGACGCTGGAATACAAGGACCATATCGCATCGCGCTTCGGGCTGAAGATCGTCGGCTTCAAGTCGCGGTGGACGCCCGAGCAGCAGGCCAAGGAGTTTGGGCCGGAGCTGTGGAAGCGCGACCCGGACCTGTGCTGCTCGCTGCGGAAGGTGGAGCCGAACGGCCGCGCGCTGGAGGGCTATTTGGCGTGGATCACCGGCATCCGCCGCGATCAAGCGAAGACACGCCAAGCGGTTGGCTTCGTCGAGTGGGACGCGCAGTTCGAGGCGGTCAAGATCAACCCGCTGGCTGAATGGACGGAGTCCCAGGTGTGGGACTACATCCGCGAGCACCGGCTGGTCTATAACCGGCTGATGGACCGGGGCTACAAGAGCATTGGGTGCACGAACTGCACGCGGCCCGTGAAGGACGGCGAGGACCCACGCGCGGGCCGGTGGGCCGGCACGGGCAAGGTCGAGTGCGGCATCCAAACCGGCAGCGAGACGATCATGTTGCTGTCCAAGAAGGGCTGACCCCACACCGCGCGCATTACTGAAAGGAAGAACGAAAGGAAGAGGCCCCGGCAACCGCCGGGGCCTCTTTGCCCCGCGCCGGCGAGGCTCGTCGCGGGGGCGTCACGCTTGCTTGCGCTGACTGACACTCGCTCGATAGCGCTTGTGAGCGCAGCTGCCCGCAGCCCCTAGTCGAACCCTGACGGAATCCAGAGAGTTGCTCCTGAAGCAGTCCACGGCCTGGTGGAAGTATTCTCTCCATGAAACTCCTAAGAAAAACAGCAAATTGCAGAGAATCCTCTTGACTTGCCCTAAATCCTCTGGCACAATGCGCCTCACGGTGATGGCAAGGCCATTGGCGGGGCCCGGTCAGGAGGAGACCAGACGTGGCGAAGCTAGGTGCCTACTCGTACCCGGACATCCGCTTTGGGGATGCGGTTGAGATCGCGGGTCGTATCCAGAGCAAGTTCACAGGGGCAGTGAGCGTGAAGGGACTTGCCTGGGAGTTAGGCATGGCCGAAGGCTCGGGGACGCTGTTCGCGAAAGTGGCGGCGCTCCGTGACTTCGGGCTGATCGAGGGTCGCGGGGAACTGAAGACCTCCGCGCTGGCGCAGCGGATCTTGCACCCCGCGACCCCCGAGGAAGGCTTGCAGGCAAGGGCGGAGGCGTTCCAGCGGGCGGAGCTGCTCCGCTTGCTCTACCACCGCTTTGGCGGCGAGATACCCGACGACATGACGTTGCTGGTGACGCTCCAAGAGATCACCCGCACGCGGCGCGACGAGGTCGTGCGGCGCGCTCCGCTCATCATGAAGCACATCACGGACGTGGTGCGCGTGATGGGCCGGCCCATCGTGATCGAGCAGCCGGGCGACGCGTTCCCGATGCCGCCGGTGGTGAAGGCTCCGCAAGGCGCGGCATCGCCGTCGGCGCCGCGCTCGGCCGCGGCGGCACCCGCCGGCCACGACACCATCCACCTCGTGGCGGGTGCCCGGCAGCTCAACCTGCCGCTCTCGCCGGAATACATCGATGTCGCCATCGGCATGTTGATGGCGCTCAAGTCCGAGCTGACGGGCAGCATGTTCGCGGGCCCATCCATCCGGCGGGACCACGAATTGATCGAGCAGACTGATGAGAGTGTGCTGATCGAGGATTTTCCCGCTCAAACGCAGCGGGGCTCATAACACGACATCCCACCCGATCCCTGTTTCGACGAGTGCAGGGGGAGGGGATTCTCCATGGCGCGACAGGAGGCGGACCGTGACCCGCCTCCTGTCCTTTTAAGCCATCATCGCCTTGAGCCGTCTCGCGGCGGCCGCCCTCCGGCCGCATGGGGATGTGGCGGTCGTCGGTGAAATCGACGAATGGCTTGAGCACGAGGTAGATGGTCTAACCGGGCGGGGTGTTGTCCGGCACCTGGACCGTGAAGCGCACATCCTGCGTCGGCCGTTTGGCCGGCGCCGGCGTGGCGGTGGGCGCGACCTCGGAAGCCGGCGTCGACCCGGCCAGCGCGAGCGTCGGGGTTGGCGTCGCCGTGGAGCCGGCAGCGGAGGTGGGTGCGGGCATGTCGTCGCAAGCGGCGAGCAGCAGGAGGGCCAGCAGCATGGTGCATACGAGTTGGAGGCGCGGCCGCACGATGTCCTCGGTTCGAGCGATTTGACCCGTATAGTACGGCAGCGGGTGGTGGCTGCCATCCGGCAATGGTCGCAGGAACGTCACCGCGGGCAAAACGAATGGGGCCGCGATAGCGCCGGCCCCGTTCGCGGAACACGGCGCCGGACTAGCCGCGCATGGTGGCCGTGCCCTCGTATTGCTTGACCATCGGCTCTAGGGGTATGTCGCCCCACGAGTCGGCGTTCATGAACTGCTGCCAGCGCACGTAAAAGTTGCGTTGGTTGTTCTCGGAGATGTAACGCTCCGACACCTGGCCCGCCTCCTTGGTGTCGCCGTTGAGATGGCCGACGCCCATTGAGAGGTTTTGACGGGTTTTGCGGGCGATGGGGCTCTTGCTCGATTCCGTCACCTGGCGCCAGTTGTCGATGTCGTCCTGCTCGAACATGCCGGCGGCGCCGTTGTTGTTGGCGGAGCCACGCACCAGGGCGTGCTTGATCTCGTCCGGCATGTCGCGCTCCACCACGGCGAAGTGCCAGAACTCGGTCGCGAGCGGGCCGCGGGGCAGCGCCAGCCGCAGGCCGAGCACGCCGTTGGGGAAGAGGCTGTGGTTGTCGAGCTGCAGGTGCCGGCCGCGCCACTCGCCCAGGCGGCGTACCGCCTCGGGCACGACGGACTTCTGGTACTCGATGAACTGATTGACGTTCGCCTTGCTGATGCCGTGGGCCAAGCGCGGCTGGTCCTCGGCGACGGTGCTGTAGGTAAGGGGGTGGCCGTTGACGAAGAGGTGTTGGCTGGGCGCCTTGAACAGCATGTTATGGGTGAGGTAGGTGGCATCGAGGATGGTGGCGCCGAACTTCACCTCGGACCGGAGCGAGCCCAGGTGGGTGACGGGCACGTGGTAGTTGTCGGAGCAGTTGTCCACCGGTGTCTTCCAGTTGCACGGCTCGACCCACTTGATGGGCCCATAGCACACGGTGCCGGAGTCGCGCCGGTTGAAGCTGGCGTCGAGATACCAGCGGGCGTCGCCGAGGTAGGCCTCCAGCGAGGGCGCGCCGTTGTCCCAGTTGGCGAAGACGATGCCGGCGTACGTTTCGACGCGCGCCTCGACGAGGCCGAGCTCCGCCTTGTTCAAGGAGCCGTAGTAGGCCTCTTGCTCGCCGGAGACGTATTCGAGTTTGCCGTCGCTGCCGAAGGTCCAGCCGTGGTAGGTGCAGAGGAAGTTCTTGGCGTTGCCGTCGTCGGCGCGGACGACACGGTTGCCCCGGTGCCGGCACATGTTGAGGAAGGCGTGCAGCTTGCCCTTGGCGTCGCGCGTGAGGATCACCGGGTCTTCGCCGATGTAGGTGTGGAAGAAGTCGTTCTTGTTGGGCACGAGGCTCTCGTGGCCGATCATGAGCCACGCGCGGCCGAAGATCTTCTCCATCTCCTCGTCGTAGACGTCTTGGTCGATGAAGATGCGCCGGTCGAGCCGGCCGGTGCTGGAATCGATGACGTCGTACTTCTTGCCCGTGGCGACCATGGGCCCTCCATGAATCCGATCGGTTTGGCGCGCGCGGCGACGAACCGCCCTCGGCGCAGGGTAGCCGTCAGCGGAAAAAGACGCAAGCCGTCGCGGCGATGTGCGCTACTCGTCCGGCCGTGATGGCGGGGCGCCGCATGGAGCGTAGGCCGGGCGGCGAGGCGGCTATTCGGCGACGGCGGGGGGTTGCTGCTCCGGCCCGGCGGGCCGCGTGGCATCGATCCCCTCCGCCACCTTGCCGCCGAGGTGCGCGGCGAGCCTCTTGGCGAGTGCCATCGTCATGCCGGGCACGGCGGCGACCTCGTCGAGCGTGGCATCGCGGATGCCGCCGACGCCGCCGAAGCGGCGCATGAGCTCGCGGCGCCGTCGCGGGCCGATGCCCTGGACGGCGTCGAGCAGCGAACGCGTGGCGGCCTTGGAGCGGCGCAGGCGATGGTAGGTGATCGCGAAGCGGTGGGCCTCGTCGCGGACGCGCTGCACGAGATAGAGCGCCTGCGATGTGCGCGGCAGCAGCACCGGATCGGGCGAGTGGGGCAGGAACAGCTCCTCGCGCGCCTTGGCGAGGCTCACCAGCGGCACGTCGGTGAGGCCCAGCTCCATGAACACTTCGTGCGCGGCGGCGAGGTGCCCCTTGCCGCCGTCGATGATGACGAGGCTGGGCACCAGCTCCCAGGTGCTTTGCGTTGGCAGCGCCTCGCCCGTCGCGGCCTCGTCCGGCGCCAGCGCGCCCGTCTTGGCGTAACGGCGCTTGCGGCGGCGCGCCGGCTGCGCGGGCGCGTCGGAGTACGACGTGGCGCCGGCGTGCGGGGGCACGGGCGCGCGCTGGTTCTCGTTCGCCACGCCCTCGCGCCGCGTCTCCGCCAGGCGCTTGAAGCGGCGGCGCAGCATCTCGCGCATCGAGGAGTAGTCGTCGATGCCTTCCACCGTTTTGATCTTGAAGCGGCGGTAGTGGGCCGTCTTCGGGCGGCCGCCCTCGAACACCACCATGCTGCCGACCGAGTTGGTGCCCTGGATGTTCGAGATGTCGTAGCACTCGATCCGCTCGGGCAGCTCGGGCAGGTTCAGCGCCTCTTGCAGCTCCGCCATCGCCTGCACGACCTTGTCGCCCTCGGTCAGCCATTTGATCCGGCGCTGGTTCACGCCCTCGGTGGCGTTCTCCACCACCATCGCCATCAGCTTGCGCTTGTCGCCGCGCCGGGGCGTGTGAATGCTCACCCGGCCGCCGCGCTTCCGCGACAGCCAATCGGCCAGCACGGCGGCGTTCTCCAGCGGGTGCTGCACCAGCAGCGTCGGCGGCACCTCCGGCGCGTTCTCGTAGAACTGCTGGATGAAGTTTTCGAGCACCACCGGCGGCTCGACAGCGGCCCCGCCCTCCATCAAGAAGTGGTCGCGGCCGATGAGCTTGCCGTTGCGGACCTTGAACTGCTCAACCCACATCTGGCCTTCGTCGGCGGCCACCGCGATCACGTCCTGGTCCTCGCCCTTGCCGGAGACGACCTTCTGCGACTCGGAGACCGATTCGATGGCGCGCAACTGGTCGCGTAGCAAGGCCGCGCGCTCGAACCGCAACTCCTCGGCGGCGCGCTGCATCTTCGCCTCGACCTCCTTGACGATCGCGTCGGACTCGCCCTCCAAGAACATCACGACCTCGCGCATCACCTCGTGGTACTCCTCCTTGCTCGCCGCGCCCGTGCACGGGGCAGCGCAGCGGTGGATGAAGTATTCGAGGCAGGGGCGGGGGTCGTTGCCTGTGATGACCTTGGTGCAGGAGCGGTACGGGAACAGCCGCTTGAGCAGGTCCATCGTCTTGCGGACGGAGCTGGCGCTGGCGAAGGGCCCGAAGTAGCGGGCGCCATCCGGCAGCACGCGGCGGGTGAAGTAGACCTGGGGGAACTCCTCGTTCAGGTCGACCTTGATGTACGGGTACGTCTTGTCGTCCTTCAGGCGAATGTTGAAGAACGGCTTATGCTGCTTGATGAGCAGGTTCTCGAGCAGTAACGCCTCGGTCACCGACTCGGTCTTGATGAACTCGAAGTCGGCGATGCGGGTCACCAGCACCTGCGTCTTGAACTCCTTGCCGGAGGGCGCCTGGAAATACGACCGCACGCGGCTCCGCAGGCTGGCCGCCTTGCCGACATAGATAATGGCTCCCGTGTCGTCTTTCATCAGATAGACGCCGGGCGTCGTCGGCAATGCCTTCAGCCGCTCGGCGAAGGTTCGTTGCACGTCGGGGTCGCGCACGGTTGCCATGCGCCAATTGTACCGTGAATGCCGGGGCCGGAGCGTCGTCTGGGGTTGCGTGTCGGCGCCCATTCATCGCCCGCTGGGAGCGGAGTCATGGAATTCGCACTGCTCGTCGTTGGGCTTGCCCTGCTCGTGGCCGGGGCGGAATCGCTCGTGCGGGGCGCGTCGCGCATCGCCGCCGCGCTCGGCATCTCTCCGCTGATCGTCGGGCTCACGGTGGTGGCGTTCGGCACCAGCGCGCCGGAGATCGCCGTCAGCGTCGGCTCGGTGCTGCGGGGCGACAGCGACATCGCCGTGGGCAACGTGGTGGGCAGCAATATCTTCAACGTGCTGTTCATTCTGGGCGTGGCGGTGGCGATTGGAGGGCTTGTCGTTCACCAGCGGCTCGTCCGCGTCGACGACCCCATCGTCATCGGCGTGTCCGTCGCCGTGCTGGCGTTGAGCCTCGACGGACATATCGGCAGGGTGGAGGCGGGCTTGTTGGTCGCGGCCATGGGCGGCTACACGCTGCTCCAGGTCCGCGCGGCGCGGCGGCCGTCGAGCGAGCCGGG
>Ga0194132_10001311_pt1 | contig 50249 bp, 48 predicted proteins | sample TA2KigOf80mmetaG_FD_148612 | JGI IMG/M metagenome (GOLD analysis project Ga0194132, IMG submission 148612) | Freshwater microbial communities from Lake Tanganyika, Tanzania - TA2015054 Kigoma Offshore 80m | ecosystem: Environmental > Aquatic > Freshwater > Lake | place: Tanzania: Lake...
CCCGGCCTGAGTGGATTGGAATTGCTCACCCACGTCAAAGCCCCAAGCCGCGACACTTTTTCATCATGATGACGGCCTACGGCACGGTGGAAAATGCCGTCGAGGCCATGAAACAGGGCGCTTACGATTACCTGACCAAGCCCCTCGATATGCAGCGGCTGCGCGCGTTGGTGCAAAAGGCCCTCGAATTTCAGGCTGTAGTCGCGGAAAACAGCGAACTCCGGCTGCGGCTGCAGAAACGCTCCGAACCCAGCCTCCTCCTGGGCGAAAGCGGCACGGGCAAGGAACTCGTGGCGCGGTCGATCCATCTCAAAAGCTCCCGCCGCGATCGGCCGTTCATCTCCGTGAATTGCGCGGCCCTGCCTGAACAGTTGGTGGAATCTGAATTGTTCGGACACGTGCGAGGCGCGTTTACCGGCGCCGTGGCGACCAAGCTCGGCCGGTTTCAGTTGGCCGATCAGGGGTCGCTGTTCCTCGATGAAGTGGGCGACCTTTGCGCCAAAGGCCAGGGCGATTTGCTGCGCGTGCTCGAAGACGGCACGTTTCGCAGCGTGGGAGCGACCGAACTGACACACGTGAACGTGCGCGTCATCGCGGCCACGAACAAAAAGCTCCCGGAAACGGTCGCGGCCGGCAAATTCCGCGAAGACCTGTTTTACCGGCTGCAAATCGTGCCCATCGCGCTGCCGGCTTTGCGGGAACGGGCGGAGGACATTCCGCTGTTGATCGAGCGCTTCTTCGAGCACTTTTCGGCCAAACACAAACGCCGTCCCAAGCGCATGGGCCCGGAAGCGATCCGGATTTGCCAGCGGTTTCCCTGGCCGGGGAACGTCCGGCAACTGCGCAACACGATCGAACGGCTAGTGATCACATGCCACAAAGCGACGGTGGAAGTGGAGGATTTACCGGAGTTCCTGCGCTCGTTCGATCGCAACGCCACGGCCTTCACGATTCGTCCGGGCCAATCGCTGGCCGAGGTGGAAAAGCTGCTCATCCGGCAGACATTGACGCACGTAACGCAGAATCGAGAGGAAGCGGCCAAGATCCTCGGCATCAGCCGGCGCGCCCTGCAATACAAACTCAAACAGTACGGGCTGCTTACTCAGGAACCAGGACGCCGAACGCACAGAGGATGAGTGCGGCCGCAGGAATGGGGGGACACGAATTCCGCTAATTTTCCCGAATGAATAATACGGAAATGGGAATTGCTTCATGAAAGGAACTCCTCAGTCAACCACGGTGGGGTGAGGACTCTCGCCGAGCCTTCCGTCGATGGCACTTGCTCGGCAGGAGTCCTCGCCCCACCTTCACCGAGCGGGATCCTGAAGGCTTGCCACCAAAACCCATCCCTTCGCCCCTCCCAGGACGGAAATGAACTCAATGCCCGCTGACCGCCTCAGTTTCGATTCGGTAGAGGTGGTCGCGGCTTCTCAGGAATAGCGCTTTGCCGGCCACGGCCGGGGATGCCATGAAGCCTGGAGGACGCTTGCTCCCAGTCCGCGTTGACTTGTCTTCCAACGTGTTGGTCGCCAGCACTTCAAAGGATCGGCCCGGCTTCAAAACGGTCGTCACGCCTTCCAAACTGCAAAAGTAGAGCCGCCCATCCGCATAGACCGGGGACGCCCGGAATTTGCCGCCGACGCGTTCGGTCCACACATTCTTGCCGGTGTCGGCTTCGACGCAAGAAATGAAACTCTCGTCCGCCGGAAGGTAAAGCAAATCATCGACAATGATGGGCGATGCGTATTTGGGAACTCGCGTGTTGATCGACCAGTCCAAGTGCATGCCGGTCACCTTGCTTTCACCGTTGGCCCGGACCGCCAGGAGTTCCCCGCGGTTGAAGCCGGTGGCGAGGAGCGCGCGGCCTTTGTGGAAAAGCGGGCGGGGCGCCGCGGACCAATCGTTGTATTCCACACGCCAGAGTTCGCGTCCGGTTGCCGGCTCGTAACCATACGCAGCCTTGGCGCCAGCGCTGAACATCCGGGGTTTCCCGTCCACGTTCACGATGAGCGGCGTGCTGTGCGCCTTGCGCCAATCGCCATCCCGCACCATGGGACGATCGATATGTTCGTCGTTCCACTTCACCGAGCGATCCGTTTTCCAAACTGTGCGCCCGGTTTTCTTGTCGAGCGCGGCGTGATACTGCACGTCCACGCCGTCGAAGGTGAGAATCACGAGATTCTCGAAAAGGACCGGAGAAGACGAGGCGCCCCGGTAATGGCGGCAGAGCAAGTCGTCCCGTTTCCAGAGGAGCTTGAATGAGGCCGTGTCCAGACACGCCGTCCCGAATTTGCCGAAGTGAACATAGACTCGCCCCGGCTCGATCACAGCCGAAGGCGTGGCGTAGCTGTTGACGCCGGCGCCGTTGCCAAGGGGTTCAGGAGCGTCGCTATGGAACACTTTCTCATTGTGCAGAATCTTCCCGGTGGCGGCATCGACACAGATGACGAAAAAGTCATGGCCATCCTCCGTCGCGGTCGTGAGCCAGACCTGGCCTCCCATTACGATTGGCGTGGATAAACCCAGTTGCGGAATCTCCGTTTTCCATTTCACGCTTTTGGTTTCGCTCCAATGCAGCGGAAGGCCGGCGAGTTTGGTGTCTCCCGGCGCCGCAGCATGGCCATTGCCCCACGGACCACGAAACTCCGGCCAGTGACCGGTCCCAGCCGTCAATATCCCGCATGTCGAAGCCAGAAGAAGCAGCGCCCATATGGAATTCGCGCGGTTGAGTCGAGCGGGCAGGTGTCTTGAGATACGGAGTGTTGGGAAATTCATGGGGCAAAGCGTGGCTTGTCCGGTGTCGTCTGTCAATCAGGCCGACCCTCAGCGGCGATTGTCGAAAAAAAAGAAGCGGACTTTCATCCGGCCTCTTGGCGTTCAATTCAGGTCGTCAGCTCTTGATCCGGCCGAAGAGCATCGGAGCGTTCGCCGCCGGTGTGAATTTGTACGGGCTGGCCGCACCAGGAACATCCGTCCACAGGCCGTTTACACTCGGCGCCGCCTGCAGAGTCCCACCGCCAGTCCATTCAAGGGTGATACTGCCGTCAGCGTTCTGGTGGTTTGGGTGAACGGCGCAGGTTTGGCCGGGTGCGTGGAATCCACGATATTAATCTGCGTCTGGTCTGCCGTCGTCGCGCCGTTGGCATCCTGGAAGCCGAAGGCATCCTCGCTGGAGGATTCCCAGACCATCGCGGGAATGGCCAGGTCTCGAAACTTCCCTTCAGAATCAAATCCTTGCAGCTTAAATCCGGCCAAAGGTGGACGAGTCTGCACCGCGTGAACTGACGGTGCGTCCACGACTTGGCGGTGAAGCGTAGCGCAGATTTTCAATCTGCCGTATCGCCGACTTGTAGTCGGCTGCGCGGCAAACTCACCCGACCGCACCGGATTGGCCGCGTGCCGCAGATTCCAAATCTGCGATAGGGCAGAGTGCAACTTTGCGCTACGTGGATTGAGATTACGATTAGGACTCTACCGCAGGAGCGGTTTGGTTGGCAGTTTGCCTAGCCGCTCCAGCAGCTTGGCATGGATTCCGCCGAAGCCCCCGTTGCTGAACACGCAGACCACGTCGCCGCCCTGAGCGCCTTTCGCCACGTGGTTCACAATCGCTTCCACGTCGGACAGGTAAACCGTGGCTTTGCCTTTCGCGCACAAATCCTGGATGAGCTGTTCCGGGTTCAAACGTTCATTCGGGGAAAGCATTTCCAGCCGGGCGACCTGCGAAACCACCACGGCGTCGGCATCGGCAAACGCGTGCACCAAGTCGGACTGAAACACGTTGCGGCGAGTCGTATTGGAGCGCGGCTCGAACACGGCCCAAATCTTCTGCCCGGCATACTTCAGGCGCAAGGCGCGGAGCGTTTCCCGAATCGCCGTCGGATGGTGCCCAAAGTCGTCGATCACGGTGATGCCCGCGCTGATGCCGCGCACTTCCATGCGGCGTTTGACGCCGCGGAAGGTGTCGAAGGCGGTTTGAATTTGCGAATTCTTCAAGCCGTAATGTTTGGCGCACGCGACGACGGCGAGCGCATTGCGAACGTTGAACTCGCCGATCAAGTTGAGATGGAACTTGAAGCTGGGGATTTCAAACTGGCTGGCGGTAGCTCCAAGCCGGAGGTTGAAGGCGTGAACACTGTTTTCTTCGCCCAGGCCGAAGCGTTTCACCGGGCAATGGTTCACGTGGAGCAGGGGAGCGAGATTCGGATCGTCGCCGTTGCCCAGCAACAATCCGTTGCGCGGAACCAGGTTGATGAGCCGCTTGAACGAGGTCTGAATCGCCGCGAGATTCTCGAAAATGTCGGCGTGGTCGAATTCAAGATTGTTCAGGATCGCGACTTCGGGCAGGTAATGGACGAACTTGCTGCGCTTGTCGAAGAAGGCGGTGTCGTATTCGTCGCCCTCGACAATGAACCACTCGCTGTCCGTGAACCGCGCGCCCTGGCCGAGATTGTTGGAGATGCCGCCAATGAGAAAGCTCGGACGGAAACCGTTCGATTCGAACACCCACGTCAACAGCGCGGTGGTGGTCGTTTTGCCATGCGTGCCGGCGACGACGATAGATCGCTTGCCGCGCAGGAAGAATTCCTTGAGCAGCTCCGGCAACGAGCAGTAACGCATCTTGTGATCCAGCACCGCTTCCACTTCCGGATTTCCGCGCGAGAGCGCGTTGCCGATTACGACCAGATCCGGTTTGTGCTTCAGATTGGCTTCCGAGTATCCCGCGATGACCTCGATTTTCTTCTCGGCCAGAAAGATGGACATCGGCGGATAAACATTCTGATCGGAGCCGGAAACTTGAAAGCCCTTCTCCTGCATCGCGGCGGCCACGGAAGCCATCGCGGTTCCGCCGATTCCGGCAAAATGAACGGATCTAACGCCTGAAAACATGGCGCGATGATGGAGAAATCTCGGGCCGACGAAAACTCAAAAGCGACTGGAATAATTAACCCCTCAGTTACGTCCAGAAGGTGGGCGAGGCTCCCGCCGAGCCTTTCCTCGATGGCATTGCCTCACCCCACCGCCGTTAACAGAGGGTTACAAGGAAGGATTACGCCGCTACCCGGTCCAGGTACCGCTTAAGGCTGTCGAGGAAGATCTTGAGCGCGCTCGCAGAATTCGCCGCCTCAAAGTCCTCGAACCGGGTCGAAAGCTCCCAGGTGCGTTCGACGAGGATTTCCTCGTCGGATTCGGTGCGTTTCGCCCGGCGCTTGCCATCCGGCGGCAAGCTCATCTGCATGTGATACAAGTCGCGCTCCCACATGCGGCACCGGAAACGGCGCTTGCGCGTCGTGTCCTGGAAGAGTTCGACGCGCGTCGGCAGGAAATGACGCCCGACAACCAGGTCGAATTCGAGCGTGACGATGAGTTTGAAGACGTCGCTGGTGACCGCCGGGTGTTGAATTTTCATGAGGGGGTTTGAAAAGGTCTAACGCTTCAGCTTCTTCTCCAGGATTTCTCCCGCGAGACCAGGATTCGCCTTGCCTTTGCTCAGCTTCATGACCTGGCCCTTTAAGAAGTTGAGCGCGGCGGCTTTGCCGGCGCGAAAATCTTCCGCGACCTTGGGGTTTGCGGCGATGGCGTCGTCGCAAAATTTTTCAATGGCTCCAGTATCGCTCACTTGAGCCAGGCCTTCGCGATCGACGATGGCGCGCGGGGACTCACCGGCGGCGAACATTTTGGTGAAGACATCCTGGGCGATCTTGCTGCTGATCCTTCCGCTTTCCATCAGATCCACGAGTTCGAGGAGACAAGCCGGCTGGAACTTCAAATCGTCCAGCGCAGTTTGGGTCTCGCTGAGTTTCGCCCGCAGATTGTTGATGACCCAGTTGGCCAGCGCTTTGGGGTTCTTCGCTTGCTGGGCAACCGCCGCGAAATAATTCCCTAGAGGAACATCCCAAACGAAAGTCTGGCCGTCGGCTGCCGGCAAGTGATAATCGCGCATGAACCGTTGCTTGCGCGCCAGCGGCAGTTCCACCACGCGCCGCCGCACGTCATTCAGCCACGCGTCCGCCGGAGCGAACGGCATCAGGTCCGGCTCCGGGAAGTAACGATAGTCATGCGCCATTTCTTTGCTGCGCATGCTTTCGGTGACGCCCGCGACGTCGTCCCAGCGCCGCGTTTCCTGGGTGAGTTTGCCGCCGCCGTTCAGGACGGCGATCTGCCGCGGGATTTCGTATTCCAGGGCGCGACGAACGCCGCTGAAGCTGTTCATGTTTTTGATTTCGATCTTCGCGCCCAACTCCGGCGCGCCGCGTGGCCGGACGCTCACATTGACGTCGCATCGCACCATGCCTTTTTCCATGTCGCAATCGCTCACCCCGCCATACACGAGAATATCTTTCAGCGCGTTGAGGTATTCATAGGCCATGTCCGCGCTCGTGAGGTCCGGTTCCGATACAATCTCCAGGAGCGGGACACCGGCGCGGTTGAAATCCACACCGCTGTGGCGCTCGAAATGGAAGTTCTTGCCCACGTCCTCTTCGAGGTGAGCCCGGGTAATTCGGACGCGCGCAATCGTCCCATCGAACTCGAAGTCCACGTAGCCGCCGACGTTGGACGGCCGGTCGTATTGCGTGATCTGGTAGTTCTTGGGCATGTCGGGGTAGAAATAATTCTTCCGATCGAACTTGGCCTGAGGCGCGGCGGCGGAATTCAGGAGCATGCCCGTGAGGACGGTCAGGCGCAGGGCCTCTTCGTTGGCGACAGGGAGGACTCCCGGCAGTCCGAGGCACACCGGGCAGACGTGGGTGTTTGGCGGCGCGCCGAATTCATTGCCGCACCCGCACCACATCTTCGACTTCGTTTTGAGTTGGACATGCGTTTCCAGCCCGATGACCGCTTCGTAATCCATAGTCAGCGGCAGGATTTAACCACGGATGAAGGCGGCGCGGCAACGTGAGAGTAATCAGTGGTGTATGCCCTCAGTTGAGAGTGGGGTGAGACTCCTGCCGGGCCAATGCCATCGAAGAAAGCTGCGCAGGAGCGTCGCCGCACCATCGTTAACTGAGGGGATACGAAACGCGTTTGACTTTCGTTTCTTGGCCCGGACAATGCCTTTGAGTTCCCGTGAAAACCAGGAAGCGCCAAGCCATCGAGCCCGCCGCCTTCACTTTGATCGAACTGCTCGTGGTCATTGCCATCATCGCCATCCTGGCGAGCTTGCTCATGCCGGCGCTGGCGCGAGCCAAAGGCAAAGCGCCGCGCATCCAGTGCGTCAGCCAATTGCGGCAGGTTGGGTTCGCGATGCGGTCATTCGCCAACGAACACCGCGACACGTTTCCTCCGCAGGTTGAGATCGCCGACGGCGGAACGCGGACGCTGTCCGATCCGTGAGCGCATTTCGCGGTGTTGTCGAACGAACTGACCACCCCGCGAATTCTGTTTTGTCCGAGCGACAAGGAGAAGAAAGCGGCGTCGGACTTTTCGCACCTCGCGGGCGGCTTCACTTCGCCCACCAATCGGAACAAAACCCTCAGTTATTTCGTCGGCACCCATGCTTATTCCCAGCAATCGCAAACCCTTTTGGCAGGCGACCGAAACGTTACCAACGGACTGCGCCAACTCGAAACGTGCCGGCCGGCCAACCTTTCAAGTGGCGCGATGTCGCTGGATCCCCGGCGGTCCACTGATATTCGATGGACACCGCTGTTGCACCGGAATGTCGGGAACATTTGCCTCGCGGACGGCAGCATTTTCATGGCAACGCAAGCGCGCCTGCGAGCGCATGTCATTCACGATCCCGTCGGCGGCGATCCGAATGGCCGGAACCATGTACTCGTGCCGTGAAACGTTACTTGGACCTGGAAAGAGCATTTCGCCCACGAAACACGCGAAACACACGAATCGAAACGTTTTACTGGAATCGAAGGAACCTATTGGCGTGCGTTCGCGGTTGGCCTGAATCCCATTTATGAATCGCAGACACTTCATCGTCACTGCCGCCGGCGCCGCCGCAGGGGCCGGCTCTTCCCCGTTGACCTCAGCCCAACCTTCTCTAAACCGCAACCCGGTTCTCATGAAGGTCGGCTGCCAGAGCGGCCCGACCTCCGACAAACGGCTCCAATTCTTCGCGCGCCACGGCGTGAAGAACATTTGCGGCATCCCGGAGGAATCGAAGGAACTCGGCTACCCAACCGTGGAGCAGCTCCTGCAACTCAAAGAAGGAGCAGCCAAGTGGGACATCAGCATCGACCTGCTCACGCCGTCCTTCCTGGCTTCGAGCCACATCGACCGAACCCCGCGCCCGGCGATCATGCTCGGCCAGAGCCCGGAGCGCGACCGGGACATCGAGCGCTTTCAAAACATTATCCGAAATTGCGCCAAAGCTGGCATCCCGGCCGTCAAATACAACATGAGCATCCTCGGGGTTCTCCGCACGGGGCGGACGCCAGGCCGCGGCGGTTCAAGCTATAGCACCTGGCGGCTCAAGGACGCCCAACCCAGAACGCCACTCACCCGCGCCGGGCAAATCACGGCGGACATTTACTGGGAGCGCATCGCGTATTTCCTGGAGCGCGTGGTCCCGGTCGCCAACGAATACAAAGTCCGAATCGCTTGTCATCCTCACGATCCGGGTGTGCCGCCCGTCACCGGTTATCAAGGCGTGGATGCGGTTCTCGGCACGGTGGACGGCTTGAAGAAATTCATTTCGATTCAGGAGAGTCCGTACCACGGTTTGAATTTCTGCCAGGGCACCGTCTCTGAAATGCTTCAGGATCCGGGGAACGAAATCTTCGACGTCATTCGCTACTTCGGCTCCCGGCAAAAAATCTTCAACGTCCACTTCCGCAATATCCGGGGCCGACGGGACGATTTCATGGAAGTGTACCCAGACGAAGGCGACATCGATTTCGTCAAGGCGATCCGGGTGTACAAAGAGATCGAATATCCTTACATGCTGATGCCGGACCACGTCCCGCAGCACCCGGACGATCCCGGAGGCAACCAGGCGTTCGCGTTCTGCTACGGATACATCCGTGCGCTGATCCAGGCCGTGAGTCAGATAGCCTGAGTCTTCGGTTCCTCGCTGTCTTTGGGGCTGCTCTCTTCCCCACGAACCTGCTTCAATCAGGCGAAAAGTTCCGGCAAGGAAATCTCGACACCGACCGCCTCATCGCGCATCACGCCGGAAGTATGGGCACGCTTGCCTGCGGCATTGAAGATGGTGACGACCTCAGTCGCCGGTTCCACGAGCCAACAGGATTTCACGGCCTGGCGAAGATACTCGCGGATCTTGTCCACCAGCGGCTGAAGATTCTGCTTGGGTGAGAGGATTTCTATCACCAACAGCGGCGGGATATCGACTTCATCCTCGTCGCTATCCCAATCCACCTTCAGGACGCCCTTCGGGTAAAGACAGATATCCGGGATGGTCTGCCACCCGTTGAGATTCAAGGAGAGTTGCTGGTGGATCGTGAAGCGAGAGGAGAGGGGCAACCCATAAAGACGGCCCTCCTCCGCCCAGCCCTCTCCTCCCTTACCCGGGAAGAGAGGGAGTTACCCGAAGCTCGTCCTCGGTTCATGAACTGCGTTCTCGCGAACGCAGCTAAGGGTCTGTGCAAAAATAACTTCCGGTTTTGGCGGGAGCGCCGCCTGGCCGGATGCAAGGCGCGAGGAGGGAGCATCCCCGTTTTGGGGCTGTGACCGACGAGCAACGCCGCAGCCGGCCAGGCGCCGCCCCGCCCCGGAGGGCTGGGGCTACTTCTTTGTTCCCTTGGCCTTCTTCGCTTTTTCTTCCTCAATCGCAGCTTGCGCGGCCGCAAGTCTTGCGACGGGCACGCGGAAAGGCGAGCAACTCACGTAGTTCAGCCCGATGCGGTGGCAGAATTTCACGCTGTCGGGGTCGCCGCCGTGTTCGCCGCAAATGCCGAGCTTGATCTCCGGGCGCGTTCCCCTGCCCTTCTCGACAGCAATCTTCATGAGTTGGCCAACGCCAGTCTGGTCGATCGAGGCAAAAGGATTCTTCTTCACAATCTCCAGCTCGCCGTATTTGGGCAGGAATGAACCCGAATCGTCGCGGCTCATCCCCAGGCAAGTCTGCGTGAGATCGTTCGTCCCGAAGCTGAAGAATTCTGCCGTCTGGGCAATCTCATCGGCCGTGAGCGCGCCGCGAGGAATTTCAATCATCGTGCCGACCAGATAACTCAGCTTGGTTTTCTTTTCCTTCATCACTTCCTGAGCGACGCGATGGACGGCTTCGACCTGGAGATCAAGCTCCTTCTTGAAGCCCACGAGCGGGATCATGACCTCGGGCCGCACTTTGAGGCCTTTCTTCTGCACGTCAGCCGCGGCTTCGAAGATCGCGCGCGCCTGCATCTCGGTGATTTCCGAATAAATGATCCCCAGCCGGCAACCGCGGAAACCAAGCATGGGATTGAACTCGTGCAGTTCTTTGACGCGCTGCTCGATTTTCTGGACGGCGACGGCGAGCTTTTTCGCCAGATCCTCCTGCGCGGCGCGTTCGTGCGGCAGGAATTCGTGCAGCGGCGGGTCGAGCGTGCGGATGGTCGCCGGCAAGCCTTTGAGTTCTTTGAAAATGCCGGCGAAGTCGTCCCGCTGGTACGGCAATATCTTGGCCAGCGCCTTCTGCCGTTCCTCTTTGCTCTCCGCGAGAATCATCTCGCGCATCGCGTCGATGCGGTTTCCTTCAAAGAACATGTGCTCCGTGCGGGTGAGGCCGATGCCCTGAGCGCCAAAGGCGACCGCATTCGCCGTTTGTTCCGGCGTGTCCGCGTTCGTGCGCACGAGCAGGCGCGTCGCTTGGTTGCACCAGTCCATAAGCTTCTTGAAATTCTGAAACGTCGGGCTTTGCTTCGCGTCGAGCGAGCGTTCGACCAGGACCTGGACAACCTCCGAAGCGGCCGTTTTGATTTCGCCGGCGTACACTTCACCGGCCGTGCCATTGATCGAGATGGAATCGCCTTCCTTAAACACCTGGCCATTCACCGTCATCGTCCTCGTGGCATAATCGATCTGCAACGCGCTGGCGCCACAAACGCAGACCTTGCCCATCTGGCGCGCCACCAAAGCCGCGTGGGAACTGACTCCGCCGCGCGCCGTCAGAATGCCCTCCGCTGCGATCATGCCGCGCAAGTCTTCGGGTGAAGTCTCCAGCCGCACGAGCAACACTTTCTCGCCTTTGTGCGCGGCTTCGACAGCGCGCTCCGCATTCAGATACATCCGGCCGCTTGCAGCGCCGGGGCCGGCGGGCAAGCCGCGCGCAATGACTTTGGCGCTTTTCAACGCCGACCGGTCGAAGACGGGCGCCAGCACTTGATCGAGTTGGTCCGCAGGCACGCGCGTGACCGCTGTCTTCCAGTCGATGAGTTTTTCCTTTTCCATTTCGACCGCGAATCGCACCGCGGCCAGGCCCGTGCGCTTGCCATTCCGGGTCTGGAGCATGAAGACCTTGCCATCCTCAATCGTAAACTCGAAATCCTGAACGTCCTTGAAGTGCCGTTCCAGCACCTTGCGAATGTTCTCCAACTCGGCGTAAGCCGCGGGCATATGATTCTTAAGCTGGGCAACAGGTTCGGGCGTGCGCACGCCGGCCACGACGTCTTCGCCCTGGGCATTGATCAGGAATTCGCCGTAGAAGACCTTCTCGCCCGTCGCCGGATCGCGCGTGAACGCCACGCCGGATCCGGAGTTTTCGCCGGTGTTCCCGTACACCATGGCCTGCACGTTGACCGCCGTGCCCCATTCGGAGGGGATATTGTATTTGCGGCGATAAACGATGGCGCGGTCATTCATCCAGGATCCGAACACCGCTCCGACCGCGCCCCAGAGCTGTTCCCACGGGTCCTGCGGGAATTCCTTGCCGGTGCGTTCCTTGATAAGTGCCTTAAATCGGTTCACCAAATCTTTGAGGCCACTGGCGTCGATCTTGGTGTCTTCGACGTGTTCCTGGCCCGGAAACAACTCCGCCTTCAACTCTTCGATGACGGTCTCGAACGGCTCGTGATCTTCTCCGGCGCGCTTCTGCACGCCCATGACGACGTCGCCGTACATCTGAACGAAGCGGCGGTAACAATCCCAGGCGAAGCGCTCGTTGTTGCTGGCCCGGGCGAGGGCGAGGACGGTTTGATCGTTCAACCCGAGATTCAAAATCGTGTCCATCATCCCGGGCATCGAGTCGCGCGCGCCGGAACGGACCGAAACCAAAAGCGGTTTTTCCTGGTCGCCGAATTCCTTGCCCAAGATGTTCTCGATGAATTCGACGCCGGCTTCGACCTGCGGGAGAATCGCTTTGGGATACGCCTTCCGGTTCGCGTAGTAGTAGGTGCAAACTTCGGTCGTGATGGTGAAGCCTGGAGGAACGGGCAAGCCGATGCGGGTCATTTCGGCGAGGTTGGCGCCTTTGCCGCCGAGCAAGGGCTTCATCGAGCCATCGCCGTCAGCCTTTTTGTTCCCAAACAAATACACGTATTTCGGCGCTTTCGGCGCCTTCAAAGATTTAGCCATAAAATGAGTAAAGAGATTTCGTGTTCTCGGTGTCGTTCAATTCGGAGATCCAAGAGAAAAACCGAGGCGGGAATCTAACAGAGGTCGGGGGGGTGTCAACGGCTGAGTCGCCCGCGGCTTGACCTGCGTCATCCTCGCGGTTCCGAGGATAAGCCGGGCAGACGCGAGTGTTTGCGAGGCACGAATTTCAGATGTTCGAACCACGGATGAACACGGACAGACACGGATTTGAATTCCCTCCTATCCGTGTGAATCCGTGGAAAGCGTGTCTGAAAAATGGGTGGAACGGGCTACCAGTCCGTGTTTGGCGGCAACCTGCCGCCAAAAGGCCCGGCGGGCTGGTAGCCCGCCGCAAGCAGGCCGATGGCCTGTTCCGGACGTATGCATGGTCCACGCCGGTCAAGCGGCTCATGGTTCCCCAGGTTGTAGAGATACGCGTGGGTGTTCAGGTCGGTGTTGGAACTATTCCGCAGCTTCGTCGAAAGCAGCCGCGCCACGCTGTCAAAAGCGTTCGTGACATACGCGCCGCTGGGCAGAATCGTTTTCTCGATCAAGGACGATCCGCAGGTCGTCCCTACCAGGACGCCAGGGGAATAATTGAAGTTAAACGTCCCCGCCGCCGACGCCACCGCGTTCATCCGCAACCCCGCGTCGTAGCCGCAGCGCAGAATCTCCGGGCCCGCCGCGCTGAAGCGAGGGCGCGACGCTTGCACCCACGGAGTGAAGGCCAACAGGAGGCCAACCGAAAGAAGGCAACCCGCCGGCCGCGCAAAAGTCTGTGGCAATCCCGCTCGCATCTCAGGCGCAGTCTGGAGGTGGAAAGCCCGCACGGCAACGCCTCACTGGGATGAAAGCCGACTGCGACTCGGCCCAGGCCCCGGTCCATTGCAACCTGTCGATTGTATAATTTAATTGTGAGATGTGACCCCAATCCCAGCGAGAGTTTTCAGCAATGGTCGAATCGGCTCAGCGAGGACGCTTCGCCCTACCTTACTTTGAATGGTCTCGATTCGACCAGAGTGCCAACGAACCCACCCCTTTGCCCCTCCCGGGAGGGCAACTTGAAACTCGAGGCCTTTACTCCGGAACGTTGCCCAGCGTATCGATCAGGTCCTCCACGATCCAATTCCGCTGCCGCGACGAGAGATGGTCTGCCGAAGCCCCATGCTGCCAGACCGCGTAACGCAACGCCGTAAGCGTTTCGCTTTGCAGGCCGGGCTGCGCCAGCAAGCCGCTCAAATAGCCCGCCAGCGCGTCGCCGCTCCCGCCTTGCGCCAGCAACGGGTTGCCCGATGAATTGACGTAGATTTCCCCGCTGCTCCGTCCGACGAGCGTTTGGTACCCCTTGAGCACAACCCAGCAGTCCCCGTAGAGTTGCGAAAGGTCGCGCACGGCGCGCACCCGGTCGTTCTGCACCAACCCGGCCTTGCTGTTCAACAGCCGTGCAGCTTCGCCAAAGTGCGGTGTGATCACGCGCAGTGCGCCCGACTTGACCGGGCCTTGCGGCAGCCAATCCAGCCCGCTTGCGTCCACGACAACAGGCAGGGGCGATTCTTTCCAGAGCCGGGCCAGGTGATCCTTCATTTCCGCCAGCACGTGCGAAGAAGCCAAACCTGGACCAAACAAAACCGTCGTCGCCGATTCCGGCAAATCCCGGCCGGGCCGCCACGGATGAACCATGGCCGCCTGAAGCTGCGCGGCGACGGCAATATACACCTCTTCGCACGTGAACATGGTCACCAGGCCTGGATGCGCCCGCAACGCCGCGCGAGCTGCCAACACCGCGGCCCCATGATACCCGACGCTGCCGGCAAAAAGCGTTACGTGCCCGAACGTGCCCTTGTGGCCGGCAACCGGTCTCGCTGGAGGATAGTCCAAAAAGTCTTCGCGAACAGTCCACTGCAAGTCGCTGGCGAGCGTCCGCGGAACGAGGCCGATGTCCGCGGCCAGTTCGAGCCGGCCGACGTGGGCCCAGGCCGTGGCGGCGAGCAATCCGCGCTTAGGCGCGCCGAGCGTCAGCGTGACCGTGGCTCGGATCGCGGTGCCTTGCGCTTCGCCGATGTCCGCGTCCAGGCCGGACGGAACGTCGATGGAAAGAATTGGCACGCGCGCCGAATTGATTTTGTCCACCAGCTTGGTCCACTCACCGGCCAGGGGACGGTTCAAGCCGACGCCAAACAATCCGTCCAGAATCAAGGCGGGCTCCAATTGGAGTTGGGAAATGAATTCCTTAACCGAAACCTCAGGCTCGGTGACGTTGATCAAATATACCTCACGGTCGGAAAAATTTCGACTCGCCTGCCGCGCGTCATCGCCATTGTGTCCTTTGCCCGCGAGGACCACGATCAAGTCACCGGGACGCGTCATTTGCTTGGCGCGTTGCGCGACGATGTAGCCCACGCGGCTGATGACGTCGGCTTCGGATCGTCCGGCAGCCCAGGTGGCTTTCTCCCAGTCGCGCATTTGCGAGACAGTCAGGATGGGAATTGGCATAGCTGTGAGTTTGGTGTGCTGTATCCCTGTTTAGCAAATCCTCGAGCTCCGTAAAAGCATTAAACCTCAAGGGTGAACTCAAGGGCTGCAGGATGTCGTAATAAACGGAGGGCGGCTCCTTGATCAGTGCTTTGCAGGCTACATCCATGCGATGACGCCCCGGGGCGACATGGGCGACTTCGAGCACGACCCGCTGCAAAGGCGACTCGTAACGAGCAGGCATCTGGACTGCGAGCACGCCCGTGGGCGCGAGTTGGGCCGTGAGACGCGGCACCTTCACGGGACACGTTTCTCATAGAACAAGCTGCGCGGGTCGTCTTTGTACTCTCCAAAAGGCGGAATCCTCCGAAAGCCGGCACGCTCGTACAACCTGATAGCCGCGTGCTGATGAATGCCAGTTTCCAGCCGCAGTAAGCCGACACCCTGGCTTCGGGCATGGTCGGCGAGATGCGCCAACAGCAACCTGGCGAAACCTAAACCCCGAAACTGCGGCCGGACGTACATCCGCTTGACTTCGCCGTACTCGGCACCAAACAGTTGGAGGCCTCCACAGCCGGCGGGGGTGCCATGGTCGCGGATGAGGAAAAAAGCCACGGCTTCTCTGATCAACTTCTCCACGGAGTAACCGTGACGGCTTTCACACGGATACAGCGGCGCCAACTCTGCCTCAAGCTCATCAATCAACGCTCTGGCGTCGGGACTGTCGGGTCGTTCAGCGGTAATGATGGCTGGCATATGCGGCGCCGGGCACACGCTGTTAAATCGCAATTCCATTCGGCGCTGTGAAAGGTTTCGTCCACGATATTGCCCGTGTTCCGGGTTTGCGCGGGTTCGAGACTAATCTTCTGCATGGCTGTGCATCACGCTCGCAATCCTGCCGCTCGGACCGGCCGCTTCATTCAAACTTCATCACCGTGATTGGAAGGCCCAGGTAAACATCCGAGTGCATCCTGCGCCAGCCGCACTGTTCGTAAAAGCCAGCGGCTTTCTGAGTCCAGAGATAAATTGGCAAGGCGCATTTTGATCGAGCAAACCCGGTCGCATGCACGACCAGAGCACGCCCAATTCCTGAGCCGCGGTGTGGAGGCACGACGTAGAGCGACGCCAGCCAGGGCGAAAGATGATCGTACGGCGGCAAGTCGGACTCATCCAACGAGACCGTGCCGACCACATCGGAACCGATGAGCGCGACAAAGGTAATCGGCAATGAATCCCGACGCGCCTTGTTCTCGACGAGTTGACGCTCTATCGCGGCCCGAGTTCGTTGCTCGGGATTCAATTCGGTGTGGAGCCATTCCGCGACGATTGGTATGACATCGGCGCGATCAGCCAAAGGGCGAATGTCCATGCCGTTCTCTTCGTAAGCGACCGTGCGCCAGCCGAGCAAGCTCAGAATCCGTTCCCGACCAGGACCTCCGATGATGGGCTGGAACACCAAGCGCGTGGACGATTTTTTTTCGTTATGGCGGGGCAAGGCTCCTACCAGGCCAACGCCATCGAAGAAAAGCTCCGCAGGAGCGTCGCTCCACTGTCGTTAACTGAAGGGTTACTTTTTTTCTTCATGCTCCCTTGTCGTTCGCGCATCTTCTCCTTCATGGAACCGCTTTCGCCACAGGAAATCCGCAGCGCGGTCCGCGCCGCGCTCGCCGAAGACGTGGGGAGCGGCGACGTCACCACGCTGGCCGTGGTCCCCGAACAGGCTATGGCCGAAGCGATGATGGTGGCCCGCGAACCGCTGGTTGTCGCCGGACTGGACTTTGCGGAGGCCGCGTTCCGCGAGCTGGCTCCCGCGGTTCGGATCGAACGCGGGACGGCGGACGGCCGCCACCTTCAATTCGGCGAATGGCTCCTTCGCATCAGCGGTCCGGCTCGCGCCATCTTGACCGCCGAACGCGTCGCTTTGAACTTCGTCCAACGACTCTCCGGCGTGGCGACGTTGACCGCACGGTTCGTCGAGCAAATGAAAGGAACACGCGCGAAAATCCTCGACACCCGCAAGACCACGCCCGGTTGGAGGCGATTTGAGAAATATGCTGTGGCTTGCGGCGGCGGCACGAACCATCGACTGGGGTTGCACGATATGGTGTTGATAAAAGACAACCATCTGGTCGCGGTTCAATTCGAGCCGCCGGATCCCATCGGCGCCGCCGTGCGCCGCGCGCGGGAGAAGTTCCCCAACCTCAAGATCGAAGTCGAAGTGGATCATCCCGAACAGGTGCAACAGGCGCTGGCGGCCGGCGCGGACACCATTCTCCTCGACAATATGGACGTCGAACAACTCCGGACGGCTGTGCACTGGATCAATGGCAAAGCGCTGACGGAGGCCAGTGGGGGAGTCACTTTGTCCAACGTGAAGGCCATCGCTGCCACAGGCGTGGATTACATTTCCGTAGGCGCGCTGACTCATTCCGCGCGGGCGGTGGATGTCGCGTTGGATTTCTTGCCCAGGTCATGACCATCGATGCCCAGATTTTGACGGCCCTGCGCGCGGGAGAAGATCGTTTTGTGACAGGAGGTGATTTGGCCCAGCACCTCGGTCTCACCCGCGCCGCTATTGCGGCTCGAATCCACGAACTGCGCACTCTCGGCTACGAGATCGAGGCCAGTCCGCACGATGGCTATCGGTTGCGGGCCTGCCCGGACTTGCTGCACGCGGATGACTTGGTGTCGCGCCTGGGAAAGCCCAGGGTCGTCGGACGCGACATCCGCGTTTTCCGGGAGACCACCTCGAGCAATGACGTCGCGGAAAAGCTCGCTGCGGACGGAGTGAAGGAAGGCGTCGTGGTTTTTGCTGAATCCCAATCCAAAGGCCGCGGCCGCCTGGGCCGAAGATGGATTTCCCCGGCGCGAAAGGGGCTTTGGTTCTCCATCTTGCTCCGGCCTGCGTTGCGCCCGTTCGAAGCCACACGACTGACCATCGCGGCGGCCACGGCGTTGTTCAGAGCGATCCGGGCGGAAACGGGACTCTTTCCCGAAATCAAATGGCCCAACGACCTTTTAGTCCGCGGCAAGAAGGTCGCCGGCATTCTCACTGAGTTGAAGGCGGAGTTGGACCCATTGCGCTACCTGGTCCTTGGCATTGGCGTGGACGTGAATTTGAACGCGAGCGATTTTTCGGATGAACTCCGGAAAACGGCTACGTCCCTGAAGATCGAAAGCGGCGAATCCGTGGACCGAGCGGCCCTGGCGGCGTCGATCTTGCGCGAACTGGATCGGGATTACGCGCGGTTGTGCTCCGGCCAATTCGAGGCGATTGCGGAAGAATGGGAGGAACACTGCACCACGATTGGCCGAAACGTTGTGATCGACCTGGCGGGCCGTAAAATCCAAGGCCGCGCCGAATGCCTCGACGCCGACGGTGCTTTGCTGCTCCGCACTCAGTATGGCCGTCTGGAGCGCATGGTCGGCGGCGACGTGCGGGTCGAAAAGTAACAAGACGATGATCCTTCTTTTCGACATCGGGAACACGCACACCCATCTTGGCCTCGCCAACTCCAGGCGCGTGGTCCAACAATTGGACATCCCTACGCTTCAGTGGTCGAGTGCCGCCGCGGCGCGTCGAGTGGACGCCTGGGTCGGGAATGTTCGCCTGGATGGCGTCGCCCTGTGCAGCGTCGTCCCCAGGGTCACCCCGGCCGTGCGCAGCTTTGTGCAGCGCCGCTGGCATCTGGCCTGTCTGCAATTGACGCTGAAAACGCTCGTGGAGATCGGCATTGATTATCCTGAACCGAGCAGCATCGGCCAGGATCGGCTGGCCAACGCCGTGGCCGTGAAACACCATTACGGCGCGCCGGCGGTGGTCGTGGATTTCGGGACGGCGGTGACGTTCGACGTGGTTAATCGCGCTGGCAACTACGCCGGTGGCATTATCGCGCCCGGTCTCTCAGCCATGACGGATTACCTTCACGAAAAGACGGCCCTTCTGCCGGCCATTCAGATTCGCGAAATCCGGACGGTCGTCGGCAAAAACACGCGCGACGCCATGTTGATCGGCGCCGTGCACGGATATCGCGGCCTGATCCGCGAATTGCTCCGCGAACTCAAGCTGGAACTCCGCAGCCCGCGTTTGCCTGTGGTCGCGACCGGAGGTTACGCGGGCCTCATCGCGGCGAAGCTGCCCGAGATCACAGCCGTGGAGCCGCTTCTGACCCTGGAGGGGCTGCGGTTGTGCCGGGAGGGGAATGTGAAGCGTAAAACGCAAAACGTAATGCGTACTGATCAGTAACCATACGCACTCCGGAGCGAGTTGAACCGTATCGCGCATTACGAATTACGTTTTACGTTTAACTTGCCACACCCAACCCGAAGCCCGAAACTCCGCCCCGAATGAATCGCATTGTCGAACGATTCGCTCACCTTAAATCCCGCCGCCAAAAAGGCTTCGTCGTTTACATCGGGGCGGGCGACCCCAATCTCCAAACCACGCGCGACCTCGCGGTGGCCTTTGACAGGAACGGCGTGGATGTCCTGGAACTCGGCGTTCCCTTCAGCGACCCGCTTGCCGATGGGCTGGTCAATCAACTTGCGGCCCAACGCGGCCTCGATTCGGGCACAACACCGTCGAAGATTTTCGATACCGTTGCTGCGATCCGGCGCGAATCCCAGATTCCGATCGTCCTCTACGTCTATTACAACCTCGTCCATCGCCGCGGCCTGGAAAAGTTCGTCGCTGACGCCTCGCGCGCTGGAGTCGATGGCTTGCTCGCGCTCGATTTGCCGCCGGAAGAAGCTGACGCTTACGAGCGGTTGATGAAAGCGGCAGATTTGTGCGCGATCTGGCTGGTGGCGCCGACGACGCCGGAGGACCGCATTGAAAAGATCGTCCGCCGCGGCACGGGCTTCATCTATTACATTTCCCGCGAAGGCGTGACGGGAATGCGCGACGCTGTCGCCGCGAATCTGGGCGATCGGATTGCGGCCATCCGGCGTCACACCGCCCTCCCAATTGCCGTCGGCTTCGGCATCTCCAACCCGGATCAAGCGCGTCTCGTCGCCCAATGTGCGGAAGCGGTGGTTGTCGGCAGCGCCGTCGTCAACCAGATTGCCCGGTACGGGGGCGAGAAGGATCTGGTGGCGCGGGTCAACACATTTGTCGAATCACTCGGTCACGCCATCAAATAGAATTGTTGTGAAAGCCAAACCAACCCCCAACAACCGTTTCGCCATCATCATGGCCGGCGGGCGCGGCGAGCGCTTCTGGCCCGTCAGCCGCGAGAAGACGCCCAAGCAATTGATCAAGCTGCTGGGCGATCGCTCTTTCCTTCAGCAAGCGGTGGACCGCGTGCTGCCGCTCGTGCCTGCGAAGAACGTTCTCGTGATTACTAACGAAGTCCAGGAACCCGAAGTGCGCAAGCAGTTGCCCAAATTACCGAAGGAGAACATCGTCGCCGAACCGGTGGGCCGTGACACTTGCGCCGCGGTCACGCTGGGCGCGGCGATCGTAGGCGCGCGTTCTACGACCGGGGTCATGGCCGTCTTGCCCGCCGATCACGTGATCCCCGAGGAAAAGCGATTTCAGCAAGTGCTTGCCGATTGTTTCGATCTGGCCGGCCGCGGCCAGGCCATCGTCACCATTGGCATCAAGCCGACCGAACCGGCGACTGGCTATGGCTACATTCACGTGGGTGAACCGCTGCCCCCGCCCCACGGCGCGAAACCTTACAAAACAACCTTTTCCAGGGCCGAGCGTTTCGTTGAGAAACCGCATTATGAAAAGGCGATCGAGTATGTGAACAGCGGACAGTATCGATGGAACGCGGGCATGTTCATCTGGTCGTTCGTGACGATTACGGAAGGACTGCAGAAGCACGTGCCCGAAATGTTCGCGGCCTGCCACCGCTGGTTTGAAGCCGCCAAATCCTCCGCCAAACTCGCCAAAGTCCTCGCGAAGGACTATCCCGGCTTGAAGAAAATCTCGATCGACTTCGCTTTGCTGGAGCACGCGCAAAACGTCATCGTGGCGGACGGCGCCTTCGAGTGGGATGACCTGGGATCCTGGAACGCCCTGGCGCGCCATCTCCGATCCGATCCGGAAGGCAATTGCGCGGTCGCTGATCTCATTCACGTCGATGCCGCGCGGAATCTGGTTTTCGACGCGCGCACGAAGAACCGCACGCCCATCGCCATCGTGGGCCTGCGCGACTCGATCCTCGTGCAGACCGACGACGCCACGCTGATTGCTCACAAGAGCCAGGCGCAAAAGGTCAAAGAGTTGGTCAAGAAACTCTCCGAGTCCAAGGAATACAAGAAGCTGGTTTGACGGCGCGGCGTCGCGCAGATCTTGCGAAGCGACGAATGAGTTCAGCGCTGATCCTCGGCACGATATGAACGGGAATGAACAACAAGTGGATCTGCGCCCGCTCATTCTCTGCATCCGGGGAGTGCGGGTTATCCTCGATACAGTAGCGATCTGGCTCGGCTGTATGAAGTCCCTACGAAGCGCTTGAACGAGCAATTGCGGCGGAACCGCGATCGTTTCCCTCAGGATTTCGCCTTCCATCTCACTCACCAGGAGTGGGTGGCCCTGCGTTCACAAATCGTGAATGCGTCTGCGCGAGAAGCTGAAATTCCGGCCAATGCGCCGAACTGGTCGCAAATTGCGGCCAGTTCACTTCTCCGACGCGGCGCTGCGTATCGGCCCTGGGCTTTCACTGAACACCGCCCCTTGCAGGCCGCTAATATCCTAAACAGCCCGAGAGCGATGGCCCTGAGCATTTTCATCATCCGCGCCTTCGTCAAGATGCGCGAGGACCAGATCGCCAAAGCTGCCATCCTCAAACGGTTGGCCGAAATCGACAAGACGCTGCTCCTTCACGATTCCGCCCTGCGCGACCTTTACGAGAAGCTTCTGCCGCTGCTCGTGCCACCTGATGGTGAAAAACGCGAGATGGGTTTCCACGTTCGGGAAGAGTCCGCCCCGTATCGAGTCAACGTCAGGCGCCGGCGTAGTCTGAAAAGGTGACTTGCCGATTTACTCTCGAACGACTGCCTGCAGCTTCTGTTTTAGCTGCTCCACCACTTTCTCGTGGACTGCGTTGACCTCCGTGTCCGTCAGAGTCCGTTCCGGATGGCGATAGGTGAACGCGTAGGCCACGCTTTTCTGGCCAGCGGGCACATGCTCGCCGCGAAACACGTCGAACAGTTCCACGCTTTCGAGGTTTTGCGGTTTGGCCTGCTTGACGGCATGGAGGATGGCTTCGTGCGTCGTCCGCTCGGTCACCAACATCGCCGCGTCCCGCCGAATGGAAGGAAAGGCCGGCAAGGCTTTGAAGGATCGAGACGTATTCCTCCGGGCTAACAGCGCGTCCAGGTCCAGCTCCGCGAGAAACACCGCACCCCGCAGATCGTGGCGTTTGGCCAGGGCGGGCTGGAGTTGCCCGATTTCGCCCAGCGGCATCTTGCCGCCCAAACTAATGACGGCCGATTCCAGGAACAATTTGGTGGGCTCTGCGCGCCGGGCGTAAGCGGTGCCGCGCAGACCGAACTGTTCCAGAAACTCTTCGAGGACTCCTTTCAAATCGTAGATGTCGAACCGCGCGCCCCGTTCGTTCCCGCTCCAGAACAATGCTTCGCGCTGGCCGGTGAGGGCGACGGCGATCCGGCGCTCTTCATTCAACCGCCCCGCCGAACTCAGAAACACCCGCCCCACCTCGAAAAGCGCGGCGTCGCTGTTTTTCCGGGTTTCATTGTGGCGCAGCGAGTCGATCAGACCGGGCAGCAAACTCGGGCGCAACACGTTCATGTCGTTGCTGAGCGGATTAGCCAGGCGGATCGACATATCCGGTGAGGCGGCCAACTCGGCGGCGGTATCCGAAATCAATGTCTGGCCCTGCGCTTCGTTCAACCCGAGGCCCGCCAGAATTCGCCGGACTTCGGCGATTTGGTCGTGAACCGCGTCGTAGGCGTTGGCCCCAATCGCGCTGCGCGGCGGCGTCGAGGGAATCTGATCCGCTCCGAACAGCCGGCCGATTTCCTCGATCAAATCCACTTCGCGCTTCAGATCGACGCGGAAGAATGGAATCTGGAAAACCGTGGTGTGCGGCATGCGCACGCCGGTCGTCGGCGCGACTCCCGGTCCGGTGAGGATCTCCAGGCCCAGGCGGTGCAGAAATTCCGTTTGCTGGTCGGCCGGAATGTCCACTCCGAGCAAAGCCGAGGTCCGGGTGTGTCGCAAGGCAATCTGCCTGGGCGCCGCCGGGTTCGGGTAAGCGTCCACGACGCCGGCGGCCAGCTTCCCGCCCGCGGTTTCCAAAATGAGTTGCGCTGCGCGCCGGCTGGCCCAATCGCAAACGGCAATGTCCGCGCCTCGCTCGAATCGATAACTGGACTCGCTCCGGAGTCCGAGCGCTTTGCTCGTGCGGCGAATATTGGCCGGTTTGAAATGGGCGCTTTCGATCAGGACGTCGCAGGTGCGGTCATTAATCTCGGTATTCTGGCCGCCCATGATGCCGGCCAGCGCCACACCCTGGGTCTCGTCGGCGATCAAGAGCATATCGTTCGTCAGCATGTGTTCTTGATCATCCAGCGTTGTGAATTTTTCTCCCGCACTCGCGCGGCGAACGGCAATCGTCGGGCGGGCAGCCCCGGACAGGCTGGAAGCCTGTCCTACTTTGGCAAGCAAATGATAATCGAACGCGTGCAGCGGCTGGCCGATTTCCAGCATGACGTAGTTGGTGACATCGACCACGTTGTTGATGCTGCGGATCCCCACTTTTTCCAGCGTCTGCCGCAGCCAATCCGGGCTTGGACCGATTTTTACTCCTTGAACTACCCGAGCCGTGTAGCGCGGACAAAGCTCAAAATCCTCAATTCGGACGGCGACCAGATTCTCGCAACGTAGGGCTGGCATCCTGCCTGCCCCGGACAAGCTGGAACCCTGTCCTACGTTAGGATCCGGGATCTTCAGAGGGTTGCCCGTCAAGGCGCTGATTTCCCGTGCAATCCCGATCACACTGTTCAAGTCCGGCCGGTTGGGCGTGATTTCCAAATCGTAAACAAAATCACCGGTGGCTCGCCCCAGGTATTCGGCAAAGGGCTGACCCACTTTGGCATCTTCGCGCAGGATCAGAATGCCCTCCGACTCCTCCGAGAGTCCGAGTTCCTTCGGCGAACACATCATGCCATGCGATTCGACCCCCATCACTTTGCGGACCTTAATCAGGAACGGTTCCTTGTCTCCTGGCCTCAGCGGCAGGGCATAGTTCGGCAAGATCAACGCCACCTTGTCGCCGGGTTTGTGATTCTGCGCGCCACAAATGATCTGGCGCTCGCTTTTGCCATCGTTCACGCGACAGACAGACAGCTTGTCCGAACCCGGCACCTTGTCGCGCGTGATCACCTGGCCGACGACGATTCCCTCGAACTCGCCGCTCAGCTTGTGGGTGCCTTCAACCTCGAGGCCCAACATCGTGAGCCGCTCCGCCAGTTCGTCCGCGGACCCGTTGAATTCGACGTACTGTTTGAGCCAGTTGAATGTGACTTTCATGTCGGAAACCAAAACTTACTTACTTCAGGAGATCTGGGATCGGCGCTGCGGCCTTCGGGAAGTCCGATCGATAATCCTCGCCCAGCAACGCGGAGATGGTTGCGGCGATCTGGCTTTGCGTCGCGGTCGAAGCCTGGGTGCGCTCGCCGAGCGGCGGAGTGTCCGGGCCGATCACAGCGATCCAAATGCCTTCGGCGCCGGCGATCTTTTCCCCATGATCCTTCCACGCGCTCGGACCGGCGCCGCGCCCGTGGTCGGTCGTGATAATGAACGTGGTCTTGTCGCGATACTGCGGCATCGCTTGGACCGTTTCCCAGAGTCGGCGGATGAAAGCATCGACCTGATGCGCGGCGGTGAGGTAATGATCGTACCGGCCCGCGTGGGCCCATTCATCGGTTTCGCCGAAGCCGAGGAAGAGCAAGCGCGGCTGTTTGCGTTTCACGTGGTCGAGCGCCGCGTGGAACAGAAACGAATCGAAAATCACGCTTTCCCAAATCTGCGTCGTGTCGCGCAGGAGCGCGGTGACGGCTTCGGGCACCTGGATTTCCGGGTTTTCAAACCGAGGTCCCCAAGCGGGCCAAATGGGTAGTTTGCTGCGCTCGATGTTGAAAATGTAAGGGAAGACGTCCCAGGTGGCGAACAGGGCCACCTTCGCTTGAAACCCGCTGCGTCCGTGGAGCCACTCGAAGACGGTGACATTGGCGTTCAACTTTTTCGCGTTGCTGTCCACCCGCGGATCAGCCGCTCCGGTGAGGACTTCGTTGTACCCTGGATAAGAGAACTTCCGGTCATTGGCAATGTTGACCACGCTGCCCTGGTTCTGGTTGCCGAGCAGTTGGCCGCGCTTCGCAATTTCCGTCCAGAAAAATGGCAGCAAAGCCTGCCGACGCTCTTCCGGTGACTCGCGCCAGAATTCCCGGCGGAGGGAGTTGGTGTTCTTCACCCCGCCGTTCTTGGCGTCGATGAGCAGTTCCTCAGCCCCGCCAAAGACTTCCTGCCAGCGCAACCCGTCGCTCATGATGAGGAAGACGTTCTGGGTCTTCAAACTCGCTGCTTCTGCACTCTGCAAGCAAGCGAAGAGCGCAAACAACGCAGCCAGGATCTTGAACGAAAGCGTCGAGGTGCAACTGAGAGCGCCCGCGGACGTCATGAAGCCACGTTCCAAAGGGATAGCTTTGAAGCGGCTCAGAGCCAGGTGGGGGTTTAACCATCTGTTCATAACCCGGCAGCCAGGGGCATGATTTCGTCGAAGTGGGTGTCCTTGTGTTCCAGTTCGACTCCATTATGCGCGGCGCAGGCGGCGACCAGAACATCGGTTGCCGGAAAAGTCCTGCCTTTGTCGCGGCAGCGAATCGCGAGACGGTGTGCGAGCCTCCAAACCCCATCATCGGTTTCAAGTTTAGGTGCCGTGGCCTGCAACTCTTCGAGCTTCCGTTTCTCAGCTTGTCCGCGAGCGCCGTTCCAAAGCTCCAGCAACACCATATCGCACCATGCAGCTTCATCAGCTAGAAGCAGCGCCTCGACCCGTTCTCCCACCTCGCTCAGGCCGGGCCGCAAGTATTCCACCCAGGCGGAGGTATCCACCAGCTTCATGTCTTTTTCTCCCACTTGGCATCCTCGCGCATGATCTTCAGATCGTCCTGGGTCATGAAATGAACGAACGTGCCCTTCAGTTTTGTATTCAGGTCGCGCAGACGTTGAAGGCGGTTGAATCTCTCCAAGGCTGTGACGACGGCCTCGCGTTTGGTCTTGGCTCTGGTATATTTCATGGCTTCCTCCAAAACGCCGTCCGGAATATCAATTGTCGTCTTCATGCTTCCACAATGAACAAAGATGGCATCCTGTCAATTGGATTCCGGAATCCTAGAATTGCCGCAAAAACCTGACATCATTCTCGTAAAAGAGCCGGATATCGTTGATGCCGTAGCGAATCATCGCCACCCGTTCGATGCCGAAACCGAAGGCCCAGCCGCTCCAAATCTCCGGATCGTAACCCACGTTCTCGAACACTTGCGGATGCACCATGCCGCAACCGGCAATCTCCAGCCATTCCTTGCCCATCTTCCGCGTCAACGAACTGGAAAAATCGATCTCAAAGCTTGGCTCGGTGTACGAAAAATAATGCGGACGAAACCGCAGTTTGACTTCGTCGCCGAGCAATTCCTTGAACACATATTCAACCGTGCCCTTCAGATCGCCCACAGTCACGCCGTTGTCCACGTAAAGGCCTTCGATTTGCTGGAAGGTCGGATTGTGCGTGGCGTCGGCGTTGTCGCGGCGGTAAACCCGGCCCGGAGCGATGATCCGGATGGGCGGCGGCTGCTTCTCCATGACGCGGATTTGGACTGAGGAGGTGTGTGTGCGAAGAAGTAGGGCAGGCATCTTGCCTGCCCTTTGCGCGTCGGCGTCTGCCGCGGTGCCGGGCGGGCTGGAAGCCTGCGCTACCACTAGATAGAACGTATCCTGCGTGTCGCGCGCCGGATGATCTGCGGGCGTGTTCAGGGCATCGAAGCAATACCATTCGGTCTCGACCTCCGGACCGTCCGCGACTACGAAACCGATCTTGCGGAAAATTCGGACGATGTCCTCGGTCGTTTGCGTGAGAGGATGCAGTTTGCCCAGCAGCCGGCGGCGGCCCGGGAGCGTGAAGTCGGTGGGTTCCCTGGTCAAGGAGGCTTTGAGTTCGAGATCGCCCTTGCGCCCGGCCAGGGCCGCATCGAGCTCCGATTTCGCCAGGTTGATCGCCTTGCCCGCCGCCGGCCTTTCTTCTTTCGGCAGCGCGCCGAGGTGTCTCATCAGCGCGGTGAATTTGCCGTGGGTCCCGAGGCAGCCAACCCGCGCCTGCTCCAGCGTAACCAGGTCAGAAGCACTCTCAAGCTCCGCCAGCGCGGCCTTTTTGATCGCCTCAATTTCTTCGTGGAACGTCATGATTCCTGACTGCGTTTTACGTTTTACGTTTCACTCGCCGCCCGAAAGTGCAAAAGAAAAACGGGCGCCCAGTCTCCGGGTCGCCCGTTCGCGCTAAAACTGGACGCTGTCTCAGGCTTTGGCCGTTTTCGCCTTCAACGCGTTTTGGGCGACTTGGACCAATTCGCCAAAGGCGGCACCATCCCGCGCCGCGATGTCTGCGAGAACCTTTCGATCCAGGGCGACTTTGGCGGCTTTCAAGCCTTCCATGAAGCGGCTGTAGGTGAGTCCTGCCGCGCGGGCCGCGGCATTGATCCGGACTTGCCAGAGCGCGCGGAAATTGCGCTTCTTTGTTTTCCGATCGCGAAACGCGTATTGGCGGCCGTGGTCCAGCGCATCGGAGGCATAACGGTAAAGTTTGGAACGGCGCATCCGAAAGCCTTTGGCGGCCTGGATTGTCCGTTTGCGGCGCTTTCGGGAAGCGGGGGCGTTGGTAACGCGCATAAGCAGTGGTCGGTTATCCGTGGTCAGCGATCAGAAGCAGCGGATCAGTGGCTGAAGGGCAAATTCTGGGTGATGCGGTAGGCGTCGGTGGGATCCACCACGACGGCCGTGCCCAGCGAGCGGCGGCGCTTGGGATTCTTTGAGGCCAGCAAATGGCGCTTGCCCCCGCGCATGCGCAGGACTTTTCCCCGGGCCGAAATCTTGAATCGTTTCGCCACGGACTTTCGTGTTTTGACACCTTTGGGGCGACGCATAATCGTAAAGTTTCTCTCAAAAAGAGCGCGCAATATAGATTTCCAGCTTGCCGGAAGCAAGAGGTAATTTGGAGTCTTGCGTAATCAGTCAACCGGTGGGGCGAGCGTCCTCGCGAGCCGATTGGGATCGAACAGTGCGATAGACCGGCTCTGCAGGACCCTCGCCCTACCGTCGTTAACTGAGGGGTTACCCGCACGACGGCATTTTCCTTGTGCCTGCCACGCGGCGAGGCTTATCTTCGGCGCACAACAAAAAACAATTTCCCCCCCACCTATCGAAAGGAAAGTTATGTCCAACTTGACTCGACGCGATTTCATCGGAACGACGGCGGCGGGTGCGGCTGCGCTTATTGCACCGACGGCCGCGCTTGGCGCGGCTCGAAAAAAAATTCCCATCGGCATGCAGCTCTACTCCGTTCGAACGATCTTTCCCGGCGACGTTGCTGGAACGTTGGCGGGCATCAAGAAGATCGGCTATGAAGGAGTCGAATTCGCAGGATACGCGAACAAGGACGCCAAGACGCTGCGGCAATTGCTGGACGACAACGGCCTGAAATGTTGCGGCACGCACATCGGCTTGAAAACCTTGATCGGCGACGCCCTCGCTAAGAGCGTGTCCGAAAATTCCGCGGGGTCCTGTTTTCGCGCCAAAGGCCGGATGGCGAGGCGCAACGAAGGAGAATATCCTCCCTGGATCTTCGACTGAGGAGCAACGAAGCCAGGCGGCCTTTGGCGCGAAAACCCTCCGGGCGGCGGGTCTTTTGTCCGTGGCCTGCGTTGGCTCGGTCCTTACAGCCCGCGTTGGGGATGCTCGGACCTCGCCGCCTTGGCCACAGCCAAAATCCCTCGCCGCAGGACCCCGCGGAATTTTCGGACACGCTCTAAGACGGTCGAGTTCAACGAAACGTTGGGGAACAAATATTTGGTGGTGCCCGGCGGATTGCCCGGGACCAAAAGCATCGAAGGTTGGGCCAAGAACGCCGAGACTTTTAGCGAGATCGCGGAGAAATTGAAACCGCACCACATGCGCGTCGGTTACCATAACCATTCCGCCGAGTTCAAAGCGATTGACGGCGAGATTCCGGAGGATGTCTTTTTCAGCAAGGCGAGCCCGGACGTCTTCGTGCAACTCGACATCGGCCATTGCATCCACGGCGGGGCCGATCCCGTCGCTTACTTGAAGAAATTTCCTGGCCGCGTGCTGAACGTTCACGTGAAAGAGTATTCCCCCACCAAACGCGACGCGTTGATCGGCGAAGGCGAGATCAAGTGGCCGCAAGTGCTCGAAGCTTGCGAGACCGTCGCGGGCACGGAGTGGTACATCATCGAAGAGGAGAGCAACGCCTACAAAGGGCTGGAGGGTATCGAACGCAGTTTCCAAAATCTGAAGAAGCTGCTCGCGTAAGAGGGACCAACCGATGGAGCTGCCCATGAACCAACCCACCCCTTCACCCCTCCCAGGAGGGGAACTATCCCGCCGAGACGCAAGACCGGGGCTAACCAAAAGAGCCATTCATGCACACTAATTGCCGGCCATTCCCACGGCTCGACCAGGAGAAGACCGCTGCCTTCACACTGATCGAACTGCTCGTCGTCATCGCCATCATCGCGATCCTGGCCGGCATGTTGTTGCCGGCTTTGGCCAAATTCAAAACCAAAGCCCAAGGCATCGCCTGCCTGAACAATGGTCGCCAGATGATGATGGCGTGGAAATTATACGTGGACGATTTCCAGGACAACGTCCCGCAGTCGTACGGCCCCACCGAGTGGGTCCATGGCTCGCTGGACTTTAATGGGGCGAATCGCAGCAACTGGGATCTGAACCAGGACATCACCAAGAGCATTCTCTGGCCGTATTCCGGAAGCACGCCGGGCCTCTGGAAATGTCCGGCGGACAAGAGCACGGTCAAGAACAACAACGTGAATTATCCCGCGTGCGCAGCATCGCTATGAACGCCTGGTTCAATTCGACCGACGTCCGAGTCGTTCGGCAGCGGCTTCCGCGTTTACAAAAAAATGAGCGACCTGATCGAGCCGGGGCCCACGATGACTTGGGTGTTCTTGGATGAACGCGAAGACAGCATCAACGACGGCGAAATGGTCGTCGGCATGACCGGATATCCCGACAAACCGCAGCAATGGAAGATTGTGGATTACCCGGCCAGCTATCATGGCGGGGCGGGCGGCCTGTCCTTCGCGGATGGCCACTCGGAGATCAAGAAATGGAAAGATCCCCGCACCATGCCGGTGCTCCGCAAAGGGCAGCTCCTGTCCTTGAATGTGGCTTCGCCGAACAACCTCGACATGCTCTGGATGATGGATCGCTCCACGCGCAAGGTGAAATAAGCAGGACGATCGGAATCGAGCATGGTGCACCTGCGTTGTTCGTAACCCCGGCTTTCGAGCCGGCAAACTGGGAAGTCTCCGACCTCGTGGTCCATGAGGCGCGAATGCCTGGGAACCTGCCGACTGCAAGGTCGGCGTTACGTGATTCAAAACCAGCTTGGACTGCGCCAACCCGTTCATGGATATCTGTGGAAGACCGAAGCTTGGATTTCGGACTGCCAACTTCCTGCCAGGCGCTTCGCGAACATGGCGATTGAAGGAGAAATCGCGTTGCGTCTGGAGCGGAACGTCCCGACAACCCTGCTGGCTGACCTCGACAACGTCGCAGACTTTGTCGAGTGCTGGTTCCCGGTCATTGAACTTCACAACCACGTCTTTCGCGGGAGGAAACCCACCAGCCAGGAACTGGTCGCCGGCAACGCCATTCAGGCAGGCTTTATTTCGCCCGTTGGCCCCGGTGAACGAGATCTTGCCTCGTTGGATCGCGCTGAAATCCGGATCGAAATCGACGGCGGTCTGGTTGAGCACAAAAGCGTCGTGAGTCTGCCCAACGGTCCGCTCGGTTCGCTGCGTTGGCTGGTGTCCGCCCTGACGCGTCACGGACTAAACCTGAAGAAAGGCGATGTCGTACTGACCGGCTCTCCTGGGCGCCTGATTCCGATCAAAGCAGGAAGTTCCGTTGTCGTCAGGAGCGCGAGACAACAAGTTCACTTCTTCTGCGCGGAAGAAAGGGCCGCCGAGCCAGGAGGTTGAGCGAGGTAATTCCACTTCGCTTTCAAAATGAGACGAGGGCCCCTCACCCCATCCCTCTCCCGATCGGATGGGGTGAGGGTGTCCGTAGGACTTGCGCCGCCGGTTAAACCCGATCTTCAATCTGAGGAATGGACCTCAGCGCGACAAGGGGGAGGGAGTGGCCATCAGGCCTCTCGCTTACCCGCTTCCTCGCGAGCCAAATTCAATCGACAGCGCGATGGACCGGCTCGTCAGGAGCCTCGCCCCACCGGCTTTAATCAAGTGGGGCCTTACAGTCTTTTCCTGCGTGACCCCTGGAATGTTTCGTGACATTTTGCCCGCGTGACAACCACGGAAGCGACCCAACTGCTCGAAGATTACCGCCTGGGAAAAGTCAGCCGCGAAAAAGTGCTTCACGCGTTCCAGGCCGCGCCTCTGGCCGATCTGGGATTCGCTCAAGTCGATACTCACCGCGCCCTGCGGAAGGGATTTCCGGAGGTCATTTTCGGCGCCGGAAAGACCGCGGACCAAATCGTCGCCATCGCCCGCAGAATCTGGAAGCAGGAGGATCGTCTGCTGATTACGCGCGTGAATGCTGCCCAGGCGCAGGCGATCTCCAAACACATCAAGCGCGCCGTTTACCACGAACAAGCCCGCTGCATCACCCTCGAGAAACGCCCCTTCCCGAAGCGCCCCGGCACCATCGCCGTGCTTTGCGCGGGGACGAGCGACTTGCCTGTCGCGGAAGAAGCGGCAGTTACGGCCGACATCATGGGCAATCACGTCCGGCGGATTTATGACGTGGGAATTTCCGGACTGCACCGCCTTCTCGCGCACCTCGAAGAATTGATGAGCGCCAACGTCTTGGTGGTCGTCGCCGGCATGGAAGGCGCGCTGCCGAGCGTTGTGGCGGGTTTGGTTCGACGGCCCGTGATCGCGGTTCCGACCAGCATCGGGTATGGAGCGAACTTTGGCGGGCTGGCCGCCTTGTTAGGCATGCTCAACAGTTGCGGCACGGGAGTGACCGTTGTAAATATCGACAACGGATTCGGCGCCGGTTACACGGCGAGCCAGATCAACGCCCTGGCCACGGAAGGCAACCCGCCTGAAACCACATCCGAGAGCAAACGACGGGATTGAGTCTCCATGAAAACGCTTTACCTGGACACATTCAGCGGCATCAGCGGCGACATGTTCCTGGGCGCAATGATTGACCTGGGAGTCGATTTCCAGTGGCTCGAAGACGAATTGGCCAAGCTCGGGCTCCACGAATACCACCTGCATGCCACGCGGAAGCAGAAGTCGAATATCCAGGGAGTGAAGTTCGATGTCCATGTGTCCGGCCACCACGAGGACGAACACGGTCATCCTCATCACCCCCACCACCACGAGGACCACGACGATCACGGGCACGGTCATGAAAGTCATGAGGAACACGCTCACGCGCACACGCACAAGCATTCGAGCCACGCGCACGACCAGAAAGACGAACACTCGCATGACGCGGAGCATGAACACAGCCGCGGCTTTGGCGAAATCAAGTCTTTGATCCAGCAGAGCCGCCTTTCAACTTGGGTGAAGGAACGAGCGCTGTCGATTTTCCAGCGCATTGCCGTGGCCGAAGGCAAAATCCATGGCCAGCCTCCGGAGAAGGTTCATTTCCATGAAGTGGGCGCGATCGATTCCATCGTCGATATTGTCGGCGCGTGCGTGGCCCTGGAGATGCTCGGAAAACCTCGCGTGTTGGCTGCTCCGGCCGTCGATGGCACGGGCTGGGTTCACTGCGCGCATGGCCGCTTTCCCATTCCCACCCTGGCCACGCTGGAGATTTTGGGCGCGCGTGGCGTTGCGATTACCCAATGCGACGAGCCGCACGAGCTGATTACTCCGACGGGTGCGGCGCTCCTGGCTGAGTTCGCCGAGAGTTTCGGCCCCATGCAAAACCTGGTGGCGGCGAAGGTCGGCTACGGACTGGGAACGCGCGACAACCAGACCCGTCCGAACGTTCTTCGCGCAGTGCTCGGAGAGGTGTCGCTTGCGCCTTCGTCGAGGAGCGCATCGGCGTCTGAGAACGATTGGGAGACGGACACGATTGCCGTGCTGGAAACCAATCTCGACGACTGTCATCCGGAAATTCTGGGCCACTTTGTGGAACACGCCCTGGCGCGCGGCGCGCTGGACGTTTTTCACACGCCCGTTCAAATGAAGAAAAACCGTCCCGGCGTGTTGCTGACCGTGCTCTGTTCCGCAGAGCGCGCGGATGAGTTTGCCGAAATGCTGCTGCGTGAGACCAGCGCCTTCGGGGTGCGGCGTTCCATGGCGGAACGCCGGAAGTTGCGCCGAGAGACCACCCAGATCAAAACTCCTTTCGGCGAGGTCGCGATGAAGCTTGGCAAACTCAACCGTGATATAGTTCACATGACGCCCGAATTCGAATCCTGCAAGAAACTGGCCGCCGAGGCGAACGCGCCCTTGAGGGAGGTTTACGAGGCCGCAAACCGGGCGTTGAAGTCCGACAACAAAGAGAGCAAGCCTTCCAAGAAACGAAAGTGAGCCAAAGGCCTATGATCGATCCAGAACTTCTCAAGATTATGTGTTGCCCGGAGACGCACCAGCCCATCGAACTGGCCGAACCCGCGCTCGTCGGCCAGCTCAATGAAAAAATCAGCGCCGGCCAACTCAAAAACCGGGCCGGCCAGCCCGTCCAGGAACGCCTCGACGGCGGCTTGATCCGTTCGGACAAGAAACTCGTGTATCCCATCCGCCAGGACATTCCGATCATGCTCATCGACGAGGCGATACCGTTGGAAAGCTAGCGAGCTAGTTGCGGAGCCCAGGACTACGGACGCACGGCGCAGGAGAGCTTCGGTCATCCCTCAGTAAACGACGGTGGGGCGAGCCTCCTGCCGAGCCGCCACCATTGAGGAATGGCTCGGCAGGAGCCTCGCCCCACCTTGTTATGGATTGTCGCCTTGTGGCGTCGTGAATTCCACGCCACCGATGAACACTCTTTTCACCCCCAGTTCCTTGCTCAGCACGAGCACATCCGCGCGTTTGCCGACTTCCAGGCTGCCGATTTCTCGCTCCATTCCCACGCGTTCCGCCGGCGTCAGGCTGCCTATGCGTACGGCTTCGCAGAGGCTTGCGCTCGTCATCCGGGTCATGTTTCGGACCATCGTGTCCATGCCCACGACCGAACTGGCTAATCCACCGCCCGGAATGAAACCCACTTTGCCGTCGCTCTGAAACCATTCCCCGTCCTCCTTGGGCCCGAATCGATAATTGCCCGGAGGCATGTCCAGCGCTCGATTCGCGTCCGTCACCAGGCAAAGCCGGCTCGGCTCTTTCATGACGAACGCAAACTCCAGAAGCTCCGGCGCCAGGTGGCAGCCATCCGCAATGACTTCGGTGCTCATCTCGCCGTGCATCAGGACGAACTGCTCCATGCTCCCTTGTGACGGCGTCCCAAACCGCGCCCGGATGCTCGGCACCGAACTCATCGCGCACCAGAAATGATCCACGTGCCGCATTCCGGACTCAAACGCTCGCTTCATCTCGGACCAACTGGCGTCGGAATGCCCGCATGTAACGAGGTACCCGCGCCGGCTGGCCTCCCCGTAAAAGGCCTCCGCCCCCGGCAACTCAGCCGCACACGTCGCGACGCGGATAATGTCCATGTCAAACGCGCGCAAATACTCCTCCGGGTCCGGGTCGCGCCGTCCACTTTGCGAATGGCATCCCACCTTCGCCTCGGCGAAGTACGGGCCGTAAAAGTGGACTCCGCCAATGCGCGCGCCGTTGGAAACCGCATCGCTCCGTTTGACCGCCTGACAACTGTGAAGCATGGCGAAAATCTGTTCCGGCAATCCGGTCGTGGTCGTGGGAAAGATCGTCGTCGTTCCGTGACGGGCGTGAGCGCGCGCAACTTGCCCAACCGCCTCCTCGGTCCCGTCCATAAAGTCCGCATCGGCGCCACCATGAACATGGATATCGACAAAGCCCGGACCAATGAAGCCTCCTCCGGCATCGACGCAATTCGCGCCGGCGGGAATCTCGATTGATCCGCGCTCCCCGACCCCGGCAATGCGGCCATGTTGGCAGATCACGATGCCACGTTGGATCACGCGGTCCGGCAGAATCACCGTTCCATTCTGAATAACGAGCGACTGTTCAGATTTCATGTTGTCTTTACTACGCCGTTCACCGTTTCACCTGGCAACGCGTCAACGCTTGTAACGCTCTCACGACTCCGTCATCCGCCCACCGCCGTGTACTTGCGAATGCCGCGGCTCCACACCACCCGCGCCAGAACGTAGAACGCCGCGACCCAAAAGATTTGAATCAACAGGCCTTGCCACAACATCGCCCCCGACGTGCGGCCGAGATAAATGCTGACGGGGAAGAAAAGCTGATACGGAAACGGCGTGTAAGTCAGCGCCTGGGTCAGCGCCGGCGGCAGGATATCGAGCGGAAACAAATGTCCGCCCGCGATGTACTCGAACGCAAACAGAATGAAAATGAATGTGGACACCTCCAGGACCCAAAACGCCAGCAGCGCCATGGTGAAGGACATGAAAAACTGGAGCAGTCCGGTCAGGAGCGTTGCGATCAGAAAAATCGCCAGCGTGGACAGATCCGGCGGCCAGACCAGGTACTCTCGCTGCAGGAAAACGAACAAGCCTACCGGAACGAGAGCGACCAACGTATAAATCATCCGCCCCGCCAGAAACAGGCAAAGCCGGTAGCTCAGGTAATCGATGGGTTTGATGAGAAAGTGGTTGATGTTTCCGTCCCGAATGTCCGCCGCGATCTGCCAGTCATCTTCATTGACGGCGGTGAGCATGTCCACCAGCGTCACGAGCAGATAGTACGAAACCATGGACGCATACGTGTAACCCGCCACGCCCTCGGCGGAGTCCCGGCTCGCATAGACCGCCTTCCACAGGTAAATCGTCGCCATCAACGGAATGAGGCCGAACACGCTGCGGAAGAGGAAATTGATCCGGTACACGAGCGTGTTCTGAATCCCGATATTGAGGACATGCCAGTATTTGCGCACGGCGGCGCGATTCTCAAATTTCAAATTTCAAATTTCAAATTTAATCAGTAGAAGACGGGCGTGAAAAAGAAGCCCGCTCCCGTTTCCGAGCAACCGCTGTCGCCTGCGCTGCGCCGATACCTCTATTTCTCGGCCGCCTGCACCGGCGCGGCGATCATGATCATCGAGATTCTGGGCGCCAAGATGCTCGCGCCGTTCTTTGGCACTTCGCACTTCGTGTGGACCGCGCAAATCGGCGTCACCCTGCTCGCGCTGGCGACCGGCTATTACGCCGGCGGCCGGCTTGTGGACCGGAATCCGAGGTTAAGCCGAATCTACGCCTGCGTCTTGATCGCCGCCATCTATCTGGGACTGACGATTGTGATTGTCGAGCCGGTTTCCTACTGGTGCCTGAAATTCAAACTGGCTCTAGGTTCGTTGATCGCCGCGCTATTTCTTTTCTTCGTTCCACTGGCGTTGCTCGCCATGGTCGGGCCGTTTCTGGTCCGCGTGCTGACCGTTTCCGTGGAGAACGTCGGCGGCATTATCGGACGGCTCACCGCTATCAGCACTTTGGGAAGCGTCGTGGGCACGGTGCTCATTGGCTACGTGGTGGTGCCTTTTCTGCCCAACTCGAAGACGATGTATTGCACTTCCGGATTTCTCATGGCGATCGTGGCGGCGTATTTCTTTTTGTGGGAGACTGCCAAAGGCGCATCGCCTGCGGCCGCCGTTGGAATCGCCTTCGGCCTTCTGCTCGGGTATGGCGGAACCACGAAGGAAAAGCTCGTCCGCACTTCGACGACGGATGAACTCTACCGCGCCAATTCAAATTTTGGCTTGTTGCAAGTGACCCAGCACAAGGGCAGCTCCGAGCGCTATTATTACAACGACTACCTTGTTCAAAACATTTACGATCCGGTTCAAAAGAAGAGCCTCGCGCTGTTCACTTACGCGTTGCACCAGTTGGCGCACGCCTACACCCCGCGCCTGGAACGCGCGCTCTGCATCGGACTGGGCGTGGGAATTGTGCCCATGCAGTTCGCTCGCGAAGGAGTCAAGGTGGACGTCGTCGAGATCAACCCCGGTGTCGTCGCCGTGGCGACGAACCACTTCGACTGTGAGATTGAGAAGCTCAATCTGTTCATTGGCGACGGGCGGCATTTCGTCAACGACACGCAAGAGAAATACGACACCATTATCCTGGACGCGTTCCTGGGAGATTCTTCACCGTCGCATCTCATGACCACGAATGCCTTCGGCGCGATGCGCCGCATCCTTAAAGAGAACGGCACGCTGGTCATTAACAGCTTTGGATCGTTCGAGCCGGGGCGGGACTACTTCACCGCTTCGCTGGAGAAAACGCTGCGCCAGGTGTTCAAATCCGTGCGGGCTCATTCGGATGGGAGCGGCGGCACGGTGAATGTGTTTTTTGTAGCTTCGGATCAGCCGGATCTGCGTCCTCTGAAGGAGCCCGATTTCGAGACGGTCCACCCCCACGTCCGGCAACGCGCGCGCAGCGCCTATGCGTCATCCCGCACTTCTGATCCCGCTCATGGCATCGTTTTGACTGACGACTACAATCCCATCGAATTTTACGACGCCGCGACCCGCGAGGAACACCGCCGCAGTCTGGCGCTTTACATGCCGCTGCACTCGCGTTCCCGATAAGACGGACGTAAAGGCCAACCGCGAATGCACGCCAATTCACGTGTATCGGGAGTCTTTGTTGGGTTGCTGCCGAGTTCTGCCCGGTTCATTCGCGTGAATTCGCGTTCATTCGCGGTTGCCCTGAACAGTCACGAATCGACCACGCCATGACCTTTGCCTCTCGAAAGGAAGCGGGCGAGAAACTCGGACGCGCGCTGGCCGCCCGGCACGTCCAGGCGGACGTGGTCCTCGGTTTGCCGCGCGGCGGCGTCGTGGTCGCGGCGGAGATCGCGCGCATCTTGAAACGGCCGTTGGACGTCCTCGTCGTGCGTAAGATTGGCCATCCGCGTTTTCGCGAGTTCGCCGTCGGCGCGCTCGCGGAAGGCGAGACCGTGGTGCTGGACCAGCACGTCGTGGACCGGACCGAAGCGAGCCGAGAGGAATTGGATGAGGTCATTGCCGAGGAAACCGCGCGGCTGAAGGATTACGTGAAAAAATTCGAGCGCGGGAAGCGGAGTCCGATCGACGGCAAATCCGTGGTTCTGGTCGATGACGGTCTGGCCACCGGAGCGACCACCGAAGTGGCCGTTCGTTCCGCGAAAAAGCAGGGCGCCAGGCGAATCACCGTGGCCGTACCGGTGGCTTCGACCAATGGCATGGCCCGGCTGGCCAGCGTGTGCGATGACACGGTGGCGTTGCTCATCGATCCGAACTTCCAGGCCGTCGGGCAGTACTACGGGAGTTTTCCGCAGACGAGCGACGAGGAAGTGCTGCGCGCGTTGGAGACAGGGCTGTTCATAAAGTAGCGCAGATTCTCAAATCTGCCGTATTGCCGAATTGTATTCGGCAGGGCGTCGGAGATCCAAGCGCACCCAACCCGCCGAGACCATGCGGATTGCAAATCCGCGATACAGCAGAATTCAATTCTGCGCTACTTTGTCCATGACCCTGGCATTGGAGAAGGCAGCCAGCGCCACGGGCTGATCGTGGCTGAGAAATGCCTCGCACACGCGGAAGAAATCCGCCTCGGTCGTCACGCGCCGGATCTGGTGCAGGAACTCGCCACTCGGCTCCACGCCTTCGCCGATGAAATTCATATACTTCTTCATTTTCTGAATGTGCGCCGCCTCAGCGATTGACGGCGCAAGGACGGTCACAAACAGGTCGCGGATGTAATCGAGGACGTCGAAGCCGGTTGGCTCCCACACGAGCTCGCCGCGATAACTCTGTTCAATTTGGCGAAACAGCCACGGATTGCGGATCGCGCCCCGACCGATCATGAGGCCTCGCGCGCCGGTGGTTGCCAGGATTTCGCGCGCTGTCTCCGTGGAATCCACATTGCCATTGGCCAGCACGGGGCATGGCACCGATTCCACGGCCCGAGCGATCAGATCGTAATGGACCTTTGGCTGATACATTTCGCGCACGGTCCTTCCGTGGACCGTGAGCAAGTCCAGCGAATGCCGCGCGAAGATGCTCAGCAGTGCGTCGAAGCGGTCAGGTGATTCAAATCCAATCCGCGTCTTCACCGTGAACCGGATCGAAATCGCGTCCCGCAACGCGCCGAGGATCGCATCGACTCGCTCCGGTTCGCGGAGCAATCCGCCGCCCGCGCATTTCCGATAGACGATGGGCGCGGGGCAGCCGAGGTTCAGATCGACCCCGGCGATGGGATATTGCTGGAGTTCGCGAGCCGTCCGGACGAGGGACGGGATGTCGTTGCCGATCATTTGCGCAACGACCGGCTGCCCCGTGGGATTCTCAGTGATCGACCGAAGAATCATTCGATCCAGATTCGAGGTTTCGTGGACGCGGAAGTATTCGGTGAAATACAAGTCGGCGCCGCCATATTGCGCCATGAGCCGCCAGAGCGGCAAATCCGTCACGTCCTGCATGGGCGCGAGGGCGAGCACGGGCTCGCTGCCGGCCAGCAGATTGTCAAATTGAGCTTGAACGTTCACTCGAACGGCATTGTGAAGCACGGCCCACGGATTGACAACGTTTCGCAAACGAAGCGGCCAGAACGACCTGGGCGAGAGGAGGTGTCATGACCCCATCGCTTTCAGCGAGGTGGACAAGCCGGCAACAGAAACCAGCAAGTGTCTCAACCATGGTCCGGCAGTGTTTTCACAGGAGGTAACAGAGATCACAGAGGCAGCAAACTCGCACACGGAAGGAGGCTGCATCGCGCGTTGGGTCAAACGCAGGCGGGCCTTGGTTTCCGCCTAAACCTTCGACTCTGTTGGCTCTGTTTCCTCCTGTTCAAATCAATGCCGTTCAAGGTCTATTTGGAGATCCTGGCTTAGAGCGTGTCCGAAAATTGCGCGGGGTCCTGCGGCGAGGGATTTTGGCTGTGGCCAAGGCGGCGAGGTCCGAGCATCCCCAACGCGGGCTGTAAGGACCGAGCCAACGCAGGCCACGGACAAAAGACCCGCCGCCCGGAGGGTTTTCGCGGAAAAGGCTGTCTGGCTTCGTTTCTCCTCAGTCGAAGATCCAGGGAGGATATTCTCCTTCGTCGCGCCTCGCCATCCGGCCTTTGGCGCGAAAACAGGACCCCGCGGAATTTTCGGACACGCTCTTAATGAAACTGTGGATGCTCGTGGAGCATGGCCCAGGTGCGGCGCGAGAGGGGCGCCTGGCGGTAGTTGGGCTCCCACATCGGCTCGGCGCTGGTCGAACGGCGCGCGCGTTCGAGCCATCTTCGGTCAAGCGGGTCGTCAATGAGCTCCAGGGCATTCGCGGCGATGGTGGTTTCCTCTTTCTCGCCTGTGGCATGGCCGCTTCCCACGTAGAATCCAGCCAACAAGAGCGAGACGCGCAGCATCGTGCTTCGCGAGTAGGTCGGCAACGCGCAAGGCCGTTGCGGATCCAGCAGACGGTGGAGGTCGGCAAACACGGGTTGCGTCCACATGGTTGGGTTCTTCGCGGGCGAGTAAGCGTCGAAGAGAATCGCGTGCGGCTTAGGGATAGCTTTCGCCGCGGGCGAGACGAGCAAGCTGGGGAAATCCTCCAAATGCAGCCGCCACGCCACCTGGGCTTGGCCCAAAGCAAATTCGGCGCGCTTAAGGGAGAGCAGTTCTTTGAGGTGATTTTTGAAGCCGCGCAAATATTCGAGCGGCTCGATATTTTCCAGAGCGAACTGCATCGGTTCCGAAGTGCGATCAAAGCTGACAACCTGTATGGAACCCGGGATCTCGGCCAGAGCGCGAAGGACGGTGATCGCGTTGCCGGCGGCGCCAAAGCCTACATCCCAGATCACAAATTCCTCGGGGTGCCGTCGGAAGCGCTCCGCCAGTTTGAGCTGTTTGACATACAGTGCCTCCGCTTCTGCGACCGGGCCAATGACGGGATGGAACGTCTCCGCGTGGGCCAGGGAATGCACGCTCCAGACACCATTGGCCAGGCGAACAATCCGGTAGCTCACATTGGGTTGCACGGACGAATCCTACCCAACAGCGATTATGGACGCATCTCGGTATTTGTATCCCCTCAGTTACTGTAACGACGGTGAGGCGACGCTCCTGCGGAGCCTTTCTTCGATGGCATTGGCTCGGCGAGAGCCTCGCCCCACCCTCAACTTCGGGCATACCGGTATTTGCACAATTCCGTTGAAAGCAAGCCGGGAATCATTAGCATCCTGCCTCCCCGCGCAACCAGCGGGCAGGAAACATCATGAAGAGTTACAATATTGCAGTGATTGGCGGCGACGGGACCGGCCCGGAAGTCATTCGGGAAGCGCTGAAAGTGCTGGACGCCGCCTCAGCCAAATTTGGCCTGAAACTGAATTACACGCACTATGATTTCGGAGGCGCCCGCTATTTGAAGACGAACGAGGCATTGCCCGACAGCGCGGCGGATGAATTGCGGAAATTCCCGGCCATTCTCCTGGGAGCGATCGGACATCCGGACGTCAAGCCCGGCATTCTGGAAAAGGGGATTCTCCTGCGCCTTCGCTTTGAGCTGGAGCAGTATATCAATCTCCGGCCAGTCAAGCTGTACGACGAACGATTTTGCCCGCTGAAGGACAAGAAGCCCGAACACATCGATTTCGTAGTGGTGCGTGAAAACAACGAAGGGCTTTACACGGGGTCGGGCGGGTTCGTGTTCAAAGGCACGCCGAACGAAATCGCCGTCCAGGAAAGCATCAACACGCGCCGCGGGGTCGAGCGCTGCTTGCGCTTTGCGTTCGAGCTGACGCGAAAGCGGAACAAGGCCAAGAAACTCACCCTGTCCGGCAAGACCAACGTGTTGACCTACGCGTTCGACCTTTGGGAGCGGGCGTTTCACGAGATCGGCAAGAAGGATTTTCCGGAGATCAAGCGCGACTACGCCCACGTGGACGCGACCACGATGTGGTTTGTCAAGAATCCGGAGTGGTTCGACGTGATCGTTACGGACAACATGTTTGGCGACATCATCACGGATCTCGGGGCGATGATTCAGGGCGGCATGGGGATTGCCGCGGGGGGCAACATCAATCCCAATGGCGCAAGCATGTTTGAGCCGATCGGAGGCAGCGCGCCGAAATATACCGGCCAGGGTGTCATCAATCCGCTGGCAGCCATTTGTGCCGGGCAGATGATGCTGGATTTCCTTGGAGAGACCGCCGCGGCTCAGGCCATTGAAAGCGCCGTGATCAAGGTCACGCGCGAAAAAATCAAGAGCCTGGCAGCAGGCCATATGGGGCACAGCACGTCCCAGGTCGGGGATCTCGTGGCAGGCGCGCTGGCGTAGCGCGCCGATTCAAGCTCAACGAGTTTTGCCGCCAAAAACTTCAGGCACTGACCCCAGCGCGGGCGAAGCGTGCGGATGTTTGGTTGCGGCGTTAACCGCGCTGGGAACCTCTGTTAACTCTGTTCCCTTCTGTTAAACCACTGCTGTTTCAGGCTCAAGCCCAAGGGCGATTGCTCTGAGCTTCCCGTGCTTCGGCCGCCGCGAAATCTTTCGTGTTGGCCTCGAAGGCTTCGCGCGTGAGATACATCGGTTGGAAAAGCGCTTCGCCGCTGCCGACCAGCGGACCGAACGGAACGAAGCCCAGGTGCTTGTAGAGTTTCTGTTGCCGCGTGGTCCCTGAAATCACCGCCATGTCGTAGCCTTGCCGGACGCAGTATTCCCCGGCGTATTTGAGCAGTCCGAGCGAGACCTGGCCCATGCGATAGTTTTTCTCCACCGCCAGCAGCCGGATCTCGCAAACCGACCTTCCCGGCGGCAAATGATCGTCAAGCCGGGGCAACTTCTGATCCAGCGAGAAGGGCCGTTTGCTGCGCACCGCGAGCATCCCGATGAGTTGCCGGCCGGACACGCAGATGATGTAGGTATTTTCGGCGTGAAACCTGTCCACCAAGAAACCGGTCGGACTCGGTTGATGCTGGGGAATCTCCTCCACGAACGTGCGGTAGTTCAAGCGGTGGATTTGTTCAAACTCCCAATCCTCCGTCGCGATTTTGAACTCGATCGGTGCAGGCAGCTTCATAAAGGCGTTTCTTGGGAACGGGACGATCCGGTTCTGTTTTTCCGAGCCGCAGCCAGAGCAGCCAGTTCTTCCCGGATATTGGTGCGATGGGCGAACAAGACGAGAGCGGCCAGGAGCGCGAATCCCAGAGTCTCCCAACCGGAATTCCTCAAGAATCCGCTCACGAAAGGAAGGGACGTGAAGGCGACGAGACCTGCCAGCGTCGTGCTTTTCAGCAAACCCACCAGCGGGATAAACAGCGCCACCGGTCCGACCATCGCCCACGGGTTCAAAGCGATCGCCGCGCCGGCTGCCGTGGCCATGCCTTTGCCGCCGCGGAAGCGAAGTTGCGCGGGCCAGATGTGGCCGGCGACGACGGCGAGCATCGCCAGGCATTTCAGGGATTCGCCGGAGTTGACGCGCTCAGTTCCCCAAACCGCCAGCCCGCCTTTGCCCATGTCCCAGGCCAGAGTGACGGCGAACGCCCAGGGGCCAAGCGTGCGGCTCACGTTCCGGGCGCCCACATTTCCGCTCCCCGATTGCCGAACGTCTTGACCCGTGGTCATCCAAACCAGGTAGTAACCGAGCGTGATGCAACCCAGGGCATAGCACGCTCCGAACACGGTCAGGGCGTAACCGATGTGGATCGCGGAGATTTCGGCAAGGGAAGCCATGGCTAGTCCGGGTGGAGATCGGAGTTCAACAACTTGCCTTCCTGCATATGACCGGGAGAGCGTTTACCATTATTGCTCTTGTGAGGAAACGAAATTCCGTCCCGCGATCACATTTCCTGCTTTCCAGGCCGTGATTTGCGATTAGGATAGGGCCGATGGCTCTCCTTCGCGAGCTCAAGCGCAATTCAGTGTTGAAGATCAGCGCCCGCAGAGAAAGCCCTGTGAACCATCCTCTCTCAACCGCCCCTCACCGACGCCTTCTTGCGCCCGCACGTATGCGCGTCTCGTTCGCAACTCATCAAGCCGTATGGATTTTCTAATCGTAGGCGGAGGAATTGGTGGGGCGGTGCTGGCCGAGCTGCTGGGACGAAGCGGAAGGAAGGTTGTTTTGCTCGAAAAGAACTCCGGGCCTCCGCGTTATCTGCGGCCGGAGATTCTATGGCCGGCAACCATCGACGTGCTTTGCTCGCTGATCCCGAAAGCGACCTGGGAGCAGGAGTCCGCCTCGCCGCTGCGCGGGATGGAGATCAATGAGGGAAAGCGCGTGCACCACTTGATTTCTCCGGATTTGCTGGATGATCTCAAGATTCAACCCTGGCTGACCAATCCCAACCTCACTCGAGAGCACTTGCTCAGCCTGAATAGCTCCGAAGTTCGGCGTGGCTTCGAGGTCACTTCGGTGCTCAAGGAGAAGGAGCGAATCGTCGGCGTTCGCGCCCTGGACGTCGCCACCGCCAAAGAGAGCGAGTGGCTAGCGCGCTGGACGATTGGGGATGACGGACCGCAGTCAATTCTCCGAAAAGCTGCGGGCCTTCAGATGGAGCGGATCATGTTTCCGCTGGATTTTCATTGCTTCGGGTTCGATTGGCCGCCGGGTTTGGATTCGAGCTTTGCGCAGGTGTGGTTGAATGAGAGCGATGATCCTTCGGGCATTCTCTTGCTCGCGGCAGGGCCTCTGCCGCAGGGCAAAGGCGTTGGGTTCGTGGCTGCTCGTCCCAAGATTTCCGACAGCCCGGCGTCGGTTGCAGAACCGTGGAAGCGGTTTTGCAGTCTCTATCCAGCCGCGCCAAGTATTGTCGGCGAGCGGCGATTTCCGGAAGATTTCATGTGCATCCGGCGAGGCGGGGCCACGTCCCGCGCTACGGTGTGGACGGGGCCATCCTGATTGGCGATGCGGCGCACCCGGTCACCCCGGTGGGCGGCCAGGGCGCCAACATGTCAGTCGCGGATGCTTGCGTGCCGGCAAAGTTGGCGCTGTCGAATGAGCGGAACCTGCTCGAGGAATACGAACGGCTTCGGCGCCCCGCCAACGAACGTTCCCTGGAATTCTCCAAATGGGCGACACGCCTCTGGTCTTTGCCCGAATGGTGCGGGCCCGTTTCACTTTTCCAAATGATGTTGCGAGGCCTGGCGCACTACCCGGCCACGATGCGGCATGCGCTTCAAACCGCGGCGACGGCGTTCCAGACCAAGATTCTCCAGTAATAACACGAAAGCCAGAAACAAAAAAGCCACGCACAAACGCGTGGCTTTCGTGGACAGAGATTTTAGTCGTAGGGGTTAGGTTTTGGCTTCTTCAGCCCAGTTCCCAAGGTGAATGTATTGTTTGATTTTTCTTCGCTCATAACGGTTTTTATGAGGTTTGTCTGGTCGATCCGCGACTTGCGGAAAGGGGTGTTTCCGATTGCGGATCACTTCTGCGATCATATCTGAGGTTTTGGTCATACAATGAGATATGGTGGATTTGACCCGGACCAGGGAGGAACGGCATCGACGATACGTTGTGGGGTTTCCTACTTCTCCCTTCAGTCGTCTGGCCGTCATACGGGTCGCCTTACAATAATTCTGACTGACGATTCGCGCAAGTGTTCAAACAAAAAGCAAGTGGCAACGGTGGCAACATGTGGCAACACATCTCAAACCACTGCCAAAAACACCGGAAGAAGTCGCGCGCCGCGAGTGTGCGTCGGACTGTTTCGAAGCCGGATCAAGACCTCGACGGCTTTGAATCCTCGCGCCGGGCGAAGATTTGACGAATGACCTCTTCGACGGGCACCTCCTGAATATCGATATCGCTCACGGGAATCTCGTCGAGCAACGCCTTGCAGACTGAAATCACCCGATCGCGTTTGACCTTGAGTTTGACGCTCGCCGGGGTTCTTTCCACCACGTCGCCGTACCTGTGGAAATCTTCCGTCGGCACGCTCGTCCCGGCCTGGCACTGGAGGGTCACGATTTTGAAGTCGGCGAATCGATCCAGCACCTCCTCGAGCTGGCCGTCGAAAAAGATGGTTCCACGATCGATGATGATGACGCGGCGGCAAAGCTCCTGAATATCCGCCATGTAATGGCTCGTGAGCACAATGGTGGTTTTTCGGGCTGCATTGTGGGAGCGAAGAAAATCGCGCACGGCCTTTTGCGAAACGACATCCAGCCCAATGGTTGGCTCATCCAGCAGCAAAACCTTGGGTTGATGGAGCAAGGCGGCGATCAATTCCATTTTCATCCGCTCTCCCAAAGAAAGTTCGCGAACCATGACGTCCAGTTTGTCTCGGATGCTGAGCAAATCGGTCAATTCATCCACCGTGCGCCGGAAGGTGTCGGTGGAGATCCCATAGATTTTGCGGTTCAGTTCGAGAGACTCTCGCGCCGGCAAGTCCCACCAAAGCTGGTTCTTTTGGCCCAGCAGAAGCGCAAACTGGCGGCGGTATCCGTCCTGCCGTTCCCACGGCACATAACCCAGCACTCTGGCTTCACCCGCCGTGGGATAGAGCAGGCCGGCGAGCATCTTGAGCGTGGTCGTCTTCCCGGCGCCATTCGGGCCCAGAAATCCGACGAGTTCCCCCTCCTCAATGGCGAAGCTGACGTTGTTCGCGGCTAAAGTGGTTTCGTAACGTCGGTGGAAAAGTCCTTTGACTCCACCCCAGAATCCCGGTTGCTTTTTGTAGGTTCGATAGGCTTTGGTCAATCCCTGGACCTGGATAACAGCCATCTCGATCCTCAGATTTCAGATCAGCAGGAATCCGGGATTAATCTTCAGCGCTGCAACTGCTTCTCCAGGTAAAGCACCACCTGACGAACGTTCGGGTCGATCTCCATCCGGTCTTTGACCAGCCGGCAAGCGTGCAAGACCGTGCCGTGATCGCGGCCGCCGAATGCTTCGCCGATGACATTGAGGGAACTTTCCGTCAGTTGCCGTGCCAGAAACATCGCGATCTGGCGCGGAAAGGCGATGCTTTCCGGACGACGCTTGCTCGTCATATCGGCCACGCGGATGTCGAAATGCTCTGCGACCTTCTTTTGAATCGACTCGATGTTGATCGAGAAGCGGCCTTCCTCGTGAAGCACATCGTGCAGCAGCGCTTCGACCATCTCGATCGTCAGCTTCTTCCCGGTCAACGAAGCATACGACGCCACGCGAATGAGCGCGCCTTCGAGCCGCCGGATGTTGGATCGAATGCGCCCGGCCAAAAAATCGATGATCTCGTCGGAGAGTTCGACGCCCATGGACTTCTCTTTCTTGCGCAGGATGGCCATGCGCGTTTCCCGGTCGGGCGGCTGAAGGTCTGTCACCAGGCCCCATTCAAACCTCGACACGAGCCGGTGTTCGAGGTTTTGGATTTCTCCCGCCGGCCGATCGCAGGTCAAAACAATCTGTTTGTGGGATTCGTGCAAGGCATTGAACGTGTGGAAGAATTCTTCTTGGATGCGCTCTTTGCCCGAAAGGAACTGAATGTCGTCAATCAACAACACGTCGGTCTGGCGATAGCGGCGCCTGAAGCGGGCCAACTGGTTGTTTTGAATGGCGTCGATGTACTCGTTTGTGAACTTCTCCGAGGAAACGTAAGCCACGCGCGCTCCCTTCTTGTGCGCGATGACCTGTTGTCCAATGGCGTGCAAGAGATGCGTTTTGCCGAGTCCCACCCCGCCGTAAAGGAACAGAGGATTGTAAGATTTCCCCGGGGCCTGGGCGACGGCCAGCGAAGCCGCGTGGGCGAAGTTGTTGTTGTTGCCGACCACAAACGTGTCGAACGTGCTCTTGGGATTGAAGATGACGTCCCGGTTCTGGGCACTGCGATCGCCCGGTTCGTCGGAGCCTTTGGATGGCACCGAAACGCCATCGCGCGGCTCGTCATTTGACACGGCGCCAGAGACGCGGAACACCACACGCAAGGGGTGTCCCGACGCGTGCATGAGGACGTCCTGGATCAGGCCGAGATAATTATCCTTGAGCCACAGTTCGCAGAAATCATTCGCGACCCTGAGGCTAATCGATTCGCCGTCCAAGGAGATGGCCTGAATCGGAGCGAACCAGAGGTTGTAAATGTCCGAATTCAGCATGGTGCGCAGCTTTTCCTGCGCAGAAGCCCAGACTTTTTCAGCGGAAGCTTGCATTAGCGCTCTTTCAGCAAAGGTGGTGGTCTGACCTGTTATTCACTCAGGATTGTTACAGGTTCGTAACATCCTTTTTTACAGCCGTTTGCATGGGTCAGATCGAAGCCCGCAGATCGAGAAAAAGACTTCGGTAAAGATTCTGAAATCAGGTGGACTCGCGTATTCACATCTCGTTGATCATGAATAAACTCTGAAATAAAAATGCCGTGTTGGCAAATCTGAAGGCTTGTCTGGCGACCCATCAATTGCTGTCCGGTTTTGCAGGCACGTTTCTAGTCGAAATGGTTCACTCATGCTAGGACAACATATTAACTTTTATCCACGAGTTATTAACAGCAGCTTTTTTCAATAAAACCAAGTGCTTTTTGGCTCCAGGCACAAAAAAGGGCGTCCCGCTTGGCGAGACGCCCTGTGAAAAACTTTTCCCTCTGATTTTACACGTCGTAATAGAGGTAGAGTTCGTAGGGATGCGGGCGCAAACGCAACGCGTCGTGCTCCCGCCGCTTGGCGCTGATCCACATCTCCAGAAAGTCGCTCGTGAACACGTCGCCCTTCAGCAGAAACTGATGGTCCTTCTCCAGCCGGTCCAGCGCCTCGCCTAAACTCCCCGGCACCTGCGGCACTTTCTTCAATTCCTCCGGCGCCAACTCATACAGATTCTTGTCCAGCGGTTCGCCCGGATCGATCTTGTTCGTGATCCCGTCCAATCCCGCCATCAACATCGCCGCAAACGCCAGATACGGATTGCAGCTCGGATCCGGCGGCCGATACTCGATCCGCTTGGCCTTGGGGTTCTCGCTGTAGGTCGGAATCCGGATCGCCGCGCTGCGGTTGCGCTGGCTGTAAGCCAGATTCACCGGCGCTTCAAATCCCGGCACCAGCCGCTTGTAACTGTTGGTCGTCGGGCTGCACAACGCGCACAACGCCGGCGCGTGCTTCAACAACCCCCCGATGTAATACAGGGCCATCTGGCTCAACCCCGCATACTCCGGCCCCGCGAACAACGGCTTGTTCTTCTTCCACAAACTCTGGTGCGTGTGCATCCCCGACCCGTTGTCCCCAAACAACGGCTTGGGCATGAACGTCGCGGTCTTGCCGTGTTTGCGCGCCACGTTCTTGACTACATACCGATACACCATCATCGCGTCGGCGCTCTTGACCAGCGTGTCGAACCGGTAATCGATTTCCGCCTGGCCCGCCGTCGCCACTTCGTGATGTTGCCGCTCGATCTTCACCCCCAGTTGCTCCATCACCAGGCACATCTCCGTCCGGATGTCTTGCTGGGTGTCCGCCGGCGCCACGGGGAAATATCCTTCTTTGTGCCGAATCTTGTAGCCGGTGTTGGGCATCTCATCCCGCCCCGTGTTCCAAATCCCCTCTTCGCTTTCCACCGAATAAAAGCAGCCGTTGGACTTCTGGTCGTACTGCACATTGTCGAAAATAAAGAACTCCGCCTCCGGCCCGAACACGGCGGTGTCGGCCAGGCCGGTCGATTGGAGATACTTCTCCGCCCGTTGGGCGATGCCGCGGGGATCGCGATTGTAGGCTTCGCGCGTGCCGGTCTCGGCGATGGTGCAGGTCAACGACAGCGTGGGGACCGCGCAGAAGGGGTCCATAAACGCGGTGGCCGGATCGGGCATAGCCAGCATATCGCTGGCTTCGATGCTTTTCCAACCCCGGATGGAGGAGCCGTCAAAGCCCAGGCCTTCGGTGAAGGCTTCTTCGGTCAGTTCAGCGATGGGCAAACTGAAATGCTGCCAGGTCCCGAAGGTATCGACGAATTTGATATCGACCATCTTGGCCTCGTTCTTCTTGGCCATCTCGATTACACTCTTTGCTGTGCTCATGAATTTTGATT